>Ga0066862_10001159_pt1 | contig 10809 bp, 8 predicted proteins | sample ETN02SmetaG_FD_66431 | JGI IMG/M metagenome (GOLD analysis project Ga0066862, IMG submission 66431) | Marine microbial and viral communities from oxygen minimum zone, Eastern Pacific Ocean - ETNP2014F10-02SV255 | ecosystem: Environmental > Aquatic > Marine > Oceanic ... | reverse complement strand
ATTACGGGTGATCATATTAGAGGGATGAATTATAATGGCAAAATTCCAATTAATAATAGTAATCAGGTTAGTGGTGTAGGGCAAGAGATATCTGAATCAGATGTGGATAAGGTAAGAGAAGCTTCACAGGCTATAAATGTTCCTCCAGGTAAAAGAATACTGCACACACTATCACAATCGTATGAAGTAGACGATAGAAAGGGTATAAGGAACCCAGTTGGATTATCAGGTAATACATTAGGAGTTAATGTGCATCTAGTTACAAGTCTGATTAATGTGGAAAAAGATATAGAAACATGTTTTAATAAGTTAGGGATCGGAATTAAAAGGTTTGTTTTAGAACCTTTGGCTTCATCTTATTCAGTCTTAGATGAAAATGAGAAAGAACTTGGCGTTGCATTAATAGATATTGGCGGAGGAACAACAGACATTTTAGTTCACTATGATGGAGGGATTTTACATTCTGCTGCGATTCCTTTAGCTGGTAACAATTTAACCCTTGACATTTCTCACCGATTTAAAACAACTCTAGAGCAAGCCGAGGAACTTAAAATTAATTATGGGATTGGGAAAACTGCATTAGCTTCAGATGAAAAAATTATGGTTAAAGGTGTTAAAGGAAGAGAGTCTATAGAAATAACACAGAAAGATTTAGCTGAAGTAATAGAGCCTAGGATGATTGAAATTTTGACACATTCATTAGATGAAATCAAAAAAAGTAATGTTGTTAATAAATTAAACTTTGGTGTTGTAGTTACAGGTGGAGGATCTCAGCTAAAAAATATAATTGATTTATCGCAAGAAATTTTCAATATGCCTGTAAAAATAGGGTTCCCAGAAATCATAGATAATGAGGTGTCCCAATATAAGAACAACCCTAGATATGCAACTGCAATTGGAATAGTCAAATATGCGTCTCTAGATGATGTAGATGATTATATCAGTTATAAAGAAATTGGAATTATAGATAAAATAAAAAAAATCTTCAACAAACTCACAAATTGGTATTAATAAAAGGAGAAAGTATGTTAATAGAACCTGGAAATCTAATGGATCAAAAAGCAAGGATAGTCGTTGTTGGTGTTGGTGGCGGTGGTGGTAATGCATTAAATAGAATGATTGAAGAAGGGATGAATAATGTTGATTTTATTGCAATCAATACTGATGCACAAGATTTAGAATATAATAACTCTCAAACTAAGCTACAGATTGGGAAGGAGTTAACCCAAGGGCTAGGCGCTGGAGCTAACTCTGATATTGGAGAGAAAGCAGTTGAAGAGAACAAGGAGATTATAATTAAAACTCTTTCTAACGCAAATATGGTATTTATTACAGCTGGTATGGGAGGTGGTACTGGAACAGGTGCGGCACCTGCTATTGCAGCAATATCAAAGGAGTTAGGCATATTGACAGTAGGTGTTGTTACTCAGCCCTTTATGTTTGAAGGTCCAATGAGAAAAAGAAGGGCTGACAAAGGTATTATTGCATTGAAGAAGAGCTGTGATACTCTATTAGTTATACCTAATGAAACATTATTGGAAATAACTGATTTAAAAGCTACGGTAAAAGAATCATTCAAAATTGCAGATACTGTGTTATTACAGGCTACTAAGGGAATTTCTGATTTAATTAATGTTCCAGGCTTAATTAATCTAGATTTTGCAGATGTTAGTAGAGTCATGCAGGATGGTGGTGAGGCAATAATGGGTTCAGGTGTTGCGAGAGGTGAAGAAAGAGCAATATTAGCAGCTCAGGAGGCAATTAATTCTCCATTGCTCCAAAATAAGAGTATTAAAGGTGCAAGGGGTGTATTAATAAATATTACTAGTTCTGAAGATCTAGGGATACATGAATTAAACCAGGCATCTGACTTAATATATAAAGCTGCCGGATATGATTCAAATAATGATTATGATCAAGAGCATGGTGAGATTATTCATGGTTTTACTGTTGATAACACATTAAATGATGAGGTTAGAGTGACTGTTATTGCAACAGGATTAGATCAACCAGAAAACACTGAGGTTGAAGATGTGGAAATAAAAACACAAGAGAATAGATATCAGATACCTGATCATAATTATAATAATCCACAAACATCAATTGATATATTAAATAGTAATAGCAATACAAATGAAGATAACCATGTACATGAAAATACTATAATAGAGGATGAGGTATCTAGCTCTACAAATGAAGATATTCCAGTATTTGGTGATGATTTAGAGGTGCCTACATATCTAAGAAATAGAGGTGGCGAGTAGAAGCTATCTTATTAAAGAAATTGCGCCTATTTTGCTTTCGTTTTTATCTCCATAAATAACATCTATCGCGTAGATATAGGTGCCATTGGGCAGTAAATTTGAACTAGCATCGGTTCCATCCCATTCAATTGCTATAAAATTACCTGAGCTTGAATTATCTAAAGTGACAATTAATTCCCCACTCTGAGAGTAGATATTAACTATTGAATCTACAATAGTATTTGATTCATTATCAATTTGATAGGTGAAAAAGGTCCTATCTGAAAAAGGATTCGGGAAATTTAGAACATTGAATATAAGAAACTGATTTGAATCTGTGATTATATTTATTGATAAACTATCAATAGCCATGTTATTAGCATTATCCCAAGATTCTACATATAAAATATTTTCATTAATTAAATCTGCGGGTATTTTAATATTACATATGATATCATTACAGGATTCAATGAAATCACAGTCTTCAGAATTAATTTGATTGTAACTCAGTTCGTCATTAAACCAATATTTTGATGAATGACCAATACTCTCTGACGTATTTATACCTAATGGGTCAGATAAAATTACGTTAATGGTGCCCCCCTGGCTAACGACTGAATTTGAAGTCATATATAAATTATTTTGAGTAAAATCTATTGTTGGCCCATAATTATCATTATCTGTTTGCATTTCTGATGATACGATAGCAATTTCATCAGAGTAGGTTGTTTCTTTGATCTCGTCGGTTTCAGTATAAAATTTAAATTTAATATATTCATTTGATACTAAATCTAAAGGAGGTATGTAGCATGTGCTTCCTAGGAATTCATTCTCATATATTATGCTTGGAGAATAACTAAATGTATAATTAGCAAATTCTCCATTTTGCTCATAGTTAAGATCTATAGTTACATCCTCATCAAGAATTTGTAGAAATTGATATTCATTTAAATCATTATTAGGTTCAATCGAATATGTGTTTAGTAATGAAATATTTTCATTAAAGCTAAGTATGTTGTTATTTAGATTTGGGAAGGGAAGAGGAATTGCGGGGTCACCCAAAATATCATACAGATAGCCCCCATCACAGTTGCTCGTATAGTGAAAATTGCTTTGATGTGCATTAAATAAATGGTTTTTTGAATTTATAAATAGATCTCCTAGTCGTAGTATTCCCTCTCCGTCTTCAATGTGGGTTATTAAATCATTGTAGAAATTCTCTAAAAATTTTTTATTTATTGCTTTACTTATTGACCTTGTAGCTCCTACAATTGAAATTGCTCCATTAGTTTCAAGTAATAAAGCTTCTGACATAGATTCAACGTTATCATATCTTCCAAAATAACAAGTTCCTGCAATCCATATCGGTAATTTTGTATCTGGGATATCAATTAAATTAATATCTCTATCCTTGTCGATTATATGCTCAGCTGACCAAGTTTCTGGATCTCCATGTCCTATGTAGTTTATTAAGGCTGCACCATCATTTAAATAAGTAATAATATCCTGCGTCAATCCTGGTAGCCTTCTATCTGAACCATTATATTCTGCCTCATACATAGGCCCATACAGAGTTTTCGTGAAAGTCGCTGATGAAATTGATTGATATATAGAGTCTGAATATATTGTATGTTGTATTTCGCTTTGGATAGATGTATTACTTTTTATTTCATCATCAGAAATTAGAAGAATTTTATTTTTCCAAGATCCTACTGAAGGTTGCTCTATATATTTTTTTAATTTTTCAGTGTATAATACAGCTTTATCAAGATCTGAGGTTGGAATTCTACCTGTAGCTAATCTTGGAGGATTACTTTGATTTAATGAAGTATAAAAATCATCTGATGGATACTCATCTTGGCCATCTCCACAACTAACAGATTTCGTTGGGCTAGGTATATCAATTTCATCTCCGATAATTAGAAGATATTTTAAATCTAAATCATTATTTATCTTATTATTAAGAAAATTATTAATTGAATTAGCCATAGTATCAACTAAAGCAATTTCTACATCTAAATAGTAAGGAGCTGTAGAATTAGAATAAATATCTGATATTTTTAAAGCAGATTCTTTTAGTGAAGAAGTTGTAATTATCATATAATCCACAGCAAAAGTAATATTCAATATCTGCAATAAGATAATAATATTTTTTATTACTCTATTTGTAGTTGATATCATAAAATCCCTAAATTCTCTTATTAAATTAATATAAAATTCTATCTTATAACTATAACTATTGTTCCAATTAAAATAATATGACATTTGATTTAGATATAATAAAAAAATACTATAAAGATCTTGATTTATCGATAAATCGAATAAAAAAGAAGATTTCTCGTCCATTAACATTAACAGAGAAGATTCTATATTCTCATTGTGAATCAGCAAATGACTTCTCAAGAGGCGTAGATTATGCAAATTTCAATCCTGATAGGGTTGCTATGCAGGATGCGACTGCGCAAATGGCACTTCTTCAATTTATGATGGCTGGAAAAGGGCAAGTGGCAGTCCCATCTACAGTCCATGCGGACCATTTAATACAAGCAAAGGTTGATGCTAGCGTAGATTTGGATAGTGCATTAGATGTTAATTCTGAAGTTTATGATTTTCTTTCAAATGTTTCAAAAAAATATGGTATTGGTTTTTGGAAGCCTGGCGCTGGAATCATACATCAGGTTGTTTTAGAGAATTATGCCTTCCCAGGCGGAATGATGATAGGTACAGATTCTCACACAGTAAATGCAGGTGGTTTAGGTATGATTGCAATTGGTGTAGGTGGAGCAGATGCTGTTGATGTAATGGCAGGAATGCCATGGGAGTTAAAATTCCCTAAAATAATAGGAGTTAAATTAACAGGAAAATTAAGTGGTTGGACATCAGCCAAGGATATAATCCTTAAGGTAGCTGGGATCCTAACAGTCAAAGGTGGAACAGGTGCAATACTTGAGTACTTTGGTGAGGGCGCGAGCTCATTGTCATGCACAGGTAAAGGTACAATATGTAATATGGGAGCTGAAGTCGGAGCAACTACCTCAACATTCTCATTTGATAAATCTATGCATAGGTATTTATGCGCTACAGGTAGAGAGGAAGTTGCAGAGTTAGCTAATTCTGTTAAAGAACATCTTGCTGGTGACCCAGAGGTTTATTCTAATCCTGAAAAATATTTTGATGAGGTCATTGAAATTGATTTATCTAAATTGGAACCACATTTGAATGGTCCATTTACACCAGATAGAGCTACACCAATATCTAAAATGGCAGAAGAAGCGAAAAAGAATAATTGGCCAACTTCTGTTGAAGTTGGATTGATTGGCTCATGTACAAACTCGTCTTATGAAGATATATCTAGAGCAGCTTCGATTGCGAAACAAGCTTCAGACAAACAAATCAACTCAAAAGCTAAGTTAAATATTACTCCAGGCTCTGAGCAAGTTAGATATACTATTGAAAGAGATGGCTATATTGATATTTTTAATAGTATTGGTGCTAGTGTATTTGCGAATGCCTGTGGACCATGTATAGGACAATGGGCAAGAAATGGAGCAGAAGAACAAAAAGTAAATACAATTGTCCATTCATTTAATAGAAATTTCACTAAAAGAGCTGATGGGAATCCCAACACACATGCTTTTGTTGGCTCTCCAGAATTAGTAACTGCCCTAGCTATTTCAGGTGATTTGACATTTAATCCCATGGTTGATAAACTGGAAGATGTAAATGGGAATATGATCCTACTTGAAGAGCCGACAGGATTTGAGTTACCTCAAAATGGATTTGATGTTAAAGATTCTGGCTACCAATCTCCAGATAAAGTTAAAATGCCCTCATTGGATGTTAAAGATTTCAAAATAGATGAAGAATACTTTAAAGAAAAAGGTGTATTTGAAAAGCTTGAGAAAATTTTTGATGCGATAAAAAATGAGGCTGATGAGACAAAAGGCATGATGGCTCTAATCAATAAATATATTAGATCTAGAGAAGATTTTAATCAAGAAGACGAAGTATTCGTAAAGGAACAATTTAAAGATTTACTTAAGTTAGGTGGCTTATCTGTCCCCGCCTTAATTCCATTAATGAAATTCACAATTCCATTTATTGTAAAATTAGGTGATAAGGTTGGCGTTAATGTGCTCCCAAGTTCATTTTATGATAATAGTAATGAAATAAATGTTGATTCAAATTCAGATAGATTGCAATTGCTTGATCGGTTTGACCCTTGGGAAGGGGAAAATTTATCAAACCTTAGATTATTGATTAAAGCAAAAGGAAAATGCACTACTGATCATATTTCGATGGCGGGCCCATGGCTAAAGTATAGAGGGCATCTTGAAAACATATCGAAAAATCTATTGCTAGGTGCAACTAATGATTTTAATGATAAAGTCAATTCAGTGTTGAACCCTATTACTGGTGAATATATGGAAACACCAGCGTTGGCACGTTACTATAAAGATAATAATCTCTCATCTATAATCATTGGAGATGAAAATTATGGTGAAGGGTCTTCAAGAGAACACGCCGCAATGGAGCCACGTTTTGTAGGTGTTAGAGCGGTAATCGTCAAGTCCTTTGCTAGAATCCATGAAACAAACCTTAAAAAACAAGGAATTCTAGGATTGACATTCAGGAATAAAGATGACTATATGCTGATCAAAGAATCTGATACTTTTAGTCTTAATGGATTGACAGAGTTCTCGGAAGGTGAAGACCTTCAGTTAATTATTACTCATCAAGACAAATCTATTGATAAAATTTTGCTAAAGCATACATTCAACAAAAATCAAATTGAATGGTTCAAAGCAGGTAGCGCTTTGAATTTAATAGCAAGTCAAAATGACAACTAAGAAACTTATTCTTGTCACCGGCGCATCCTCTGGTATTGGCAAGGGAATTGCAAGAAAACTATGTAGTCATGATTACGAATTAGTTTTAACCTCAAGATCAGAAGAAAAACTACTTTCCATTAAACAAGGATATGATGAGATGGGTTGGAAAAGCCATATCATACCCTGTGATTTAACGAATGAGGTAGAAGTAGATTATCTTTACAATGAATGTCAAAAAATAGGTTATGTAGATTGTGTTATTAGTAATGCAGGAGTTGGAATATTTTCTAGTATTACAAACATGGAAGTTAGAGATTGGGACCTCCAAATTGATACTAATCTAAAAGCATCCTTTTTATTAACAAGACACTTTGTTGAAGAAATGAAAAGGAACAAGCAAGGAAAGTTTATATTTATTAATTCAGTTGCAGGTCAATATGGACACTCATTCTCAAATTCAACTGCATATGTAGCCTCTAAATATGGACTTAAGGGGTTTGCAGATACTCTAAGAACAGAATTAAGAGAATTCAACATAAAGGTTACGTCTGTTTATCCAGGCGCTATAGATACAAACTTCTGGAACTCTATCAATGTAGAATTCCCTAGAGATGAGATGTTATCAGTCGAAGATCTTGCAGAGACAATCCTACATACAATTGAGGCTCCTAACTCATCAGTAATTGAAGATGTAGTTGTAAGAAGAACTGCTGGAGATTTTTAGTTTTTCATAAAAAGTAGTAGAAAACTATTTCTCTTGGAGAGTAGCACATCTTGTATTAAATTTCTCAGCTTTAGTAAAATTTGTTTTTTGAGAAGAAAATGTTAGAACAATTACAAGGACATCTATCTAAAATAATCAAGAATATTAAAGGCCAGGGAAAAATCTCTGAGTCAAATATTTCTGATATTTTGAGAGATATACGAATTGCACTATTAGAGGCTGATGTAAATCTAAAGGTTGCAAAAAAGTTTGTTGAGCATGTAAAAGAGAAGGCTCTAGGTAAAGAAGTATTAAATTCTATCAGCCCTGGGCAGCAATTCACTAAAATACTTTTTGATGAATTGAAGTTTTTTTTGGGCGATGAATCCAAACAACTCGAGTTTGATAGCTCCGGACAGACAGTGATTGTATTAGCAGGACTTCAAGGTTGTGGGAAGACTACAACATGTGGAAAACTAGCACGTTTTTTGAAAAATGATAAGGCCAAGAAGCCATTGTTAATTGCAGCAGACCTCCAGAGGCCTGCAGCTGTTGAGCAACTTATAACTATTGGTAAGAGTATAGATGTTGATGTATATCATGAAAAATCAACAGATCCTATTGATGTTGTGAAATCAGGGATATCTCAGGCAAAGAAACTTGAAAAGGATGTTGTTATTATCGACACAGCAGGTAGATTGCATGTTGATACAGAGTTAATGGAACAACTTAAATTAATTGTTGAAGTCTCATCTCCAACAGAGGTTTTATTTGTAGCTGATGGAATGACTGGACAGGATGCTGTCAACTCATCTAAATCGTTTAGTGAAGCAGTAGATATTTCTGGTATAATATTGACAAAAATGGATGGAGATGCTAGAGGTGGAGCAGCATTATCGATTAAGGATATAATTGATAAGCCAATTAAGTTCATTGGTACTGGAGAATCTATTGATAGGCTAGAAAATTTTTACCCTGAGAGGTTTGCAAGTAGAATACTTGGTATGGGTGATGTCGTTTCACTTGTTGAAAAGGCTCAGTCTGTTGTTGACAAAGAGTCTATGGAAAATCTTGAAGAGAAAATTAAAAGTGATGATTTCTCATTGTTAGATTTTCAGGAGCAAATTAGGCAAATTAAGAAAATGGGTCCACTGTCACAGGTTATGGATATGATCCCGGGAGCAAACAAACTTAAAGTTGGTGATTTATCAGAAAAAAATCTAGTATGGGTTGAGGCTATAATTTGTTCTATGACTATAGATGAGAGAATAAACCCATCTATAATTAATGGTTCAAGAAGAAAGAGAATAGCTGATGGTAGCGGTAGACCTGTTCAGGAGGTAAACACATTACTTAAGCAGTATAAACAAATGAAAACAATGATGAAAACAATGAATAAAAATAAAGGGAAATTGAAATTCCCCTTTATGTAAATGAATAAATAGGAGGTTAGTTAATTGTCAGTAAAACTAAGATTTAAAAGATTAGGTAGGAAGAAAAGACCATTTTATAGATTGGTAGCAATAGACTCTAGATCTAGGAGAGATGGAAGAGAGATAGAAAAATTAGGGTGGTTTAATCCAAGTAGCGTTGATGAAACTTTTAAATTTAACGAGAATAGAGTAGTACATTGGCTTGATCAAGGTGCAATTCCATCGCTGACAGTAAAAAATATTTTAGGTAAAGTTGGCTTCAATCATAAATATCATTTGCTTAAGCTTGGTAAATCTGAAGAAGAAATTGCTAAAGAAATGGATGCTTTCCTTGGACGAGCGAAAGATAGGGCTGATAGCAAAATAGAAAAAAAGAAATTGAAGAAAGAGCAGGCAAATGCTGCTGCAAAAGCAGAGGAAGCTCCAGCAGAGGAAGCTCCAGCAGAGGAAGCTCCAGCAGAAGAAGCTCCAGCAGAGGAAGCTCCAGCAGAGGAAGCTCCAGCAGAGGAAGCTCCAGCAGAAGAAGCTCCAGCAGAGGAAGCTCCAGCAGAAGAAGCTCCAGCAGAAGAAGCTCCAGGAGAGGAAGCTTCTGAAGAAGATAAAGAAGGAACAGATAAGTAAGTTAGTCGTTAAATATCTGTTACTAACTTAATTGTAATTTTAATATCGGAGGTATTTATGAAAGATGTACTTATTGATGTAGTAAAATCAATTGTAGATAAACCTGATGAGGTAAGCATTGAAGTAACTGAGAGTGAAAACACTCAAATCTTTGAACTACGTGTAGGTGATGGAGATGTAGGCAAAGTAATTGGTAAGAAGGGTAAGAACGTTGGAGCTATTAGAACTTTATTATCAGCTGCAACAGCTAGAGAAGGTGCAAAGAGAGCAATCTTAGAAATAATTGAATAAAATAAATAAAAAGATTCCATTAGGCCAAATACTGAAGCCTCATGGAATAAAAGGAGAACTAAAGATATTATTTTATAATGAAGAATCTAATTCATTGAAAAATAATCAGATTGTTTTTCTAGAAAGTAAAGAAGGAGTTTGTTCTGAATATAAAATTGAAAGAATCTTATATTCATTTAGAAAGAATAGAATAAAGTTTTTTGACATAAATACAATTGATGAAGCAAATCAATTAAGAGGTTATACTCTTAATGTATTAAGATCTGATTTGCCGAAACTTAGTAAGAATGAATATTATCTAGATGATCTTATTGGATATACTATAATGGATAGCAATAGTAAAGTGTATGGGAAGGTAAATAGTATTTTATCTTTACCTGCGAATGATGTCCTTAGTATAATGCATGGTGAGAAAGAGTATTTAATTCCCTTGATTCAGGACGTTGTTATTAACGTTGATCAAGAAAAGGAAATTATTACTATCGACCCATTAGAAGGATTATTTAATTGATCATGAAAAACATATCATTTATATCTCCTTTTTGCGACCTATTGAAAAGCCTTACATCAACAAGTATTTTGGATAGGGCGAGAAAAAAGGGGATTGTTGAATATAATTATTTAGATTTATTTTCATATTCTGATGATCCACATAATAGAATAGATGATTATCCCTATGGTGGGGG
>Ga0066862_10001151_pt1 | contig 10825 bp, 9 predicted proteins | sample ETN02SmetaG_FD_66431 | JGI IMG/M metagenome (GOLD analysis project Ga0066862, IMG submission 66431) | Marine microbial and viral communities from oxygen minimum zone, Eastern Pacific Ocean - ETNP2014F10-02SV255 | ecosystem: Environmental > Aquatic > Marine > Oceanic ... | reverse complement strand
TACTTGTTACATCATCTATAAATCCTAAATAGAGATAGCCACAAGCTGCAATAGCCATTGCAATTGCTAGTGCCACCACACGGTCGAATTTATCGATGAAGAAGTTGATCAATATTGCCCCTGGAATTGCACATGCCTGGACTGCAACATATAAAAGTGCTGCCATTTTTTGAGCTTCCGGCTTGCTCATGCCCATTGATTGAAATTCAATACCCAACCAAAGTGCAAAAAAAGTGCTTACAACCGCTAAATCTCCTCTAGAGACAACGCCTGCTGTATATGCCAAGGCGACCCTGGGATTTTTGGCCTCTTTGATAGCGATCTTTAGTGTGGAAAAATATGAATCCTTCTTTGCAGTGGCTTCAGCGGTGCCTTTTTTGAGATTCAAATATAGAATTATCGATACAATGAAGACCATGGTAGAGGCCGACCAAAAGGTGTACTGAGCCCAATTAGCTGTATCGTACCCAAGATTCAATAGAAATTCAGGGGCTGCTAACTGCTCATAGAAAGTGGCAAAGTTTCTAAATGTGGAAATGATAAGCACCAAACCAAGGCCGTTTAATATAGATGTGAAAGCGATTAGCCTACCTCTGGTGCTGTTGTGCACATAATCGTTGGCAACGGTTGGCAACATAACTGTGTTGGCAGCACAACCGAGTGCAACGAAAATCCTAAAAAACAATAATTCCGTCATATTGTCTGCCAATGGATAAATGAAATAACCAATGCCCAATAAAAAGAAGCCCATCGAATATACGATTCTTCTTCCTACTTTGTCAGATAAGGCGCCAAAAAAACCTATCACCGAAACAACGACAACCTCTTGCACAGCAGTCAGACTTCCGGCAAGCCTTCCAAATTGATCTTCTGGAAGCTCCATTGCACTGAATATCGAATAATTAAAGACATTTACAAATGCCATGCTGGCAATTCCAAAGAATGCCCCGAAAAATAATGTAGCTAGATGCCTTTTTTCAATGTCTGGCATCAAAACTATGGGGCCTATTTTAAGGCCCATTTCTTGATTTGAATTAATTGGTTCTTCCATTTCTTATTTTCTTCAATGTTATTGAATTCTATTTTCTACTAAATAACAATACACTAAGTCTTATGTTAAAAAAAATCACAAAAGTAATTATTTTTACAATCTTAACGATACTAGTTTTTTCGCTTGTTATGGCATGGAGACTAGATGTCTTTGTAACCATCAATGAACAGAAGCCAGAGAGCTGCGAAGGAATTGAGCTTGTTGGCAGTGCTGAAGACATCGAGATAGATTATACAAATGGAATTGCTTATCTTTCGATACTTGACCGAAAAGCTTTAATCCAAGAAAAAGATGTTCAAGGAAGCATTGGGAAGATTGATCTCAATAATATGCCATGGGAAATAGAAACTGTTTTTACTGGCAAAGATTTGGGTAACTTTAGACCGCATGGCTTGTCCATCTATGGAAATACCTTAGCTGCGATAAATCATCCAAAAGAAAGAGGCACAGAACCTGAATCAATTGAAATGTTTCTGATATCTGAAAAAGGGATTGTGCATGACAAAACCCTTAATAGTAAATTGCTTGAGAGCCCTAATGACCTTGTATTGGTTGATGAAAATAAACTATATATAGGGAATGACAGTATGTTCAATTCAAACATCAGTTCATTTGGAAAAATACAGCAGCAAATGGGAAGACCATATTCAACTATCGTTTTTTATAACGGCATTGATATGTCAATTGCAGCGGAAAATCTTGCATCTGTCTCCGGCCTTAATGTCACTGAAGAGGGTTTTATAGTTGCTTCAGAAACAAGCGCAAAGAGAATAAGAGTTCTAAAACAGCTCAACGATGGAAATCTCGAAAAAATAGGAACCATTTCGCTCTCTGGCTCACCCGACAATATAAGTATTTTTGGAAAAAAGATAATTGTTGCTCAAGTTGCTAGTGTTTTCTCACTAATCCAGCACTTTATTGCCCTCCAGAAAGGAGATTATCAGCCTTCCCCCTCAAAAATAGAATCACTCTTATTTAAATCCAATAATGAGAAATATATAGACAAAAGAAATGTCATGTTTCTCAGTCTAGGCAATGATATTTCAACAGCAAGTGTAGGTGCTCAATGGGATAATAAATTACTGATCGGCTCAATAACAGATGATAAGATTTACGTTTGCGAAGTAGAGAAATAATGGAAGAAAATAACAACAGTTTTGAAAGTCATGTCTCAAATGAAAGAACTCATCTTTCTCAAGTCAGAAGAGCTTTTGCAGATGCAATAAAAACTGAAAACCCTGACCCGTCATTGATTCAATTCTTGATTGCGTGCAGTGATTATCTCTCTTTCTCGCTAAGAAGACTCATTGAGCAAGATCTTGTGCTGCATGAAAGATTGATTCCTCATGTGGGTGATGACAATAGCGAGTATCAGGAGAAATTGAATAAACTCGAAAAGGGATTAATCTCTATGGAAGGATTTATTCAGAATCTTGAAAGCAGTAAAGCTAATTTGGTTAAAACTGGTTTATATGGATTTAAAGAATTCAAAATCAATGCATTAGAATTTCTAGATGCATTTCTGAATATGCTGGCCTCAAATAGACACTCAACTTATGAACTTGAAAAAGAAGTCTTTTCTCAAGAGGATTGGGAAGCTATTGCATGTATTTCAGATGAAGCAATTGCAATAGAAAATGGCCTATACAAGGCAGTCACAATCTCGCCGCCTAGGGATTGCAATCCAAAAAACTATCCACCCATTGCTCATAACCAATCGGTCGAGTAAAAAATATGATTAAAAAACTCTTATTCCTCATTCCATTTTTATTTGCTTTAAATATGGAATTAAAAGCTACTGATAATGAATCGACTGTTTTTATTACCGGCTCTAATAGAAATATTGGGTTTGAGTTTGTAAAGCAGTTTTCAAAGAAGGGCTGGAGGGTAATTGCTACAACTCGATCGCTTGATTCTGCTGATGATTTAATCGAATTCTCAAAAAATAATCCAAATGTCATTATTGAACAATTGGATATAACCAATGACGAACACCTTCAAAATCTCAAAAAAAAATACAAAGATGATGTCATTGATATCCTCTTAAATAATGCAGCTTATACTCCAAGATACTTATCCTCTTTCAAGGGGATAAATGGGGTTGATCATGAAGCAACACGAAAAAGTTTTGAGATAAATACCATTGGAACCATGAAAGTCATACAAGCATTCATGTCAAATGTTGAAGAATCAGACAATGGTAAAATTATAAACCTTTCAACAAAAGCAGCATCTTTTAAGGAAAGACCAGAGATTCCAATGATGTATAGCTATGCTATGAGCAAAGCTGCTCTGAATAGCATGGTAAAGACACTTTCTTTCGAATCAGCTGAAAAAGATATCATAGTCATCTCAATCTCACCTGGGACAGTGAATACGACTCTGGGAATGGGGTTAATGGGCGCTATTGATATTGATGAGAGTGTTTCCAAGATGATGGATGTGATTGATAACCTTACGATGAATGAAAACGGTCTTTTTCTGGATTATGAAGACGGAAGAATCATTGGGTGGTAATCAACCCAAATCTAGAATTTCAAAGAAAACTCTCTCCCCTGACTCTAAAGCACCTTCCATCCCGCGATTAGCGATTGCGGTATGCTCGCCGCAAAAGTGAAGTTTGTGATGAGGAATTGAAATCGATTGACCAAATTCTTTAATTTGACCAGGACCCCAATAGGCCCAGTCGCCCTTTGAGTATGGGTTTAAAAACCAAGAATGATATGCCGCTACTTCTAGTTGGCCTTTCGCGCTTGGTCTTAATTTTTCAATGGATCGAATAACACTTGAGATTGCCTCATTCTGATCCATCTGATCCAACTTTTCAGCAATAGGGCCCCGTAACCATGCTGTTAGACTGTCAACTTTCTCGGGTGACGAAGCTTGTCTTTGAGATAGGACCATACCCGCCAGTTCATCGGTATACATATTTGGGCTCATCCCATCCTTCTCCCAGAATGGGGTTTTGGGCACAATATGAAGCATGTTTATTTTTTGTGATTCAAGAGATGCAATGGCCTTGGATTGAGGTCCATTGATTCTAGGATAAATCGATATATCTCGTAAAACGGAAAATGGCAAGGAACATACAACTCTATTCGCAGAATATGAGGTTCCATCCTGACAAAAAACTTTTGCTGAATTCTGGGAAACATCGATGGATTTTACTGCTTTATCTAACAAAACTTCTCGACTTAAATTATTTGCCATTTCTTCTGCAATTCTGATATTCCCACCTTCAGCCACCAGACTGGTTTGAAAACCCAATCTACTTTGAGAGGCAGCAAAAGCATTTACAAACATCAGCATAAGAACTGAGACATCTTTCGCACTATATCCATGGCTAATATTTAGATTATAAGTAAGATCAACCAATTCATCGGAGAAGCCCTTTTGCATGAGCCATTCATGGATTGAAATATCATGAATGAATTGATCCTGATTCATCCATTCTTGCGGAGCTTTTAGTGGGTTATTTTTTCCCAAAAAAGTATGGAAAAATGCATTTGGAGGAAGGTTGCGATAATCATCAGGTAAAACATTCCTTGAATGGCCTGGCCATTCGTCATTAGGTATTATTTCTCCGCCTAATGAAAGCGTTCTTTCTCTGAAATAAGGGATCACAGGTTTTAGATCAATCAGATTGATCCCGAATCGATTCGCAGTATCAATCACGCGCGCATAGCCTGAACCGAATGCTGTACCTCCAGTCTCGGGAGAGCCAGGTATATCTTTCTGGGTAAGCACTCTACCTCCAACTCTTTTATCTGCTTCAAGTACCGTAACCTTATAGCCCTCTTCTTCTAGAAGATTTGCCGCATAGAGTCCTGAAAGTCCAGCGCCAATGATTAAAACATCTATTGATTCATTGGATTTAATGATATTTGGGAATGTTAAAACAGGCGCATATCCCATTGCTTTGAGTAGTCTTCTCCTAATATTGGAGTATGATTTTTGCTTAAATGACTGAGTCAATATTTATTCCTCAATGTTGACTGTCTGATTGATAGATGGATTCATAACTTTAGACTTTTTCCCGCTCGGCCACAGGACTTCAATGAAGTCTATTGATGATTTATTCCCCAGCCCAAAATGCATTCTTGGATCATTTCCTGAATTATAACCGTGTGCACTTGTTGCTTCTCTATACTGTGTCAAATCATCTGCAACCAAAGTGACTCTCGCACCATAGCCATTGGTATTACTCTCTTGACCAACAAGATTAACCGTCAACCAACTATTTCTATTTCCACGATTAAACAAAAGGTAGTTTCTATCGGATTCTGTAATTTGTTCACCGCCTGTATAAAAGGTTCTATTGGTGAAAAAAATATCGAGAAACCCATCTTCGTCTAGATCGGCTGTTCCAACGCCGCTTCCCACACCATATCCACTCGCTCTTGAGCGCCAAGTAAGATCTGAAAAAGTTAAATCACCATTGTTCCTGAAGAGTTTATTGACATCAGGCTCAATGGCAATATAGAACTGAACAAATATAGGAATATCAATCACATCATTGATCAATGTGTCAGCCAATCCCCCATTATTGACATAGATATCAATCAATCCATCGTTGTCAAAATCGCCCATTGCACATCCCCTTGCACCTGATTTATGGCTTACACCCGATGTGAGTGTGATGTCTTTGTAGTTGAGCTGACCGGTGTCTTTTAAAAGACTGATATAGAGACGATTTGCCTGATCAGAAGTGGATAAAAACACATCCATATCGCCATCATTGTCAATGTCTCCAATGCAAGCCCCGTTTGCATTTCCAGGATTCAGGAAAACAACCCCAGAAGGCGGTCTGAAAGAGGTTGTAATGTTTCTAAAAGAGCCTTCTTGATCATTCAAGAACAATATCTTCTTATCCCCCTCATTGGTGACCAATAGATCGACGTATCCATCATGGTCTACATCTGTCCAACTCGGTGCGCCTTGTGAATTTGCCTCTAGAACAAACTCAAGCACTCCTGTTCCTGTTTCTTCCGTCACATCTGTAAAAGTACCGTCACCATTGTTCCTAAAAAGGGCATTTTCAATGTCAAAGTCTGCACATTTCCAATAGAGATCTAAATCTCCGTCGTTGTCATAGTCAGCCCATGCAATGCCAGCCCCGGTGTTTCCTATCCCGCCAATTTTTCGATCATCCTCATTCCCTTTTCTGAATAACTGAGCTTCTCTGGTTACGTTTTGAAAATTAGGCTCTCCGGTTTCTTTAAGAAGATTTTTATAAAGGGTTGTTGGAATGTGCGTGCTTTTGTCTGTTGGAGGTAAATTTGAGATGGCTAAATCCATATCGCCATCATTGTCATAATCGCCCCATGATGCACCTCGACCAAGTGCATTGTCATTGTCAACTCCTCTTAATTCAGCGACATCAACAAACATGCGATCGCCCTGATTTTCAAATAACCTATTTCCTTGCCCTTCGCCGTGGTATTCAGTGACCACATAGATATCAATATCGCCATCATTGTCATAATCAATGAAAGTTGGTCCAGAAGAATTGACGCCCTCACTGGCAACTCCTGATTGATAACTTTCATCTTTGAATTGAATTGGAGAGGATCCAACCCAAACATAATACCCTGAGGTATAGATAAAAGTGCTTAAAACGATGGCATAGATTATTTTCTTCATGGCTATAAATATTTGCTCTTTAGGCAAATATCATAGCATCAAACATGGCGCCTAATAAGAGCAGTCCTAAATGAATTATTGAAGAGAAAAATGTTTTTCTAGCCAATGCTCTGGTTTGCTCTTTGAGTAAAAGGACTGAACAGTAGAGAAAGTAACCTCCTCCCAAAACTGCAAACAATAGATAAATCCAGCTCATGCCATAGAAGAAAAGTGACCAAGAAAGTATGACCAACACCAGCGTATGCCAAAAAATGGCCTGACTGGTAACTCGATCACCATGAACAACGGGCAACATTGGAATATCTGCCTTGGCGTATTCATCCTTAAAGCTAATCGCCAATGCCCAGAAATGGGGAGGTGTCCAAAAGAAAAGAACTACTGAAAGAATCAAAGGTGCTGGTGCAAAAGTATTCCCTGCTGCTGCAGAACCGACAAGAATGGCAAAACTTCCCGCGAGACCACCAATCACAATGTTCATCCATGTCCGACGCTTCAACCAAACCGTGTAAACAATTCCATAAGTAAAGATGCCAGCAAAAAGATAGAGTGTTGCCTCAAGATTGCTGACTTGATATGTGGCATAAAGCGCTAAAGTGCTAATGATTACTAACCAAATATTCCAAGTATTTGTTGGCTCTAATTCTTTTGTGACAAACGGCCTGTCTTTTGTTCGATCCATGACTGCATCAATGTCGCGCTCATACCATTGATTGAATGCTCCTGATGTGGACGATGCAATCAAAACGTAAACCGCCAATGCAAAAATTTCTAAGGTTGATAAAGACGATTTTGGAGAGACTGCGATGCCTGCAAGTGTGCATGCCATGATCAAAAACCCCAGACGAACCTTTCCCGCCTGATAAATCAGGGCGATATTTTTTAAAATGGCTTTGTTTTGAAACATTTAATGCAAGCTCTGATAATTTGAGCTCGTATTATCGATGATCTTGAATCAAATTTGAAAGAAAATATTGATCAAATTGAGTTTTTCTTTTTTATGGAAATGCCCAATTCATTCAATTGACCCTTCCCGGCTTGACTCGGTGCATCTGTGAGTAAGCAACTGGCTGTTTGTGTTTTTGGGAATGCAATGACATCTCTGATATTGGAAGAACCCGTCATCAGCATAACAATTCTATCGATTCCAAATGCAATCCCACCATGAGGGGGGCATCCATACTTTAATGCTTCTAGAAAAAAGCCAAATTTCTCATTTGCTTCTTCTTCATTGATGCCAAGAATCGAAAAAACAGCCTGTTGCATTGCTTCTGAGTGAATACGAATGGACCCTCCGCCAATCTCATGGCCATTGAGAACCATGTCATAACCCTGAGACAATGCCTCTTTTGGATTAGTTGTAAGCTCCTCAGGATCTAGATTTATCGGAGAGGTGAATGGATGATGTTCCGCAGACCATCTTTTTTCTTTGTCGTCCCAATGAAACATTGGAAAATCCGTGACCCATAGCGGAAACCATCCTTTGTGAATCAAATCAAAATCTTCTGCAATCTTGACTCGAAGGGCACCGAGCGATGCATTGACAATTTCTTTTTTATCGGCACCAAAAAAGACCGTATTGCCGTTTTCCAATGAAAGCTTCTCGATGAGCTGATTGATGACTTCCTCATTCAAAAATTTAAGAATTGGAGATTGCAAACCATCAACTCCTTTTTCAACATCATTGACCTTAATGTAGGCCAATCCTTTTGCCCCATAGTTTGAAACAAAATTAGTATAATCATCAATCTGTTTGCGAGACATATCGGATGAATCTTTCAGAACGAGGCATGCCACCCTTGAATCATGATCGTTTGCCGGGCCAGAGAAAACCTTGAATTCAACTTCTTTCATTAGATCACTCACTTCAGTCAACTCCATTTCTATGCCCAAATGTGGACTGTCTGAACCGAACCGTTCCATGGCCTCTGCATGCGTGACTTGAGGAAACTGCTTATTTAAATCAACATCAAGTACTGATTTGAACAAGTCTCTTACCATGGTCTCCATTTCAGCCTTGACATCGTCTTGCTCAACGAATGACATCTCGACATCCAATTGTGTGAACTCAGGTTGGCGATCTGCTCTTAGGTCTTCGTCCCTGAAACATCTTGCAATTTGATAATAACGATCAAATCCTGACATCATTAAGAGCTGCTTAAACAATTGCGGTGATTGTGGCAATGCAAAGAAATTGCCTTGCTGAGTCCTGCTTGGTACCAAATAGTCTCTTGCACCCTCTGGGGTTGCCTTGGTTAAAATGGGTGTCTCGATTTCAAAATAAGATGATTTATTCAAGTATTCTCTCAATGATCGAGTGATCTCATGTCTGATCTTAATATTCTTCGACATGTCCTCTCGTCTGAGGTCGAGATATCTATATTTAAGCCGAATGTCTTCATTGGTTGCTTCATCGTGATGGAATGGTGGCGTTTTAGAGGCATTCAGCACTTCGCCAGATTCAACCAGTAATTCCACTGCTCCGGTTTTCATATCATTATTGATGGTGCCATCGGGTCTTTCCCTGACAATACCCGATACAGAAAGAACAAATTCACTTCTCATTTTTTCAGCCGTTTTAAAAAGATCTTCGTATTCTGGATCAAACACCAATTGCAATATCCCTGAAACATCTCTTAGATCAATGAAAATGACCCCGCCATGATCCCTTCTTCGATGAACCCATCCTGAAACCGTGATCTGTTTGCCAATGTCATTAGCACCAATGTCTTCACATAAGTGAGTTCTATATTTTCCGTTCATATTTATTCTTTATCTAATATTGCGCTGGGGTCTGGAACCACCACGCCAAGTGAAATGATCATTTTCAATGCATCTTCAACACTCATCTCAAGCTCTTTAACCTCATTTTGAGGAACCAAGACAATGTAGCCTGATGTTGGATTCGGAGTTGTTGGTATATAGACGCAAACTAGCTCTTCACCCGATTGATCTTGAACCTCTCCCAACTCTTTAGAGGTTTGAAAACAGAGGCTATAGACTCCTTTCCTTGGGTATTCAATCAATAAAACTTTGGAAAAGTTTTGTGTCTGATCAGAAAGGACTAACTCAGAAAACTTTTTTAGTGGTGAGTAAATGCTTCGGATCAATGGTATGCGATCCAAAAAAGCATCCCAGGCTTTAATGATTCTGTTCCCGAAATAATTTGCTGCAATCAATCCGGTTAATAAAACCATAATGATTGCGATGATGATTCCAATGCCAGGTATTTCTATACCAAGTAGATTGTCTGGCCTCAAAGCAGGAGGTATCAGAAGATATATCTGGGCCAATAAATCAATTAAAAGCTTGACCACAAAAATGGTCAAGCCAATCGGGATCCATACCAGAAGGCCAGCTACAATAATTGTTCTTAATTTTTTCATTTCAACCTATATTAATACGTTCAATCAGTCTTTGATGAATTATCTTTCTTTTTCTCTTTCTTCTTATCAGATTTGGAGTCGCTGGATTGCTCATTTGACTCTTTTTTCTTGGTCTCTGATTTTCCGTCTTCAGCAATGTTTTTTCTGCTTCCTGTTTTGAAGTCAGTTTCGTACCAACCCTCTCCACTCAATCTGAAATTTGGTGCAGAAATCAGCCTTTTCAGGCTTTTTTCTGAGCACTCCGGGCAAACCTCCAAAGGTGAATCATTCACCCCTTGAAGGGCGTCCATAAAATGTCCGCATTCACTGCATTTATATTCGTATATTGGCATTTTTATTTTTATTCAATAAATCAGTCCGTGAAAACGGAGTATATTACGACAGCACAGAAAAATATTCTAAGTTTTTCACTCCGGATAATTGAATTGATTGATGGTTCTGGAATCCAATCGCTGATCAGAAAGAGCAATGATCATTGCCTCCATGTCATGGGGTATGGGCGAGGTCAATGACATCATTTCATGACTAACTGGATGCATAAAGGATAAGCGAAAAGCATGTAACGCCTGTCGTTTAAAATGAATCAGCATTTCTCTCGTCTCTTCATCTAGTTTTTTAGGCATTGCTAATCTGCCACCATAGAGCTGATCTCCCAGTATTGGATATTTAATATACGTCATATGAACTCGGATCTGATGAGTCCTCCCTGTATCAAGGCGAACGGCCACAAATGTATGGCCTCTTAAGC
>Ga0066862_10001146_pt1 | contig 10858 bp, 6 predicted proteins | sample ETN02SmetaG_FD_66431 | JGI IMG/M metagenome (GOLD analysis project Ga0066862, IMG submission 66431) | Marine microbial and viral communities from oxygen minimum zone, Eastern Pacific Ocean - ETNP2014F10-02SV255 | ecosystem: Environmental > Aquatic > Marine > Oceanic ... | reverse complement strand
ATCAGTCATTCTCTGGGAAAATGTCGAAAAATCGTAGGATAACTCCGTTGAGGAGGTTTCTTTGCTCCGAAATTGCAATATGTCGATTTTCTCCAATTCTATTGTCTCAAAAATCTTCGAAGTGGGGGAAATTACTGCTTTTGAGGCTCCGAATGGAATGGTTATTCTATCTATAATGCTCAATTGACTATTGGCATCAGACTTCCCCCAAATTGGGACTTGGGTTCGTGAATTGGCAATTTCCCCCTTATCCTCTCCAATCCATCTTATTTCCATGCCCCTCTTTGCCCACCACATCTGTTGATTTCTCTTGTTAGAAGTTGTTTTCCACCAAACTAATAGCTCAAGTTGTTCTGTTTCTTTCAATAATGGGACGTTTATGTCTGATTCTTGATTCATAGAATTACTAGATTCGAATGCACAAATATGGGAATGAATTTCTCTGGGCACGTCAACAGAAAGTGAGTCTCTGCGTGTTGCATCTTGGATGACTGGGAATGAAGAGTCGCTGGGAAATGCAAAAACTTCGATTGATGCAAGATTCCAAGAGAATCTTTCAGAGGTCCTGAAATCGAGTCTAATTCCGTGAACTTCTCTCTCAACCGTAGGTAGCCAAACGGTCTGAGATGTGAATGATTCAGATTCATGGGCTAGAAAAGGAATGATCAATGGATCCCTGCCCCTCAATCTGTTGCCCCTCCTGTCGAGAGTGAATGCTCGTACCCCTAACCGCCTGGTGCGATCGCCAGATTCCCCGGTAAAAACCGGGTGCCAAGAAAGACGTAATGCCATTTGGTCAAATTTTACTCGAAACTCGGGAAGATTTCTGTGACCAAAGATATTGCCATACCATGGAGAATTGGGCTCATCTTCTCTTGAATTTACAGAAAGGTTCGATATCCACCCTTTATTGTCCCATTTTACAAACCTAGATAACTCGGGAGAGTTACTAATTCTCAGGTTTTTTTCTGAAGAAAGTAGCCATTCTCTAAGTGAGTTTCCTGAAAGTTGGAAAATCAGATCCGCATTGTCTATATCGATTTCTGAAATAGGAAAGTTTTCCGTTATTGTTTTCTGATGGCTCTCCATTCGTTCACCGAGATGTTCCGACTCCGACACACCTGTATGAGAAACCTGCGGACACTGCCTCTTCCACGGACCACAGTTTTCTTCCGTCAATGATTACGGGGGTCTCCATAATCTTCTCGGCGTTAACAAAGTCAATTTCGCCATATTCTTGATGAGCAGTGCTGAGGATGATTCCATCGGCACCCCTGAGAGATTCATCCAGATCGTTAGTCAGATTTGTGACTCCCTCATCGCTCTCAACTAATGGATCATGAATTATCACCGAGGCCCCTCTCTCCCTTAGTTCCCTATCCATTGCATATGTTGGTGTATTTCTTGTATCGTCAGAATTAGGCAGGAATGCCAGACCCAGTATGGCAATTCGGGACTCAGAAATACTTAGACCTCTCTTTTCCAACTCTTCTTCCAATAGATCAACACAGTGAATAGGCATCCAATCATTCAATTCTCTTGAGGATACTATTATTTTTGGTTCGAAGGGGAAGTCCCCATATTCGTCCAATCCAAATTTCAGCAACCATGAGTCTTTTGGCAGGCAATGACCACCGACTCCACTTCCTGGGACGTGCATATTTCGGATTGGGTTTTTTGCAGGATCTCCTGGAATGTTTGGAAGGGTATTTACTAATTCCCTAACTCTAAAAGAGTCGATTCCCAATGATTCGCAAATTATTGCAACCTCATTTGCAAAGGCGATATTTACATCTCTATACGTGTTTTCTACGGTCTTTGAAACCTCTGCAGTTAATGAGTCGGTGGGATGCAAGTCTGCACTGACGATATTCTCGTAAAGAGCGACTGCCCTATTTGTTGATTCTTCATCCACGCCTCCTACGATTCTTGGTAGATCTGTGATATTGTAGAGTAATCGTCCAACCATAACTCTCTCATAAGCGAAGGCGAGTGAGAAATCCTGCCCACATTTCATCCCAGATGCTTTCTCCAAGATTGGAAGGACGAGGTTTTGTGTGGTTCCAGGTGCTACAGTTGATTCAATGCAAACTAATGCTCCCGGTCGCATGAATTCTCCAACCTTCTCAGAAACTGAAATTAAAGACTCGTACCTTGGCTGGTGATCCGATTCGGTAGGAGTCTGGACGTCGATGAGGATTGCATCCATATCTCTCACTGAACTGATATCATCAGTAACTTTGAATGTCCCCTTTTTGTGAACCCGCTGGATTAACTCATCCAACCCTGGTTCGTCACCACCAATGGGGTTCTCGCCTCGATTTAGTGCATCAATCTTCCAACCGCTTCTTATTGATCTACGTTGAATCCCAGTGACATGAAAATCGGGGACGTCAGCAAACAAAGCGGCGGCAGGGATTCCGACATATCCCATTCCAACTACTGCAACTTTCATCAAGACGCCCCTTGCAACTCTATGGAATCAATATTTCCCCCATTCGGATGGGGAAAAAATAGGTCAAATGGTTGGAACAGATTTGTTCTTTTCCAATACTGGAGGCCCTCCGTTCCCGATATCCAAGCGGTGTACATGAGGTAGTTGATGCCCTCATCGATGGCTCTCTGGACAGCATAAAAATGTAGTTTGTACATTATGCCTCGATTCAAGTAATCTCCATGGCCAAGAATTTGTGAGTAGAGTACAATATTTCCTACTCGAAGGAAATTGATGTACCCCACGAGTCGCTCGTTTGTTTCTATTTCTCCCTGCTTATGACCCTCATCACTCTCAAAGACTCCCAACATTGTAACGTTATGGAGCTTACATTCTGGCTCTTCGAAATCATAGTATTTGTCAGGATAACCGCCCCTCTCTTCCACTGATTGCTTGTAATGGCCCTTCATTTCACCCCTCTGGCGATGAGACTTGCTGTGATTCACTGCAACTACGTCTGGAATGAATAGTTTGAAATTGAATGGTTTGCAATAGAATCCTTCATTCTCGGCCTTTTTCGCCATCCTCAAAGCTCTCTTGTACCGTTTACTATTTTCTTCAGTTAGCGAGTCCCATTCATTCAAATTTATCAATGCGGATTTCTCAAGTTTTCGAAGATCGGTTACTTCCATCCCATTTTCTAATAGTTTCTCCCTCCTCAGCGAACAGACATCATCGGGTCGAGGGCAGGGATTGCCGTGGTTGAAGCAGATATATCTCGATTGGGGCTTTATGAAGCCGTCTATGAACCTCCTGCATTTCGGGTTTCCACAATCCATGTCATCTAGAAATACCATCTTTCCACCTTTATATCATGGTGTGTGAATTTATTTTATAACTACCTTGTGGACATCTAGTTTCTTTCTATCTCATCTAAAAGGAATGGTCAATTGTGTTGCAATAAATCGCAGTTCTAACTCTATCTCCGGGATGGGGAATTATTATTCAATCTACTGGAAAAGGAGTTGTGGATACTTGAGAATACGACTAACCAGAAACTAATACTAAATGTAATCATCAACAGGAGAGGCTGTGGCGGGTAAGACTAGAAAGGCGCAGACGAAAACTGCGAGTACCAAGACAAAGATGGAAAAAACTAGTAATGCGACAGGTGGCGTTTCTATAGCGAAGAGTAAAGGGGGAAGAAAGGGCAAATTGGACAGAAGCGTTGGCGAGACTTCGCGGATCTCAGATATCCAGAGAATAGAGGCTTTGGAGGCGATGGTGGATGATTTGCAGGCGGGTTTTGTCGATTTAAAGAAGAGTCTGGGTGATTTATTCGAAATCGGAATGGATAACTCAGAAATTAGGGAAATAATGTCTTCTTCGATAGAAGGAGAAGTGACTGGTATCCGAGGCGGAAAGATTGTCGGATGGGCACTGAATAAGGTTGATCGCTTGAGCCTACTGCCAATTTCCGTATATTATGGTGGAAAGAAGATAGCTGGCACCCTGGCAAATAAGAAATTGGCAGAACATTCTGATATCCCAGAAGCGGCAGGGAGGTCTTTTGCACTTATTCTCCCCAAACAATTCTATGATGGTCGAAAAAGGTCTCTGCAATTCAAAGCTGGAGATGTTGAGGCTGACTTGAAAAATTTGATTGGGGGCGCATCATTTGAGGATGGTTTTCCACTTGAAGGTGAGGCGTCGATTGACAATAAGGGAATCCTGAAGGGGTGGGTAATTGATCAAGGAGAACCGAAATCACCAGTAATTGTGAGTGCATACTACGGTGATAACGAGTTAGCAAGAACTTTGGCCGAACTAAAGGAAGATTCGTTGGCGAAAAGGCTTGGAAAGACCAATTGCCATCATGGATTTAGAATCAAATTACCTGAAAATTTAGGGGATGGAAAGACTCGGAATATTCGAATTATAGCTTCTACTTGGGGCTATGATGTCTTGGAAGGGCCAGTGGAGTGCAAATTTTCAAGAAAGTGAGTTTCTCAAACATTGAGGGCCAGAGATGGATATGAAGGGACTCTGGAGCAGGATTTCTCACGGAGAGAATTGTAGAGTATACATCGCAAACAGCGATGAAATAGAGGTGTCATTTGATTCCAAAGAGATTACCGAAACTAGAGGTGCCTTTGGCGATCCAGAGAGTGAACAACCAGTAATTGTAATTGATAATACACAGAATGAACAAGGGGGGAGGCATGCGACCCTTGAATCTCCATTACTACCCGTTGAAGACTGGAGTGAGCCCGTGATTGAATTCGAAACCGCAATTCTTGAGATGTTTTCGGGAGGGGTCGATTCTTACACAATTATAGTCAATTTTCTAACCGCAGAAAAAAACATAATCTCTAATTTGAAGTTTTCTAAAAGGATTGGCACTAGAGAGAGTTCAAGAGTGTCACACCCCATTTCCATCCCCCCAAATACAGAATTTTTGTCGGTTACATTGTTCGTAAATTCAACGAATAAAATATCGATAGCATTTTCTGACTTCTATGTTGGAGAAAGAAGAAACGAGGAAGAGGATAGTGACGACGGGGTAACTGTTACTATGTTCGTGTTCAACAATTTCAGCAATGATACTAGAGTCCTTAGAGAGGCAAAGTCATTGATAGAATTGGGCCTTAGAGTAAGAGTAATTGCAGTATTAACCACTGGGCAGAGGGAAAGAGAAAATATCGAAGGGATAGAAGTAACTAGGTTGCAATTGACTCCGTTCCATCTGAGATTGATGAAGCGCTGGTCATCCAACTCGATTATTGACAGGATTAGGAGAGGACTGGTCAATAAAATATTCATGCCGTTTCATAGATATCTGATGTTCTACGAATTCGAAAAAAGATCTGTATCTTTATTAAAGGGAAAGAGGAGTGAAATCTATCATTCCCATGATCTAAATACACTTAGAACTGCATCAAAATTAAGTTCTTTACATGGTTCCAAATTAGTTTATGATTCTCATGAGTTATATTTAGATCGAAATCGTAGGAAGAAGGCAGGATTGCTAAAAAGAGGAGCAATAAAGAGGTTTGAGAAGGGTTTGGTTCGAAAATGTAACGTCGTAATTACTGTGAATGAGAGTATTGCTGAGATTCTGGGAAAGAGATATGGAATAGAAGGGGTTTCGGTGGTGATGAATACTCCTCCAATGCAGTTTTTCTCTTCAACAACAGGAGATTGCGACTTGAGGAAAATCCTGAATATTAGAGATGAACAGAAAATAGCAATTTATGTCGGCTCGATTCAGTACAATAGAGGAATTGAGAACCTACTGGCAAGTTTGCAATATCTCGAGGAGGTTCACCTAGTCCTTATGGGATATGGTGACGAAAGATTATTGCAAGACTTGGATGAAATTGCAGAAGAACTGAACCTCACAGAGAGATACTCAAAATTCGGTCCCGTTCATCCAGAGTTAGTCCCCCAGTACACATCATCGGCTGACATTGGAGTCGCCCCTATCCTAAATTCGTGTTTAAGTTACTATCTTTGCTCTCCGAATAAGGTGTTTGAGTACATGCATGCTGGAATTCCGGTTGTTGCGAGTGATTTCCCCGAGTTGAAGAAGGTTGTAGTAGGAGAGGGGATTGGAGATGTATTTGATCCCGAGGATCCAGAAGACATAGCTAGGTCCATCATGGGAATCATTGGAAATGATGAGTCTGCCAATAAATTCAAGATAAACTCAATTAACAGTTCAAGAAAGTACAATTGGGGAATTCAATCTAAAAACCTACAGTCGATATATGCGGAAATGTTTCCCGGAGAAGATTTCCGGAGAAATGATATGAAGAAAATCAATGTTAGCAAGATAGAGTCTACATTATTGGCTTCGGCGGAGACAAGTGCATCATGGTTGGAAGTAGAAAACGCACTCCCAGGGAGTTCTACTTGGGGGAGTCCTAAAGGAAGTGAGAGTACCAGTATTTTCAGAGCAAAACTTAACTCGCAACTGTTCCGAGTAGGAGACTCCGTGGAGGTTTCTGCAGTATCCTCTAGAGATTTACAACTATCAGGAGAAATATACAGGATTGGCCATTACGGAGAGCAAGGTGGAAGAAAGATTGCCCATCTAGGGGAGTGTGAAGTCCCGGGAGTTACAAATGGAGTCAACTTGATCTCGGGCGACTATGACGACGGAAAGGGGGCAAAACATTGGAGTAATTTATTCTCCATAGAAATAGACCCAGGTTATTTTCCCGGAACATACGTACTAAAGGTTGGCAATAGTGATTACAATATGATCCTGCCATTCTGGATTCATGGAGATGGACAGGTTTTAGCGATAGTCCCAACGGTATCAAATAGAATTCATAGTTTCCCGAGTAACTCTTTGGAGAAGAATGTTATTTTTACACTGGGTTTGGAAGAAAAAGAAGAGTTGGAAATCGGGGGAAACGCAAATCACTCATATCTGAATGGCAGAGGTGGTTCTGTACCAAAATGGATTTTCCCCTTCTGCAGATGGGCGGAGAAGAGCAATGTCGCCATTTCTTGGGTTACCGACATCGAATTAGAAAAGACTCCGGAAATCTCAGAAAGGTTCAGAAAAATTGTTCTTCTTGGTGACTCGAGATTCTGGACCAAAACAATGCATGGGGTAATTGGGAGACACATATCATCTGGTGGCTCAGTTGCAAACATTGGCTGTGGAATGGGTGAGCAACTAATCTCCATCGAGGAAGACGGTTCATTCAAATTGATTATCAACGAAGAAGGGGGAGATTCTAGAGCATTGTGCGAAAGATGGTCGGTTTCGGGTTCCCCGACCAGATTTGGAGGGAGAACGGAAGTAGCAATAGAGATTAACGATATTGAGGATATTAGTGGAGAATTGGGATTCGATCTAATTGGCTCTTGGGATTCGCGGAAAGAAGGTTTAGGAAATTATAATGTCAGAAACATCCAGACATTCGTAGGAGAATTGCCAAATTCTACAAGGGTTGAGGTGACCTCAGATGAAATTAGGACTCATTCTGGCTCATCTATTTTCTTGGCATCGATGGAAAACTGGTCGAGCTTCCTGGATAACGGAATTGGGCATGATTCGAGGAGGGAGAATTCCCCTAGAATTTATCTAAGCAATCTGATATCTAATTCTATCGGGATGGAGAAGAATGTTCTATGGACGAAAAGAGAGGCAATAAGAGCCTTAGCTGAAAGAGAATGGGGGGCAAAGGTTGTTTCCAGAAAGGATGAGTTGAGGGGAAGAGAACAGAGAATACCGATAAATAGGGTCTGCATATTATCTTCCATTTGGCAGAGAGAGGATCTGACATCCGCTTTCCTAAGCCATCTAAACTATCTTGTTGAGAAAATACCAGAATTTGAGTTTAAATGTATAGTAGTTGGTTCTGAGGGTGAAAGATCCAAGAAGGTGGTGGAGAAATTTGGACATCATTACGTTGAGGAAAGAAATAATCCACTCAGCAAGAAATGGAATGCTGGACTAAGGAAGACAAAGGAGATGGATCCCGATGTCGTCATTGTTCTGGGATCAGATGACTTTCTATCTCCTTCCACGATCAGGTCTCTTTGCGAGTCAATATCAGAGGGGAGGCTCATGTCTGGGCTAATGGACATGCACATTCTAGATTCAAAAAAGGAAAAAATGTACCATTGGAATGGGTATGTAATGAGCAACTCCCTAAGACGATGGGAAACCATTGGCATGGCCAGGTGCTTATCTAGAAGACTACTTGAGAAGGTTGATTTCTCTATTTGGGAAGAAGAAGATATTGACAAGGGCCTAGATGGATTGATGACTAGGAAATTAGCAAAACTTGGGTTAATTCCAATTCCATATGGGGAAGAAGTTTGGTTGGAAATAGAAGGATCGTTGTATGCATTTGGCCACAGTGGAAAGTATTCTTCCGAGATTGACGGTTTCGCACTAGATGTAAAGAGTGGTCACAATATTACTCCGATTGAAAATTATCGAATTAATGAATTTGAAGAGGTTGAGGACTATTTGGAGGTTCTGAAAAATAAACTAGGAGAAGGTTTGGCAGATGAAATAATCCAGGTAGGTGAATGAATTGCCCCGGACCAGGATAGACCTTGAAGACCCATTGCCAAGCGATTTGACTGAACTCAGAGCGGAAAATGAACGACTTTTCTACAAAAGGAAGCAGGAGATTGGAGGTGCTCCCGATAGAGATGAGATAGGGGCCCTTATCATGAACGGTTATGAGGGGATAGCAAGGTACATCGTCCAACGATGGATTATGATTAACGGCCCAGATATCCCAATGTTGGAGCTTCTAGTGGGATCAAAAGACTATTCCTTGCCAAATCGTCAGTATATTGATTGGTGTGAAGAATTACTAGATTTGGATCCCAACAATGAAGCGGCACTTGAGGTCCTCCTTTACTATAAAGAAAGGTCAGTTGAGATTGAAGAAGGAAAGGAAATTGCAGAGAAATTACTTCGAGTTAATCCCAATAATGCTGGAGGACGGAGACATAATATTCTCTCAATGGTCGAGAATGGGGAGTTTGAAGCAGCGTTCCAAAAGTGTGAAGAAATTCTCGCTGAAGATCCAAAAAATAAGTTTGCCCTCAGACATAGGGGGATTATAGGCACCCATTTGGGAAATTACGATGATGCTGCATTTTTATGGAGCGAATGGATTGATTCAGGTTTTGCCCCCCCTAGAGACTTTTTTAGAGCGGCTAGAGCTCATTACAACGCTAAACACTTTAGTGAATGTATTTCCCTACTTGAAAAGATTGCAGGTCGGTTTAAGGATGATGAAAGAATTCTTGACTTGCTAATTCGGGCAAAATACTCACTTTTCGATTGGGTGGGTTGTTTTGAATTATGTGAAGAGATACTAGCCCTGAACAGTAGAAACCCTACAGGACTGAAGTACTTGAGGCTGACAAGAGTTAGATCGGGGAGTGGGATGACAGTGATTCCGGATAACGATGATCCTGAAATGGCTTTTTCTGAAGATGAATATCTATTATCGTGGTTCGAATATCTGTAGGTGTTATTTTGAAAGTAAACATAGCCCAAGAAGAAGAGTTTCTTGTTTTCAGTTTTACAATTGAAGAAGATGATAGGAGGGATTCGAATCAAAAGTTCACAATTGGGGACACGAATGTAAAAGTGGAAATTGGCAATTCTGACCTAAGTAATATCCATCCAGATTTAATCGCCCTTTGTTCGATACTGATGTGCCATCCATTTATTGGAAAGAAATTGGAATTTCCTCTTGGGGTCAGTGACCAATTCAGACAAAATTTCAAGAAGGTTGTTTCGAGATATGAATTCATCTCTCCTTGCAGTTCGAAAGTAGATCCAAGAACGGTGTCCGATGGATTTAGGATGGGGCTGGCGTATAGTGGAGGGGTAGACTCGACAGCTGCGCTCTCGGTCCTACCTTCTGATACCGTACCAATTTTCATGCTGAGACCGGAGAGGGGGAAGTCTCTGTATAATCCAGAGGCAGCGCTGAAGTCTTGCAACTCACTATTAGAAATTGGCTATGACGTTAAGATTGTGAAATGCGATGTCGAGTATTTGAGGAATCCAGTGGGCTTTCCAACTGACCTTTCGCATGCTATTCCGGCGATTCTTCTGGCTGATGAATTGTCGATTGACTCACTCTCATTCGGCACTGTCCTAGAGTCTGCTTTTGGAATTGGGCATGAAGAATATAGGGACTATTTTTCAGGTGCACATAAGAGATTCTACGGTTCAATGTTGAAGTCTGTTGGGATAGACCTGTGCCTCCCAGTATCTGGGATAAGCGAGGTTGGTACTGCCATGATAGTTGATTCGAGTCCTCTTGGCAGTTTTAGCCAGTCATGCATCAGAGGAAAATGGGGTAAACCATGCAAGAGATGTTGGAAGTGTTGTCGTAAGGGATTGCTGACTGCTGCATTATCCTCGAATCGTCTGAGTTCTAAAGAAATTGATTTGATGCTCTCTTCGAAAGAGGTACGTGAGAAGTTGTCTTCAATTCCCATTAGTCACGAGAATGTAATCGAGTTCTCGATGCAAAGAATCCAGAAAAATGTTCATCCGAGATTGGAATTACTCAGCAAGAGGGTAGAAAGGGGAACTGAACTAGACTATCTAGAAAGATGGTATGGGCCTTCTATCGGCCTAGTTCCGCAGAAATATCGACGAGGAGTGAAGGAGAGGATCATGAAATTAATGAGTCCGATGACTGAGGAGGATGAGCAAAATGTGGAAAATTGGAGTATGACTGATTTTATTGAGTCTGAATTTACTATTGAAATTGGTTCAACAATAAAGGAAGACTGGATTTAGGTTTGAGCAATTCTTTCCGAAATCCAATTTGATATTTGCTCTGCCCCATTGGCCCTCTGGAGTGAAGGTGCATTGAATCTCATCTTTTCACGGACTGAATCATCTGCAATCCTATC
>Ga0066862_10001138_pt1 | contig 10880 bp, 8 predicted proteins | sample ETN02SmetaG_FD_66431 | JGI IMG/M metagenome (GOLD analysis project Ga0066862, IMG submission 66431) | Marine microbial and viral communities from oxygen minimum zone, Eastern Pacific Ocean - ETNP2014F10-02SV255 | ecosystem: Environmental > Aquatic > Marine > Oceanic ... | reverse complement strand
ACAAATTCAGAGATGGAACAATTTTTGTGGTCTTAAAGGGAGATGGAGAAATTATATCTACTCTAAAATATACAATAGAGGTACATCTATAGATGATATGTCATTCTCTCTGGCTGTGAGACAGTCTCTCTTACAATGGGGTTACATGGTAAACAAAGCAGATTTCGATATGTGGAAAGAACATAATGGTTTCTAAAAACTGTATTTTATTTGTAGGAAATAGCCTTGAACTATATTTTTAAAATCCCCATAATTATCTAAATAAAAAAGTTGTCCAATAATGCCAGCGTCAATTCTAGAATTAATATCATAATTTATACTTGGTGAAATGTATAATAATTTTATTCCTTGACCATATAAAATGCTAAGAGATACATTGACTGGAGGAGATACTGGTTTTGTAACTTGAATTAAATAGGAATGTTTTGAGGGCATTAAATTTTTAGGAGATAATACATTATCGTTAATATTTACTAAACTTAAAAAATTAGATTCAGTAAATCCATTTGAATTATATAGATATGACCCTAAAAAATAAAAACCATTTTTAAGTGAATAATCTAAAGAAGATGAGAAACTCAAAGAATTCTTATACTTATTTTTATCTATGAAATAAGATGCCTCTCCTTTAAATCCAGCATTTTTAATATTTCCAGCCCAACCTCCTCCTATAACTATATCATCAAAATAATTAGCAGCTAAAAATTGAAAATCATATCCAAAAGAGTTGATTCTATACATACCTGCAATTACGTTCCCATTTCTTTTGCTTGGCATATAAACTAATTCAAAACTAGAGAGATTATCTCCAGTATATAAGAATCTTATAACATCAGATCCTGGTCTTTCTATGTAATCAAAATCAATAAAATTATAAGCATTAAAAAGATCATTATTATTCCAAATAGTATTTACTCCCCAATTAACTCTTTGTCTTCCAATACTAAATTCTATTTTTTCTTTCTGATATTTCAACCAAAACCTATCAACCATTGAGTTAATGACAAAATTTGACTCCCTTACTGTATAAAAAGCCATATTTACTAAACCATCATCTCCCTGAATTGTAGGGATATCTCCAAAATAAATTCTATTTCTTACCTCTAAACCTAAAGATAAATTATCACCATAATAACCTCTCATATTTAACCTATTGTGAATCAGATGATTAGTTTCTTTATCAAAAAAACTATAATCCATGTATGATGGTAGATATTTAACATACCCATTTAAAGTAAATGATGTCTTAGATGACTGAGATAATGTGTCAAATGAAATTAATAACAATAATAGAAACGAAATAAAACTATTTTTTCTTATCGCTGACAATCTTTCCATCTTCTAAAGTTATAACTCTTCTAGCTCTATCAATAACTCTCTGATCATGAGTTGAAAAAATAAAAGTAATTTTTTCATTAACATTCAACTTACTCATTATATCAAGAAGATTTGAAGTTGAGGAAGTATCTAAATTTGCAGTGGGTTCATCTGCAAGAATAAATTTTGGTTTTGATGCCAGAGCCCTTGCCACAGCAACCCTTTGTTGTTGGCCACCTGAAAGTTCAGAAGGCCTTCTATCCCTCATCTCATATAAACCAACTTGATTCAACAATTCATTAGTTCTCTCTACTCTATTCTTCTCGTGCATACCCTGCAATAACATTATCATCTCAATATTTTCTCTTGCAGATAATACTGGGATTAAGTTATATGCCTGAAAAACAAAACCAATATTTTTTAATCTGTATTGAATGATATCATTGCCAGATAAGCTGGTTATATTCTCCCCAGAAATATACACATCACCTGATGTTGGTTTATCCAATCCACCTACACAATTTAAAAACGTTGTTTTACCTGAACCAGATGGACCTACTACTGAGGTGAATTCACCATCTTCAAATATGGAACTCACATCATTAACAGCTTTAACTTCAAATTTTCCTGGATTATATATTTTAGATAAGTTTTTTGTCTCAATCATAATTCAAATTTAAATTGTTTTAGTTGCATCTACAGGATTAATTTTTAAAGCTCTTAAAGAAGGGAAAATTGATGATATTATAGATATCATAAATACCATAATAGCAACTACTATATATTGTTCTTGAGGCACTTTAAGATAGAGTCTTGTGCCTACGCCAAAATTTTCCAGACCAGCCTCAACAATAGATAAGTCTATACCAACAACAGAGTAATATTCTACTATCAAATATGATAACATCAGACCAAATGGTAAAGCAATCATAGAAAGAAAAGTAGTTTCAAAACATATCATCAAAAATATTTTATAACGATTCATTCCAATTGACATCAACATTCCTATCTCTTTTTTTCTTTCAAGAATTGCCATCAGCATGGTATTAACTATACCAAATGATAACCCTATCAAAATAATCATCATAAAAATATATAGAACAGCTGCAAGCATCTCATTTGCGTAGGCTAGATCTTTTGATATGTCATCCCAAGCCTCTACAATATTATTAGGACTCAATAGTATTAAGTCTTTCTTGACACTATTTCTAAGTTCTATATCAGTTAGAAGGATTGGAATTTCATGTATTCCTGAAAACGATGGTAAATTTTTTGTTATACTTATATTCTTTACAAAAACATTTGACTCATCAAACCTTGAATTTCCAGACTTAAATATTCCTTCAACCCTATATAATAATGAGGTCAATTCATTGAATTCATCTTGAAATGTAATTACAACTTTTGATTTTAAGTTTAAGTTTAACTTATCTGCTAATTTTTTTCCAACTAGGATTGTATTATCTCTCTTAGTATTAAAATATTCACCTTCAATTAGTTTCTCATAAGTATTTATTATTTTCTTTTCGTTTTCTGGGTTCACACCCTTTATTTGGATTCCGTATGAACCATTTGAGTTAGATAACATACCATTCAAGATAATTCTCTTTGTGTAAGAGACTATTCTTTCGTCATCATTGAGAGCATTTTCAATATTGTCAAGATTGTTTATCGTATGTTTAATATTATAATCTTCTCTAAATAAATTATTATGAATTTGTATGTGAGAAAGATATGTTTCAACTGCATTATTCATCCTCTCCTCATTTAACCCATATGACATTGCTATCATAATTATTCCTCCAAGAATTCCAAAAACAACTGAGAGTATCACAACCAAACTTCTAAGCTTACTCCTCCATACATTTCTCCAAGAAATTTTTAATAATGTTAGTATGTTCATGCTTTCATTGATTTTACAGGATCCAATTTCATAATCTTAATTGCTGGATAAATAGAAATAATTAGAGAAAAAATAAAAATAACTAGAGCATGAGATAAGGGTATGTCCCAAGAAATTGACATTGGAGCTATTGGTGAAAACCCCATTTCCTCAATCATATTGTCAGCTCCATCTCCCATCAAATCAGCCATATTAATTGGATTCAAATAATAATAGTAGCTAATAGGATAGGTAATTAATATTGCTATTACAACACCAATCATAGACAAGATAATTGTCTCAACTAAGATAATCCCAAATAGTCTCACCCTACTCATTCCTATTGAAATTAATACACCAAATTCATACTTTCTTTCTTCGGTCATCATCAGAACTGTTCCAAACATACCAAACACAACGATTACATATAAAATAAAAGCCATAATAAGACCTCCTGCACTGTCTGCAGTTATAGTTTGCTCAATTTCTGGAAGAGTTTGCTTCCACGTCATCACCTCAAAGTCATCCGAAAGAAGTTGAGACAAATCATTTGCTATTTTCTCCTCATCATAATATTGTTTTTTATCAATAATTATATGTGTAGATATTTCGTCTGATGAGACATAACTTCTTGCTGTTTCCATATTCATAAAAACACCTAACTTATTAAGGTCTGGGTTTTTAAGGTCTATAATTCCTTTGATTGGAAATTTTCCTGCTGCCATCATGCCCCTATACCCCTGGCCATATAAAATTAAGGTATCGTTTTTAACTACGTCAAAATATTTTGCAATCCCTTTTCCTATTATGACTTCATTTTCACCTAAATCAAAAGAGCCCGACACCATTTTTTTATTCCAATCTGTTATTTTCTGTTCCTCTTTAATATTAATACCATTAATAACTCCTCCTTTTGTCTTATCTCCCATAGATATTAGAGAGAAGGTCTGAAGTCTTTGCACAACATTATCAACACCCTCAACAGATTTTAAATCATCCATGAGATTTTGATCTACCACCATAGAGTTATCTAAACTTTGATTATCCCAGAAACCATCAGCATGAATTTCAACATAACCAGCATAAGATTCTACAACTGTTTCAATTAACCTATCATAAAAACCAAATTGGAGCGCTCTCATTAATACTATAAGTAAAAGGGCAGCAAAAATCGAGGAAATCGTAATTAAGCTTCTCTTCTTATTCCTATAAATATTCCTTAAAGCTATTTTTAGTATCATCTTAAATTTTTCATGTAGCTAGGCAGGAAGTACCTCTGGCTAATATCAATATCAAAATCCCATTTAAGTCTTTCAATTATAGTCTTATTCCCTTCTTTATCAAGCGGCACATATTCTATAACTGCTGGTAATTTTTTATCACCAAAATCTTTTACTTTATTAGATGTCATCACACTAACTAAGTCTTCATATTCATCAAAAAATTGTGTTTTTAATTGCATGTAATGCTTCTTATCAATCCACATAATAAGTTTACCCCAGACAACAGGTGCATCTTCGTTAGGTATAAGTTGTATTATCCAACAATCATAACCCTCGATATTCTCTTCGCCAATAATAGTATTAGTGTAGTCATCAGAAATAGATGATCTTTGGACAAGGTCATCATTCGTAAAATCTGTGCCCATCCAATTCTGCATCATCATAGACGGTGGAAGTTTTATTGTCCTCTCTATTGAAGGGATATAATTCCAGACTTCGTTTTCTCTTTTCAGAAAGACAGTACCCTTTTCTTTCACAGGAGTCATAACGACAGAAGAAAAGTAGTCTTCTCCTACAGACCACCCCTTCATCGTCATCTCTTTCTTCCATTTTGGTCTCACAATAGTTATAGCCATCTCGACATAAGATGATTTTACTCCTCGAATTTTTTCTTCAGATTTTTTAAGAATACTTACCGCATCCTGAGAATAAGATGAAATATTAAAAAAAATGAATAAAATGAATAAAAAGTTCCTCATAATACGTACATATATTAATATGAAAGTTATACTAGCAAAGTATATTTTAATAATAATATCTTCAGTTTTTTATGTAATTGTTGGCATAAAGCATTTCATTGATCCTAATTACTTTTTGGCTATTGTTCCTCCTTATCTTCCCTATCATCTTGAATTAGTATATATAAGTGGTGTCTTTGAGATAGCATTTGGCCTGATGATTTTAATACCAAAGTATAGATACTGGGGATCTATTGGACTAATTTTGTTATTAGTAGCTGTTTTTCCTGCAAATATATATTTAGCTCAAAGTACACAAGCACAAGAAGCTATAGGCGCTACTCAAGATATTGCAACGTGGAGACTACCGGTACAAGGAATATTTATTTGGATAGCTTATTGGATCAGAAAATAATTATTCTCTGACTATCTCAAAACTTGTAGTATCACTAGCGAAGGCAGAGAACACTCCAAAAGCATTTATAATATTTGAAGGGGGATCATTTAATTCAGTGCCATCTTGGAGCTCACTGTCAAACAAACTGTAGTAGTCTTTATTTATTTTGTATAGAGTTACCTTATATTTTCCATAATTTTTAAGGCTCATACAGATCACATTATATTTTTTCTCTTGTGTGGGTGCTGACTGTATAGAAAAGTTAGAGAAAAATTCTCCAACTTGACCTGGGAATTCTTCACTAAAAATTGGGTCTTCATCCTCACCAGCATACTTAATTGTAAGGTAATGATATTCTTTATTTGAATTACCCCATGTGATATTAGTCCTAGCATTTTCAAATAATTCAGCTAATATATTTGGAAGAGCTGGCGAGAGTACCAGAGGTGGTATAACAATTTTGTAATCTGACATCTCTAGCCCAATAGGTTTAGTAGGTACAACTGTTTCTGCTGTTGCAGTTCTATCATCAACATTTACTTCAAGACCGTATGTATTTCCAGATATAATTTCCAAATCATCGTCAATAAAATAATTTCCTTCAGTGCTATTATATTCTAAACTATATTCAGAACCATTTCCATATATCTTAATATTTGCATTCCCTATATATGTGTCTATGCTATCTTCTGAGTTCCATAACTTAGTTTCTTTAATTCTCACATCATCAACTTTCTCACCTTGAAAAAGAAAAGCCTCAACTACAAAATTATCCTCGATGGGTATTTCATTGTCACATGAGAATAAAATAATTATTAAAAGTCCAAATATTTTCTTCATCCTAAAAAGTTAATTTAAATGAGATGTTAGGTACAATCCCTAAATAAGATTTTGTTTGTCTTACGTAAGGTCTTTGGTCAAAACTGTATTCATAATACCATACATTAAGATTATTATAAAGGTTAAAAACAGAAAGGCCGACATCGCCTTTAGTAGTATTATTTATATTAAAAATATGATGGATTGATAAGTCGAGTCTATGATAATCAGGTAGTAAGGAACCGTTTTTAGGACCAACACCTATAAAATTAAGATTAGAATCATCTAATAGTGTAATATTATAATTATAGGATGGCTCTGTAAATGCTTTGCCTGAACCATAAATAAAATTCACAGAAAAATTCCATCCATTTAATTCATAATTATTAAATATTTTGAATTCATTTTTTTGAGTGTTAGGAGCTGAAAAAGGATTCCCATCATTTAGTAAAGGAAAAATATTTTCAGTATCTAAATAGGTATAAGAAACCCATCCTGTATACTTATCTACCTTTTTTTGTAATAGAGTCTCAAATCCTTTTACAGTTCCACTTCCATTAAAAAATAGAGAGTTAAGATTTGTGTTTTGAAATCTCAAGGAGAACTCCGTTATATTTTTGATGTCTTTGTAGAAAAATTCAGTATCAAAAAGCCAAGAGTTATTTTCATAAGATAAACCAGCGATATAATGAGTGGACTCTCCTACATTTATGTCATCATCATCTGAAAGTTGCCAGAAATCTCTAGACCTAGATGTCACATTTTCTCCAATAATTTGTTTTACAAATTGATTATGAATACCATATCCTAACTTTATCTTAATATTTTTAAAAATTTTATAGTCTAACTGAAACCTAGGAGAAAAATAATTCTTATTAGTCAATTCATAACGACTTGCTCTCAACCCAACTTTTAAATTTAAATTTTTAACTGATTTAAGATCATAAGAAATATAACTAGAGAAGAGATCAGATACCTGACGAGTATCAATAATAGTTGTTGTGTCATCTCTTAAAAACAAATAATCTACATTAGAATTAGTAAACTCTAATCCAAACTCAAATTTATTGTTTTTGCCAGATATTAACTCTCCATCATATCTAGCAGTAAAATCCTGCACAGTATTATCTTGGTCAAGTATTGTGCTAAAATCAAAAATCACAGAATCAATATCAGGTATTATTGCTTGTACAAAGTAGGAATCATCCTGATAATTATAGAACTCAGAAAATGACACATTAAAACTATTATAAAACTTAGGGTTCCACTGTCTTGACCACTTAAATGAGTAACCACTATTCCCCCATCTAGAAATCCTGTCTAGGTCACCATTAATTTCAATCTTATCAATATCTCCAAAATTAGGGAACTGATATCTTTTTGTGTCACTAGTCTCTTTTAGGTCATCTTGACCTCTATAAAAACTAAATGTTATGAGATCATCTTTTGTTGGTTTATAAGAGATCTTAGCATTAAAATCATAAAAATTAAATTTAGGAACCCAGGGATCTAAATTTTCAATATCATCATTTGGATCAAACTGGTCAAAAATTTTATCAAAAAAAGATGTCTGCAAAATATCAGTGAATGATCTTCTTCCAGCAGCAAAAAAACTAAACTTTTTAAGAAAGGGGACCTCTATAGATCCAGAGGCACTCAAAAGATTAATATTTGCAGTTCCCTTGATTTCATTAAAACTCCCAACCTTTCCAGCTAAATCAATAACACTAGATAAACGTCCACCATATTTTGAAGGGAAAGCTCCCTTATATAATTCAACACTTTTAATTGCATTTGCATTAAACGCACTAAAAAATCCAAAAAAATGATCTACATTATATACTTTAATTCCATCTAGAAGTACAAGGTTCTCGTGTGGCTCACCACCTCTAATATATAACCCAGAACTATTTTCATTCGTGGCACTAACTCCTGGTAATAATTGAAGAGATCTAAAAATATCAACCTCTCCTATCGAGGGCATAAGACTAAGTTGCTGAACAGATAACTTGTGTTTACTTATTTCTGTACTAGCCTGAAGGAATTTACTAGATTCAGTTGAGACAACTACTTCATTTAATGTTGATGTTAAAGGTGTTAGACTTATTTCTAAATTATTGTCAATAATTTCATTTGTTAAAATGATAGAGATTGTTTTATATCCAACATAACTAGCTTTTAAAGTCATGCCAGATTTAATGTCACCAATTATAGTAAAGAACCCGTTCTCATTTGCACTCGACCCAACTTCTATATCTGATATATATACATTGGAATAAGGTAACCTTTCACCAGACCCCTCTTCTTCAATATATCCTGACAATGTAACTTGAGAATAAGAGAAAATTGTAACTAGATTAAATACAATTAGAAAAAAATATTTTTTCATATAATAAATTTATAAGATATTCTTTAAGTAATCATTCTTATTTCTTACTAATTCTATATGAAATATTAAACAAAAAATTACGACCCATTTCATCTGCAAAATATCTCATTTCATTTAAATAATTCCTATACTTTTTATTGAGTAAATTTTTTACTTCAACAGAAGCTGAAAAATCAGCTATTTTAAATTTCCATGCAAAGTCTATTAGAAAATACCCATCAGGCGCATCCTTAAAATCAAAAATATCAGACTGTAGATTTACATCAATCAAACCACTAATGAGTTCATCTGGACTTATTATCATAGGAGACTGAAATTGACGAAAAGTATAACTTGGAGATATTGATATTTCAGAGTGATTTATTTTCCAAAAATCCTTAGTATTCCACATTAAGTTATTTGCAATTCTAATAGGCGGTTGATTTATCATCTTCCCATTTTTAATTAAATTTTGAGACCATAAATAATTTAATCTTAGAGAAGACTTGAATTTTGTTGAAAATTTTCTTTGGAAATACAAATCAGAACCAACAAGAACTATGTCAGACTGATCAAAAACAAAATATGGCATTGGACCTCTTACCGTTCCATATAAACCAATTGGCCTTTCAAAAACATAATTTAAAATATAGTTTGAAAATAAAGTTATTTTTAGATCGTTCTTATCTCTACTAAAATCAACTTCATTTATAAATTTTAATGATTTTTCTGGCGATGAACCATCATCCATTCCAAGAACCTTATCTGTTTTTATTTTATCATTATCGTCGTTATAATATCTCAATAAACCAAATGTGGTTTTAAAACCATGAGATCCAAAGCTATATAATTCTGCCATGTTCGGAGTTCGCCATGCTGAACCTAAATTTGATCTAATTGATATATTTTCAGAGACTTCTCTTTCGTACCCTAATGAAAAAGTGACATTAGTAAAACTATTTTCATCTCTAAAAATATTTTGATTTGTTTCTCTCCCTCTGACATTATAATTTTCAGTGTCAAATCTAACTCCAAACTCTAATAAACTATTATTAATTTTAATAGCTTCAATAAGATAAAAACTAAATCTATTGGTATTATAATTTGGAATGAAAGGAGTAGTCCCTGTACCGGGATTATTATCATTATCTTGATTAAAATAATGCAATCCAATTAGACCATTAATATTCTCATAAAATGAATGATCCCACTCAAGTAAATAATCATAAGTAAATAGATCCAAATTAATAATTGGCTTAAATGAATTTCGTCTTACATCAAACTCTTTTCTTTTATTAATCTGACTTCCAACAGTCAATGATATCTTTTCATTTTCATTATACCACCAATTTATATTTGCTTTTGCAAAATGATGTTTTGCTAATTGATTCGGCTCATTTATTGAATAAGAAAATGGTCTAATAAAAAGAGGTGTATCAGAATTTAGTGCTTGAGATAATGCATTACCACTATGAAAAACTGAAGACCTAAGGAGGGCTAGATTTAAATCTACATAATTATAATATAATTTTATATCAAAATTTTTTAGATGATAGTGTAAACCAAAGTTTATAGATTTTTCGTTTTTCCCAGAGTTTGTTAGAGAGTATGATGGTGTGTGTCTATCTCCAATCTTTATATAATCAAAACCTAAAAAATATCCCCAATTTTTATAACCATTACCAGCTTTAAAATTAAAATTTTTACCTTTTCCATTTGTCTGATACCCTGAACTAATATTAATGTAATATGGATTATTTAATTTCATAGGATCAGGTTCGACGATAATTACCCCACCAAGAGCCTCTGGTCCAAAACGAACTCCAGAAGCACCTTTTATCACAGAGATATTACTTATAGAAGATGTATTAATTTCTGGAGCATGTTGATTTCCCCAATTCTGAAAACCATGTTTTAAATAATTATTAAGAATTAGCACTCTATTTCCATACAAACCATGGATAACAGGCAACTCAACATTTGACCCGGCCGAAGTAAATGTTACCCCATCAATTTCACTAACAATACTAGCTAGAGTCATTGTAGGATCAATTTGTTTTTGATCTAAGTTTAAAGATTGCTGAGAAATAGTTTGTGTCCCTGATTTTTTTTCTTTCTTGTCCTGGATTAATACAGA
>Ga0066862_10001130_pt1 | contig 10932 bp, 7 predicted proteins | sample ETN02SmetaG_FD_66431 | JGI IMG/M metagenome (GOLD analysis project Ga0066862, IMG submission 66431) | Marine microbial and viral communities from oxygen minimum zone, Eastern Pacific Ocean - ETNP2014F10-02SV255 | ecosystem: Environmental > Aquatic > Marine > Oceanic ... | reverse complement strand
CATTCTTTTGCTGTTCTAATTTCTATGAAATATGCACAAAAACCATGATTAAAAGCGGGCGCAGCAGGATTTGAACCCGCGTCGTCGGATCCGAAGCCCGACAGGATATCCAAGCTACCCCATGCGCCCGAACTAGGGAAATAGAAAGTGGTATTCAAGCCTCTCCTATTTTGAATTAGCAAAAATCAACATTCTTGCCAAAGATTTGTGGATTGGAATTGCATGCATACTGATGATTTCCCAGCCAGATTCTTCAAATGTTAATCTGAGTTGTTGTGTTGAAAAATTACCTAAATCTAAATCTTCACTAATTGGCTCATCAATTCCATTAATTTTGGGCAATATTGGAAGAAAACATGCTAAACGTGAATTTATTTGAATGCCATCTGCAGTTCTAGAATTTTTCAAGACATTTGTAAATAGCTCCCATGTATCTTCACTTTTCCAAGCATTCTTGCCATAAGGTGGATCAAATACTAAACCTCCAATTTTTATCTGATTTTTCCTTAATAATTCTGCCATATTTACTGCATTGCCATGAAATACCATGTGTAAATTAGCATTCTTTTTATCTTCAAGTAACCATTCTAAATTTCTTTTACTTCCTAATACCATTTCTTCATCTAAATCAATTCCAACCATTTGTTGTTCCAATAAAACTCCTTCTAAAAGAACGCCTCCAGTTCCACACATAGGATCACAAATGATCTGATTGGAATCTTCAATTACTAGATTTAAAGCAACTCTTGCTAATCTTGGATCAAGACTAACCGGTTTGAAAAAAGGTCTTTCTGTTGCTGCTCTTTGCACCCAACCATTTCTTGGGTGTTCTGAAAAAAGCCTTTTACCCCAAAAAATATGTTCTGAAACACCATCTAAAACTATCATTAATTCAACATCGGGGGATTCTAAATTTATTTCCCATCCCGTTTTTTTCAAAATCTCACCACAATACATTGCTAATTTCTGTCCATTAACTCCACTGATGCCTCCTTCAATGCGCATCCAACGAACTGCAATACTTTTACCTGGCTTCAATTTTTGATTATTATCTTGTATCCATCCTTCAATTACATTTTCTAAGGTAGTAGATTCTGTTGTTAATCCAAACGGGTTTAAGCATTCATCCAATGTTGCAGAACGCTCTAAATTTTTTAAAAAATCATTATCTGAGGCAGCTAAAACCACTCTTGTACCAAAGCGATATGGACGTGCTTTTGACAACTCTTCCATCTCGGCTCGAAATAAACTAGGATGCCATCCACTTCCAACCAATATCGCTTCCACATGCCCCGTAATACATCTCATTACTCATCTTATCGGAATACAAACTAACGAATGGTATATTTTTGTATAAAAGTTCCACAGGTTATGCGGCACAGGAAATTTGCGGTTAAGCAAACCCTATTCACGCTGATTTTAATATTTATTTTTATAATTCACAGTATGCCTGTACAAGCAGAAAGTCATAATTTACAAGAAAATACAGGTTTTAATGAAAAAAGAGTTCTTAGTTTTGATAGGCCCACACTTTTTATGTTCGGAGAACAAACAAGTGGTCCTGTAAATGAATGGCCTACTTGGAATCATGCAAATAATGGTGATGAAGATACTTCTGATAATTCTTTTTCTGAAGATGGCCTTATTATACTAGGTAACCCAAATAATGGAGGGGGATCAAGAGAATTTACATTTAAAGGATGTATTGATTCTAGTTGTAGCCCAAATAATGAATCGATTCCTTTAATCGAGGGTGAATACGTAACTGGAAGTTTAATACTGAATATTGGATGTAATTCAGGAGGTTGTAGAACTGATGTTACAGTTACTTTAAGCATGAATGGTAATGATTTACAATCAATTTACATGGAAAGTGGGAATGCTGAGGGAAATGAAGATAAATATGAATTTGTTTTTGATCAGGCTAAATTTACAGACAATATTATTCCTGAAGGTGCTGAATTTAACATTAGAGTTTCTTTTCAAAAACCTTCGGGAACTTTAGATTTTTATGAACTTTATTTGAAAGATGAATTTACAATTACATTTCCAGTAATGCCTGAAGTTGTCTATCCAATCCCTGAAACTGATTTTGATCCTGTAGATGGAAATTGGAAATCACCTTATGCCCTTAGTGGTTCTGGTTTTACATCAAAAAATGTTCAATCAAATAATATTGTTATGCCGATTATAATATTCATTTTAATAATCGCTGCCATAATAACTTTTTCAATATTAAGCCCTCCACTTAATTGGGCTAAAATACCAGCTGTGATCTTGCTAATTCTTTCTTTAATTGTTCCAATCTTAGTTGCTCCAATTATAAGTTATACACAAGTGAATCAATATCAAAATACTGATACTAATCCTAATATCTATTCCATTTCAGATTTAATTGGAATGCAAACCCAACAAGGTTCTTTTATTGGGGATTTACTTCCAGAAGATAATTTTAATCTATGGATAGATAATTCATATGTGTTCACTAATAGCTTGAAAAACAATACTGATGAACAACAAAGTATTTTTGCATTGGGCTTTGAAAATTATGAAGATCTTATAGAAAGTGAAGTTGATTCATCTAAACATGGAAGAATGATTTTGCAATTATATTTTTCAGTTCTTGAAATTGATCCAAGTGAAGGAAGTGGTGTTCTAATAAATATAACATTGGTAAATGATACTATGATAAATCAAATAGTACCTGACTTCGCTACTCAAAGTAATGGAAATAAAGTATTCATTAAAGAAGGAAATCCAAGATGGGTCGTTCCTCAAGAGTCTATTACAATTATTGGTTCTAAAGTAAGTTGGAGATTATATCCATTACTTGGTTTGTTGCCTGCAATCGGTTTACTTTCTTACGGAATTTATGCTGAAATGAATAGATATGAACCAGAAGATGAAGAATATGATGATTATTTAGATGTTGAATAGGTGGAAAAAATGGGTTGTAATCTTAAAGATCTTTCAAATCCAGTCAAAATTGACTTAGATTCATTATCAGGGAAAAAGGTAGGCATTGATGCTTTTTTAGTTGCTTTTCAGTTCTTAACTTCAATTCGAGATCGGAGTGAAACTGGAGATGGAAGCCCATTAAAAGATTCTCAAGGACGACCTGTGTCACACCTAATGGGTTTTCTAGATCGTACTACTGGATTACTTGAAAAGGGAATTATCCCTGTCTTTATTTTTGATGGCGTACATCCTGATTTAAAAGCAGAAACTATTGCTTCACGGAAACAATCAAGTAAAGATGCTGAAAAAAAATGGAAAGAAGCTTTAGAAATTGGTGATTATAAGGAAGCACAAAAATGGGCTCAACGTTGTATTCGATATACTTCTGAAATGGTTGAGGAAACAATAGAGATGTTACATTTGTTAGGAGTCCCTGCATTTCGAGCGGCAGCAGAAGGTGAAGCACAAGCAGCAGTAATGGCAGCAAAGGGAGATTTGGATGTAGTTGCTACACAAGATTGGGATGCTCTACTATATGGATCTCCAATACTAATCAGAAATATGATGAGTGATGGAAGTAAAAGAATGGGTAGAACAATTAAAGCAGAAAAAATAATTCTTAATGAGTTGTTAACTGAAAATGATCTGACAAGAGAAGAGTTAGTTGATTTGGGCATTATGATTGGAACTGATTTCCATCCAGGAATTAAAGGAATTGGCCCTAAAACTGGAATGAAATTAATCAGGAAATTTGGTACTATTGAAAAAATATGTATTGAAAAAGAAATTGATGTTCCTGAAAATCTAGATTTAATTAGAAAGATTTTTCTTAATCATCCAATCAACGAAAATTATGATTTGAAACTTAAACCTGTTAATTTAGAGTCTCTTAGAGAATGGTTATTATCAAGAGATTTTAGTGAATCAAGAATTGAAAGAAATTTTAAAAAATTGGAAAAGGCTTCACAAGTTCGTAATATTGGTCAATCAAGCCTAAGTGATTTTTTTTAGATGAAACACTAAATTAAACATTCATGTCTTTTTTTGCTTGAATAAATGTTTCACTGCCTACTTTATTTTCTTTGACCAAAGAAGAAATTGCTGCTAAAACAATATGTTCAGAATCAATTTCAAAAAATCTACGTAAAGATTCTCTAGTATCAGAACGCCCAAACCCATCTGTTCCAAGTGTTACATAATCACCTTTAACCCAAGGATGAATTAATCCAGGAATTGCTGCAATATTATCAGACACTGCAATTGTTGTTAATTCAATTGTACCTAAATTTTCTTTGACCCAAGATATTTTTTGTTCTTTATCTGGATTTAATCGATTCCATCGTTCACATTCCATTGCATCTCTACGTAATTCTCCGTATGATGTAGCAGACCAAATTTCACTTCTAATACCATATTTTTCTAATTTTTCAACTGCCGAGAGTAATTGTAACATTATTGGTCCTGAGCCAATTAATCTTACTAATGGTGCATTTCCTTTTGGTGCTTTTCGTAACAAATAAAGTCCTTTCACTATTCCTTCATCTACTCCTTTTGGCTTTGGTGGCATTGGGTAATTTTCATTATAAACTGCAATATAATGCATTACATCTTTATCTAATTCATACATCTCATGAATTCCAAATTTAATTATTGTACTAAGTTCATATGAAAAAGCAGGATCCCATGCTTTAATTGCTGGATTTGTATGAGCCATCAGCAATGAATGCCCATCTTGGTGTTGTAATCCCTCTCCATTAAGAGTTGTTCTACCAGATGTTGCTCCAATCAAAAAACCTCTCGATCTACCATCTGCAGCAGACCAAATTAAATCAGCAACTCTTTGAAAACCAAACATTGAATAAAACACATAAAAAGGAATTGTAGCACATGAATGATTGGAATATGAAATGGAGCTGGCAATAAATGAAGCCATTGCTCCTGCTTCATTAATTCCTTCCTGTAATATCTGCCCAGTATTACTTTCTTTGTATTTCATTAATACTTTATGATCTACTGGTTTATACAACTGCCCAATTGGAGAATAAATTCCAAATTCTGCAAATAAAGGATCCATTCCAAATGTTCTACCTTCATCTGGAATTATTGGTGTAATCCTAGAACCAATAGTTTTTGATTTCATTAAATTTCTAAGTAAACTAACAAAAACCATTGTTGTACTTACTTGCATCTTTCCAGTTGTTCCTTTGTCAAATTCTTCGAAAAGTTCACTTTTAGGATATTTTAAATCTAATTTATTTACTCGTCTTTCTGGAACATTACCATCATACTTTTTCCGTTGTGCTTGTAAATATTCAATCTCAGATATCGCCATATCTGGACTAATGAATGGATATTCTTTCAATTCATTATCTGTAAATTTCAAACCAATATCATCACGCATCCATTTCAATACATCTTCATCTGCTTTTTTCTTTTGATGTGTTGTATTTCTGCCTGCAAATGTTGGACCTAAACCCCACCCTTTTACTGTTCTGGCAAGTATTACAGTTGGTTTTCCTTTGAGATTTTTAGCTGCTTCATAAGCAGAATGTATCTTTATTGGATCATGCCCCCCAACATTTGAAGTTAAATTTTCTAATTCGTCATCCGACATATGAGAAACCATTTCTTTCAGTGATGGTGTATTGAATAATTCTTCTCTAATTGCTGCACCATCTTCGGTAAATATTCTTTGTTCGTCTCCATCTACTAGAGATTGTAAGCGTGATGATAATTCTCCATTTACATCATTTTCAAACAATGAATCCCACATGGAACCCCAAAGTAATTTGATGACATTCCATCCTGCTCCCCTAAACTTTCCTTCCAATTCTTGAACAATTTTATAATTGCCACGAACTGGTCCATCTAATCTTTGAAGATTACAATTTATTACAAAAACAATATTGTCTAAATTTTCTCTAGAAGCAAGTGTAAGTTCTGAAAGTGATTCTGGCTCATCAGATTCTCCATCTCCCATAAAATACCAAATCTTTGAATTAGCAGTATTTACCAACTCCCTAGATTCTAAATAACGATTGAATCTTGCTTGATGGATAGCAGTTAATCCCCCAAGTCCCATACTTACTGTTGGATATTCCCAAAAATTAGGCATTAATCTTGGATGAGGATAAGATGAAAGTCCTTTACCTTCTACTTCTTGCCTAAAATTTCTGATATTTTCTTCATTGAGTCTTCCATCAAACCATGCTCTTGCATAAATTCCTGGACTAGCGTGACCTTGCCAATATACATGATCTCCTGAATCTGAACCATCTTTACCTCTAAAATGATGATTGAAACCTACTTCCCACAAATGTGAAACACTAGCATATGTTGAAATATGTCCTCCAATACCTTGAATGTGCTTATTTGCACTAGAAACTATCATCATTGCATTCCATCTAATCATGTCATGTAATTTCTTTTCAATTTCCAAATTTCCAGGGTATTCTAATTCTAAAGAATGGTGTATTGTATTAAGATAAGGAGTCGTTGCAATTCTTGGTATTTCCAAACCTTTTTCATTTGCTGCTTGGATAGTTTCAATCAACAATCTTTCAGCTCTTTTAACGCCTTGAGATTCTATTACGGAAAGTATTGAATCAATCCATTCAATAGTTTCTTCCTCATCGGAATCAGGCGTACCAAAACGAAAAGGATATTCTCCCATAAACATCTCTCATGTTTTGCGCATATTCCACTACCCTTAACGATTACTTAAGGGTTAAAATGTTAAAACTCACACATTAAGGGACAAATATGGGGCGTAAGAACTCAATTAAGGCCGCCATAATAAATAAAAAAAACGAGTTGTTTAAAACAAAAGAAGAACGACCGTTCTTTTTTATTTGGAAATTTATCCTTGGTGCAATAATAATTATTTTTTCACTAATTATTGGATATCATCTTTTTACTAATACTGAATCAATTAGTCAACTAATTGAAGATTCTGGAAAAATAGGGCCAATAGTTTATCTTTGTATATTATCAACTGCAATAGTTATGTTATTTCCTACCCCCATTTTGAAAATGTTTGCTGGAACTTTTTTTGGTTTTTCGTTAGGGTTATTAATTAATTTTTTAGCTAGTATGATTGGCGGATTATTAGCATTTTTTATCGGAAGGTATTTTTTCAAAGATACTGTTTCAAAAATCATTAAGAAAAATAAAATTACGAGAGATTTAGAAAGGTCTTTGGGAAAAGAAGGTTTGAAATTATCATTTCTAGTACGTTTAAGTCCATTAATTCCTGACGAATGGTTAAATTATGTTTTATCAATTTCTCCGCTTACAACGAAAGAGTTCATTTTTTCAAACTCTTCAAGCATAGTATATTCATTGGTTTATGCATATTATGGTGCTGTTCTTGGTAGAGTTGTATTTAGTCAAAAAGGTCTTTTAGATGTTGAGTATACAATGATGGATTGGTTTCTGATGATTTTAGGAATTATAGCTACAATTCTTAGTGTGATAATAATTACAAATATTTCTAAAAAAGCATTTGAAAATACTATTTCCGAATCCGAATAATTAAGCGAAAACTTGACCCCCTTAGTTGACTTCGGGGTTACATGAGCGAAATTCCAGAAGGGCTATACTACACAGCCGAACATGAATGGGTAAAAGTTGAAAATGATGGTTCAGTGACTGTAGGGATTACTGATCATGCACAAAATGCATTGACTGATATTGTATATGTAGAACTACCGGAAGATGATGAACACTTTGAAAATAATGATGAATTTACAATTGTTGAATCTGTCAAGAGTGCTAGCCCAGTTTTTCTCCCTTTTTCTGGTACCGTCATATCTACTAATTTAGAATTAGAAGATGCACCTGAATTAATTAATAAATCTCCATATGTTGAAGGTTGGATTGCTAAATTTACTATTGATAATCCCGATGATTTAAATTCTCTAATGTCTGCAAGTGATTATAAAAGCCACATAGATGAATGAAAGGAGACGTTAATATCGAAATCCCTGAATATAGTATTTACGTTGATGGTTCATGTTTAGAAAACATGAATGTTAGTAAAAATACTCTTGCCGGATGGGGAATTGTTGTAGTAAAAGGAGATTCCCAATTAGGGAAAGGAAAAGGAGATATTATTTTTGAAGGATCTGGATTAGTAGTAACTGATTCTGATTCTGAGGGATACTTTGGAGCTGAAGTTGGTTCCAATAACACTGGTGAATTGTCTGCAATAGCTCATGCATTACGATGGTTACTAATTAATGATGGAAATTCTGTGGTTGAAATATGTACAGATTCAACATATGCAGGAAATATTGCAAGTGGGACATGGAAAGCAAAAGCCAATAAAAAATTAGCAAAAAATATTCAAAAATTGTGGGAAGAAGTTTCGTCAAATCAAACTCTTACTTGGAGACATGTTCGTGCCCATAGAGGGCACAAATGGAATGAAAGAGCTGACCATTTGGCTATAAGAGCTGTTCAAAAGAAAACTCCAGAACCTCTAAGTTTTTGGAAACCAGGAATGCGTTAACTATAGTACACAGAGTAGCGAACAAAGAGACCGACTGCATCCCCTTACAATTGATAATTGATGTTCAATGGGTAATCGGATGAACCCCTTCCAACCTATCCGAGTTGATTGGTAGATTGATCTAATTGCATATTTTTCGGACGGTGTAATCCTTTAAGTAGAAAAACATCTCATTACCTTACTAAAATTTTTTTTAACCATATTCTAACCAATTTATGTGATATAGAAAAATAGTTATGTGAATTATTGTAACAAAATAATATGAGAGTACTTGTCACCACAATTATTCTTTTATTAATTTCTAGTTCGATTACTATTCAAAATAGTTCTCCCCCCTCTCTTGATTCTGAAACAAAACCAACATTCGTACAAACACAAATAGGTGATAGTATAAATTCAAATGGCGTAGATTGGGAATTGGTGGCCAAGTTTAATGAAAAAGATGGAAAACATACTTGGATTGGAAAATCAGAAGATTTAGGATATTCTTTAGATAGTGAATTTATACTAGATGAAAATGGAGAAGTTGTGCTTTTTCAAACTAATAGTGACACTTTAGGTGCTTTAAAATCAAATATATTCTCAGAAGAGGACTATGCATATGAAATGTTTGATTCTATTACAAATTCAATACAAAACATAGGTGATTTAGCAATTGATACAGGGTCAAATGGAACAATATGGTTATTAGTAAGGCAATATAATAATTCTAAGTTTAATATTTGGTCATATACTCATTTAAATGGCTTAAATTTAGAATACGAGTTTTTAGATGGCCAAGTCGGCCAAAGCGGTGGCGCAAAAAATGGTGATTTTTTTGACATTAAAGTTAGAGATGACGGTGTTGTAATTGCAATAACTTCAGATATCAACGAATATGATAATACAAGACATCTTGTAAATTACCATATTATTTTCCCAAACGGAACATCAACATGGAATCGATTTTCTGGTAATATAGGTGATTATTGGGCGACATTCCATGTAGAAGATGATAAGGCGAGTCAAAGTCTTGGAAATGGAAATTTAGTAAAAGACTGGCAAGGCAATTTATGGATGTGTTGGGAAGGGTTTGATGATAACTCGAATCAAATATTAAAAGTTACAAAATTACCATATTCCTGGAATCATGATTTAAATAACGTTTGGAACGAAATCGAAAATCTTAACGCTCCAGGTTGGATTACTGAAGGATGGGGCATGGATTGTTCAATTGAAACTGATCCAAATAACAACGTATATGTTTTTAGTAAAACAAGTGATAATAGAATACTCATGAGTATTTTTAATCCCCAAACAGAAAATTGGGTGACTGTATTTCTTTTTCAGAGTACTTCTTGGTATTGGGATCAATCTTTCCGAACATACACATCAACAATTGATTCGGAATTTGGACTTTGGATGCCTGCATCAATAAATGGTACAACGGGTGTAAATATGTACTACTATGACCAAATTAATGGGGAGTACCAAAAAGAAAAAATATCAGAGGATTACTCTGTTAAATCTTTTTTTAAACCCATAATAGATGAAAATGGAAATATCTGGTTTGGCCATACAGCTTATGAGGTGACTAATAACATAATATTTAGAACTTTTACAGACGATGATTTAGACGGTGTAATAAATGAAGATGATGACTTTCCAGAAGACATAACTCAATGGAATGACCTCGACAATGATGGTTTTGGGGATCAAATTAATGGAATAAATGGAGACTCTTGCCCTACAGTTTTTGGTAGCAGTTTCATGAATGAAATTAAGGGATGTCCAGACAATGATTATGATGGATATGCAAACAAGGTAGATGATTGTCCAGAAATAAGTGGCACATCCTCAGTAGAGTTATATGGATGTCTAGATGATGATTATGATGGATATGCAAACAACATAGATGATTTCCCCAATGATGACACTAAATGGAAAGATTCTGACCAAGATGGTTATGATGATTATAATGACGATTTCCCATTTGATTACACTCAATGGAAAGATTCAGATGATGATGGTTTTGGGGATAATGAATATGGAAATAACCCGGACTTATTTCCAACTGATGACACTCAATTTGCTGATTTGGATAATGATGGTTTTGGAGATAATTTACAAGGAAATAATCCAGACCCATTTTTGAATGATAAAGATAATGATGGGTACAATGACTCGATTGATGTTCTTCCAGAGTTACCCTCTCCGGGTGATTTAGATAATGATGGATGTCTTGATGGTGAGGATTTATTTCCGAGATTATTTAGTGAATGTTTAGATTTCGATGGAGATGGAATTGGTGATAATCAAGATTTAGATGATGATAATGACGGAGTTAATGATATTATTGAAATACAAAGTGGATATAATCCAAAGGATCCTTTATCAATTCCAATAGAATCTTTTGAACTCTTAATTCCTGGAACAAGTATTGGTTTAGGTGCTTGGGATTTAATAGGTATTTTTGGGGGAAT
>Ga0066862_10001129_pt1 | contig 10936 bp, 12 predicted proteins | sample ETN02SmetaG_FD_66431 | JGI IMG/M metagenome (GOLD analysis project Ga0066862, IMG submission 66431) | Marine microbial and viral communities from oxygen minimum zone, Eastern Pacific Ocean - ETNP2014F10-02SV255 | ecosystem: Environmental > Aquatic > Marine > Oceanic ... | reverse complement strand
TAGATATCAAGTTTTTAAGGGAGAAAGTAGGAATTGTTAGCCAAGAATCGTTTCTTTTTAATGCAAGCATAATTGACAATATTACCTATGGTGTCGAAGATGCTAGGGTGGAGGACATAGAGAAAACAATTGAACAAAGTCAATGTAAAGAGTTTATTGAAAAATTGCCGCATGGATTAGAGACCATTGTAGGAGAGCGTGGACAGATCTTATCTGGAGGTCAAAGACAAAGAATATCCATCGCTCGAACATTAATGAGAAAACCAGATATCATCATTTTTGATGAGGCTACTTCTTCTGTTGATAATAAAACAGAGCAATTGATACAGAGAGCGATATTTGAGATCATAAAAGAAAGAACATCAATAATCATTGCACATAGACTATCTACAATAAGGAATTGCAAGAATATTTTTGTATTAAATCAAGGTAAGATCATTGAAGAGGGGGAGCATGATGAACTCATCGCTGATCCAAATAGTTATTATTTAAAACTTTGGAATATTCAAACTGGACGACTTTTTACAAATTGAGCATGATGATAAAACTGAATTAAATGGATATCAAATCACTTATAGTTTTGTCCTTTGTTTGTGCGATGGGAGCAATATCACCTGGTCCTAGTTTAGTTGTAGTAATTAGAAACACTATTTCTGGTGGACGATTACAAGGAGTCATGACCGGAATAGGTCATGGGATTGGCTTAAGTATTTATTCCTTTATTGCTGTAATGGGTTTGTCCTCTATAATTCTTAGTAATGAAAACTATTTTCAAACCATACAGGTCACTGGTGCATTAGTCCTTATATGGCTTGCCTATAATATGATCGTTCATAAACCTGCAAAAACATCTGAAGATTATGAAGGTAGTGGTGGTAGGGGATTTATAGAAGGGTTCATGATCGCATTCTTCAATCCAAAGATCCTGATCTTCTTTGTAGCAATATTTAGTCAATTTATCAAAACTGACATGAGCATTGCTGATCGTTTAATCATCGCTATCATGGCTGGAATCATTGACACTACTTGGTATGTATTGGTGGCTTTGATGCTAGCAGGTACTTCTTTGATAGAAAAAATCAGAATGAATGGAGTTGTGATTGACCGTTCAATTGGATCGATCTTGATAGTGGTCGCTATATTATTGATCGTGAAAACGATGGGTTAAAACATGTTTAAATATTATTTTCAAATTAAGATAGAATTAAAATAAATGATTTGATTGATTCAAAAACCAACTTTTTTCCATATAAATGCAAATTTCTATTTTTTTTGTTTAATTGTTGGTTTATTTTTATCGATTCGATCTATTATTAGAAGCAATAAATGAGGAAGATAAAAGCATGTTTGACGATGAGATATATGATGACATAAAACTGACTAAAAGAAAAACTATTACAAATGGAGAAAAATACGATTTCTACATATATGATATGCTATCACTCGAAAAAAAGTTATCAAGTGGGAAGTTTGGTAAAGGGGAGACAGTTATTAGTCAAACAAAGAATTACAAACTTCAGGATGAGGAAACTGGAGAGATGCTTGATGTGAAACTTAAATGTTCAAAAAAATTAGATGATGCATTAGATGGATTTGAACCAGCGGAGAGTAAAAAAGTATTTAATGATTGCTTAAATGATCTAGTAAATAGAGGATTAGTTAAGGTTTGATTTAAATAATAATGTTAATTATTAGAAAAAACCCCACTTTTGTGGGGTTTTTTATTTAACAATGGACAGAATCCTTGATGAATAAAAATTGCATAATTACTGGCGCAACTGATGGCATAGGCAAACAAACTGCATTTGAGTTAGCAAAATTGGGGTACAGCATTGGATTAGTTGGAAGAAGCCAAGGCAAGGGTACTGCAGTATTAGAGGAAATAGTCAAAGCGACAGGAAATGATTCCCTTAAATATTTTAAAGCAGACCTGTCGATCATTAATAACCTAGATGATCTGGCGAATGAGATAAAAAAAGAATATGACTCCATTGATGTCTTAATTAATAATGTAGGAGCTTATTTCAGTGAGTATAGTGTAACAAATGAGGAACTTGAAATGACCTTCGCATTAAACCATTTGAGTTATTTTCAATTGACACTGTTATTAATGGACCCAATATTATCTGGAAAGGGAGGAGGTCGTGTAATCAATGTTGCATCATCAGCCCATTTTGGAGCAAAATTTGATCCAAATGATATTCAAATGAAAAAACAATATAAAGGTTGGACTGCATATAGTAATTCAAAATTGATGAATATACTTTTTACTTATGAAGCTCATAAAAGATATGGAGAAACAGGAATATCATTCAATTGCCTCCATCCGGGATTTGTAGATACTAGTTTTGGTGATAATAATAAAGGTTTAGGGAAAAACATTTTAAGGATTGGGAAAAAGTTGATCGCAATAAATGTGATCAAAGGCGCAAGTACGAATGTCTATTTAGCCGCTTCTGATGAGGTGGCCAATTTAAGTGGAAAATATTTTGACAGATCAAGGGCTGTTAATTCTTCAAAAGCATCTTATTCAGATTTAAATCAGAAAGACCTGTGGTCATATAGTGAGGATATTATTAATACCTTAGGTTGATGATCAATATTTGAAGTGTTTTATCTTTTCCCCTTCAACCCCGATTTTTGTCATTGCCTCGATTCCCATGGCTAGATGCAGGTCAACATATTTTCTGGTCACATCTTGATCCATTTCTTCTGTTTTTATTCCTTCGGGTATCATGGGTGTATCACTTACTAGTAGCAAGGCGCCTCTATTAATCCCATTTGCAAATCCTGTAATGAAGATTGTTGCAGTCTCCATGTCTATTCCCATTACACGAACTTTTCGAAGATATTCTTTAAATGTTTCATCATGTTCCCACACCCTTCTATTCGTTGAATAAATAACTCCTGTTCGGTATTCTATGTGGCGTTCGACCAATAATTCAGAGACATATTTATGGAGTTTAAATGAAGGCATTGCGGGTACTTCTTTTGGGAAATAATCATCACTCGTACCTTCACCTCTGATTGCAGCAGTAGGTAGTATGAAATGACCTATTTCTGTAGTTCTTTTTAACCCTCCACATTTACCTAAAAATAGAACACCTTTGGGTTTTATGCATGATAATAGATCCATGATCGTGGCTGCATTTGAACTGCCAATCCCAAAATTGATTATGCTAAGACCGTCATCATTAATTGCTGATGTCATTGGTCCACCTATGCCATTGATTTTTGTATTAAATTTTTTCGCAAACTTTTCAACATAATTTTGAAAATTTGTCAATAGGATCCAATCGCCATATTCTTTTGGACTAGTGCCAGTATATCTTTTTAGCCAATCTAATGCTATGGTTTCTTTTTTATTCATGTTTATAAACTGCCTTTTAATAAAAATTGATCACGAATATTTCTATTTAATGTTAATTTGACCATGATTAAGAAATGGTGTATTATTTTCTATGCGCTTGTTGTTTTTATAGTTACTCATGTCATAGTTAAATTTCATATATGAATTTTGTGAGAAAAAACATGAAAAAATACCTTCTTCTTCTGATTCTTCTATTTAATGTAGAATCACTTTTCCCCCATTGCCAAGTTCCTTGTGGAATATATGATGATGCTATGCGAATAATGTTCATTCAAGAAGACTTTGAAACCATAAAAAAAGCAATAACTGCAATTGATAACCTTTCAAAAAAGAATGACCCTCAATCCCTCAACCAATTGAATAGATGGGTCATGGCAAAAGATGAGCATGCGTCAAATATACAGAAACTTGTATCGGATTACTTTCTGACCCAAAGAATAAAAAAAACAAATGGTCAATATGTAAATCAATTAAAATACCTTCATCAAATTTTGGTACATGCAATGAAATGTAAACAGGGTGTCAGCCAACAATCTGTAAAAAATGGGTTGGAATTTCTTGATGAATTCTCAAAGGTCTATTTTGATAAGCATGGTTTAGATCACTTAAGGTCATTAAAGTAATAAAACTACGTAAACATGTTTAATGCTATAGTCATCGGTGGCACAGGTGCAACAGGAAGGCGAATCATAGAACAGTTATTGGCTCATGAGAAATGTAAGACCGTGACTGCAATTGGTAGAAGAAGGACGGTGGAAGGTGAAGGTCATGATAAATTAAATGATGTTTTGGTGGATTCCATGTCCGATCTATCCTCTACCGCAAGCCTATGGATGAACAACGATGTTTTTTTCAATTGCATTGGAACTACAAGAGCAAAGGCAGGAGGGGCAAAACAATTCGTCGAAATTGAGTTAGGAATCTCTAGGGAGGCAGCGAAAATGGCATCAATGGCAAAGATCCACCATGCCTCACTAATATCAGCGAGCGGCGCAAATCATGAATCGTGGGCTGTGGATTGGTTACATCCTTTATTGTATGCGAAAACAATGGGACAAAAGGAGCAAACAGTTTTATCAGAATTCTCTTTTAATAGAGTCTCAATATTCAAACCTGGAATGCTGATAAGGATGATGAATGAACCAGAGTGGTATGATGGAATAACAGAAAAATTGGGTATTGGGTTGCGAGTGGATATATTGGCAGCAGCAATGATCAATGATGCAGAAAGAAGATCAGTAGATGATTCCTTCGACTCTCCGAGTATCTTCACGGGAAACTCAGTGATCAAGAATACCTTGGGTAAATAAGAATTTTCCAAAAGAATTAGACTTAGATGAAGAGTCATGTATCTAATCCATTGCGCTTTGAATCTTCGGGTAAAATCACTCAAAACCGTATGGTCTTAGCCGCAATGACCAATAAACAAAGCCATGTTGATGGCACTTTATCAAATAATGAGATCAATTGGCTGGTTCGTCGCGCGAAGGGAGGATTCGGAATCATTACTACTGCGGCCGCACATGTATCAAAGGATGGGCAGTCCTGGGAGGGTGAACTTGGAATGTTTGGTGATGGTCACATAGATAAACTCTCAATTTTAGCAAGATCTGTCCACCATTATCAGAGTCTCCTAATTGCTCAACTTTTTCACGGTGGAATGCAAACAAATGAAACATTGACTGGGAAGACGCCCTTATCAGCAAGTAGAATTCCATCCAATGGCTCTAAAGATGGTTTTACTAGGCCAGCTACTGAAAAAGATATAAACAGGATAATAAATGACTTCACGTCTGCTGCTTTACGCTGCGTTGAGGCAGGGTTTGATGGTATAGAATTACATGGAGCGCATGGATATTTAATTTCTCAGTTTCTGGGTAAAAAGTCAAATCTCAGGACAGATAAATGGGGCGGAGATATAAACGGTCGTTCACGATTTTTGGTTAAAATTTTGAGTTCCATCAAAAAAAATATACCTGAAAATTTTATCGTTGGTGTTCGATTATCACCTGAGATAAATGAACTTGGTATTAGGTTAGATGATTCGATTTCATTAGCTAAAATCATAAGTGACATAGGTGTTGATTTCATTCATGTCTCTTGCTGGGATGTATTCAAAGGCTCCATTGAATTTCCTAATGATCCAAGAACTTTGACTGAGTGGTTTGTTGATAGTTATGATGGTCTTCCTTCTATCATAAGTACTGGCGGGGTTTGGTCACGATCAGATGCTGACAGATTGATTCATCAAGGTGCAGACCTTGTTGGTGTTGGAAGAGTGGGCATAGCATATCCTGATTGGGCCAGAGAAATATGCCGTGAAGATTATGATCCAAAGAGACCACCTTTTACAGTTGACCACCTAAGAAAAGCAGAATTAAGTGATGTTTTTATTGAATACATGCGGAACTGGAAGGGATTTGTTGTTAAGGACCGTTAGGATAGTCACCATTATATCTCTTTACCATACTATAAACTGAAGAATTATTGTGAAAGGAAAAAATTTCATCCTATCAATGGGCATGTTTTTCATTCTTTTTACCCTAGGTCTGTTTTATGCTTTGTATCTTGATGGATGGTTTAACATTTTTCTTGAAGGCGGTTTCAAAGGATTATACGGAGATTGATCTTTTTAAAGACTCTAATTCGTATGGTTTTTTGTTTGATGGATGATGGGTAGATTTGAGTATTGAAACAAAGGCTAGCATACCAATGTCAAAACCAAAAATACCCATGATCGTCATTTCCGTTTTTCTTATTATAAATGCAGTACCAATGATCTTAATTCCTGTCGCTTTTGATAAGGATTATATTGAAGAACACATGGATAATCCTACCACTGAAGAAGGAAAAGCCTATGAAGGGCTTGCAGCACATAATAAAGCAGGATTAGGTGCTGCCATGGCTGCACTTGCCATCGTTCTATTAATGCATGTCAATCACCCCCCAAGAGTCGCCAAGCGAATATTGCTTTCTGTTGGACTTGGACTCATTACCATATTTTTGGTTATTGGTCTAGGAGGAATGCGAGGTCTCGTTGACGAACCTCCGATGATTCCTCTCATCATGGGCGCTATTATTGGTGGCATCAGTATTTGGGTATATAACACTCCAGATGATGTAGTATCAGTCATTTCTGATGAAGAAGAGTGATGGTTAACAGTAATTAGGCCCCTGTTTCTGGATAATATTTATATATAGAAAGGGTCGGTTTAAGCATGAAAAATATATTAGCAAGAGGCGGAATTGAATTTCTTGCGGTTCTCTTAGGCATTACTGGTTCTCTCTGGATAGATAAAAATCAAAGACAATCTGATATTGAAGAAGAAAGGATCATGGTCCATGAGATCATCAATAATGAAATAACACAAATAATCGATTATACTGAAGAGAGATTGCAGTATTACGAAGAACAGAATAAAAAAATTGATTATCTATTTGATAATTGGGAGACCTTCCACATAAGCAAGATCGATGACCCATTTAAATTTACATATGATATATGGACGACAGGTACCTATATGTATAGCCCTAATTTTTCTACATTTGATGGATTGAAAAGTAATGGTCAGTTTAATCTGGTCGATAAAGATATTCGTAAGAAATTTGGTGAACTTTTCATGTTGATGTCTTACATAAAAAAGATTGAGGGTAATGAAAATGAGGCGAGGGAGAAACTGTTGACATACATAGCAAGAAACCACGCAGAACTCCAATTCCAATATTCATATTCAAATCCCGGTACAAAGGATAAGTTTGAAAATTTTCTAATTGTGTTAGAAAAAACAAGATCTGATAAAACTGTATGGTCGCTACTTAATAGAAAATGTGGTCTAACAAAAGGTCGAAATAGCAGAGTTAAATGGGCCAAAGACATTCTATTGTCCATTCAGACGGAACTCAAAAAATTTAATTCTGCTTGAATTCTGTTGTAATGGATTCGTATCTGAAGGGGTAACTCTCCTTTTTTTTTTCCAGAACATAATTTGTATATTCATATAGCATCAGGAGTGGTTTCGTAGTCGAAATTCGCCAACCGACCCCAGATAAATCGAGGTTACGGTGGTTTGATCCTTAAACGGTAGATGTGCCCAGGAAGATGGGAAACATAATTAGCCGCATGATGTGCGGCTTTTTTCGTTTATAGTCCTCTTTGGTTTGTTAACTAAAAATAATGGTTTGATGGAACTTTTATTACTTAATGGCATTTGAATATTATCCCAAGTAAATAATAGCAGAGGGGAGAGTCACTCTCCATTGTATTGAGTTGGTTCTTTGAGCCATCTTCTCTCTGCTATGCCTCCATGATGCATTTATTACTTTCTCCTCTTCACCAAGTTTTTTGTTAGTTGGATGATCATTAGATTAAGGTATGAGAAAATATGGGTGTCTATTGGTTTTTATTACTTTTTGCCATGGGCAGTCCTTTACAAATATATCAGGAGATATTAATAAAGTTTTTTCCATTGATTCAATGGAGGTTAGAACATGCCCTGATTACATTGATTCCTGCATATATGTTTGTAATGATGGTGCCTATAATCCATGTCACCCAATTGACCTGTTTCCTATTAGTATTGATACTAGTGGTAGTGGAGAGAGTACTGAAGGATCTCGCTACAGGATATATTTTCCGTGGGTACAAGATGGCATGACCGCAGATAAATTCATAGTTACTGCATCCTGGCCTTGCTTAAGCCCAACAGCAGTATATGCTAGTGGGAATTTCGCCTATTGGGACATCTATGGAAATGATGAGTGTCCTGGTACTGTACAGGGCTCAATCTGGTATGGCGATGACTGTGAAGATGAAGAAGGGAACATAGGTTCAGAAAATTGTCAAGAATTGGTTGGAAGATTTTGTTTTGTTTCAGGTGATACCCTCAATTGGCCAGAGAACGCAGATCAAAGTGTGAGTACTGATATTTGTGATGCTTGTTGGATGTCCGCGCCTGCATGGAGTTATTACGATTCCTTGACATATTCTGATAGTCTGCTATCACCAGGGACTTGCGAAGTATTCGATCATTGTCATCATAGCGCATCAGATAGCATATTGTGTGGTGTGGGGTATCTTGATAATGCCGATACAACTAGTGTAAATGTTAGGGAAATAGACAATCTATTAGCAGATCATTTCATGGGCAATTATCCAAATCCATTTAATCCATCAACTAGAATAACATATTCTATGCCAAGGTATGAATACATAAATATAACAATATATAATCTTAGCGGTAGAAAGATAAGAGAGTTGTTTAGAGGTAAACAGGTTTCTGGAAAACATTCAATAGATTGGGATGGCAAGAATGATAATGGTGTATCCGTATCTGCAGGGATGTACATTTATACATTAAAAACTTTAGACCATGTTCTTAAAAAGAAAATGATAGTGCTAAAGTAAAGAGAAGCACTAATTCATAATGCAATACCATCATATCAAGCCAATTCAGGCACAAGGACTTGTGCATCCTAATTTGGAAAGAGATCATCGAATGCAGCGATTGCCTCAAAGATTCAAAGATTCCATAAGCAAAGAGGTCTGGGAATTATCTGAGAATTCTGCAGGTGTTAGTATTCCTTTTGTGAGTGATACATCGGAATTATTAGTTAAATGGTCTCTGAAACACGATCAAAAAATGAACCATATGACGGATGTTGGGATAAAAGGAATTGACCTATATCATAAAAAGAATGGTGCTTGGAAATTTCTAAATACAGGAATACCGATAAAAAAGGAGAACAATCAGTACCTATTTAAAGGATTCTCGCCAGAATTGAGAGAATATCGTCTTCATTTGCCCCTATATGATACTGTTACAGATATTCAATTTGGTCTAGATGATGGTTCCAAATTTGATTGTATTGAAAAAAATACACGCCCGATAGTCTTTTATGGTACAAGCATAACCCAAGGGGGATGTGCATCTAGACCTGGTTTGGCATACACGAATATCATATCAAGAGAACTAGACAATGAATGCATCAATCTTGGGTTTAGCGGTAATGGACATCTTGAAACCACTGTGGCGGAAATTTTATCAACCATAGATGCAAAAATATATGTGATCGAATGCATGGCGAATATTGATAAAGAGATAGTAAGAAAAAATACTATTCCATTGATAAAGGCGATACGTAAAAATGTGAAGGTTCGATCTACTCCAATCGTTTTTTTTGAACAATTTATCATTGACCTAGATTCTCCAGACCAAGATATAATTGATTCGGCTTTGGGAAAAAATAAGGAACTTAATAATCAAGTGACTAAGGCTATTAATGATGGTGAAGAAAACCTCCATGTCATAAAGCAAGTAGGATGCATTGATGAAGATACTGAGGCCACTGTTGATGGCATTCACTTTAACGATCTAGGATTTCAGAGATATGCCAATTATTTCATAAATAGCATTCATGAACTCAATATCTTTTAAAATAAACAAAATCGTTTAATTAATATTTATCTCGTTTATTGATGACAACCCCAAACACGTTGGTTTTTTTGTTGATTGGATGATGATTAGATTCGGGTATGCAAAAAAATATTCTAACAAGAGGTGGTGTAGAATTTATTGCGGTATTTTTGGGTATTGCTCTTTCACTTTGGGTTGATGATTATCGTGAAGAAAAAGAATTAAGCAATCGTATAACAGAAGACTATGAAAATATATACCATGAAGTAAAAGCCAATATTGGAATTATTGAAACAATAATAGGTCAAAATATTGAGATCAATGCTAATGAAGAAAAAATAATTAAGATCTTTAATGAAGAAATGATCTACGTCCAAAATGATGCAGTAGAATTAGCCTCTAATATCTTTAGTTTGACATTTTTTGGTGAAACATCAGCACATAGGACATCTGTAGCAAGTGGAAGATTTAATTCATCCAGAAATGATACACTTACAAAGCAAATTTCAGAATTATATGAGCATTATTTTGTTAGGCTCAATACAAATGGTACTTGGGTAGATGACCTATTTACTAAAGGACACACCATACCATTTTATGCAGCGATCAATAACATAAATAATGTAGATAGTTTGACCATAAAGAAATATTTTTTTAGTGATGAATTCCAAAATAACTTTCTCTTTTTTCGATTTGCCAGAAGTATTTACATGAATCGTCTAGATGAAACTCGTGATCAATTGTATAAAGTGAAACATAGTTTGGAAAATTACCTTAAGGATCCAGGATTCAATCTCCAGGTCAAGGTTGATAAATAATAAAATGAACACCAATCAAAATAATTTATAACATAAAATATATTTTCTGATCAGACCTATAACAGGAAGTATAGAAAAAGAAAACAATGAAAGAAGACAACGCGTATATCCTAGGCACGGATGCAGATGAATTGAACCGACTCAAGTTGCAGCATGAGGTTTGGTTAACGGAAGCAGAAATTGGATGGAACCTCGCAGAATTTAAAAGTGGTCAAGTAATTTTAGATCTAGGTTGTGGACCTGGATATTGCACAGAGGCATTAGCAGATATCGTAGGAGAGACAGGGAAAGTTATTGGTGTTGATAAGTCAAATTCTTTCATTGAAAATTTAAGG
>Ga0066862_10001117_pt1 | contig 10987 bp, 8 predicted proteins | sample ETN02SmetaG_FD_66431 | JGI IMG/M metagenome (GOLD analysis project Ga0066862, IMG submission 66431) | Marine microbial and viral communities from oxygen minimum zone, Eastern Pacific Ocean - ETNP2014F10-02SV255 | ecosystem: Environmental > Aquatic > Marine > Oceanic ... | reverse complement strand
AGCGAACAGCGCATGGACTGGCTTCGTAGCGCCCACGCCAAAGGCCGCTACTTAGGTATGGAGACCGAACTCTTGTCGGTCTCTGAAGCCAAAGAGCTTCTCCCCATCTTTGACGAGAAGTACTTCGTTGGAGCCATGTACGACGCTCACGAAGGTCATGTCGACCCGTCTGGCGTAACTCATGCCTTCGCTAAGGCGGCTCGCCAGAACGGAGCAGCCGTTTTTCGCGACACGTGGGTTAACGCTTTAGAAAAAGCTTCCGATGGCGGTTGGCTCGTCCATACCATTAGAACCAGTACAGGGGAAAGACTCCGCACAGTCCACTGCCAACACGTCGTCAATGCCGGAGGGCTGTGGGCCCGTGAGGTTGGACGGATGGTCGGCCTCAACCTGCCGGTCCTGGCGATGGAACACACCTACATCCTGACCGAAGACTTACCTGAAGTAGCCGCATACAACCAAAATACTGGACACCAAATCCTTCACAGCATCGATTTCGGCGGAGAGATCTACATGCGTCAGGAAGGCGGCGGCCTTCTTCTTGGCACCTATGAACACAATGGAAGGCCATGGTCCCCCAAAGAGACACCTTGGGATTTCGGAATGCAGCTACTAGCACCGGACCTTGAACACATCGCCAACAATCTGGATGTCGGCTTCGCCCATTTCCCGATCTTCGCAGATGCGGGCCTGAAACAAGTGATCAACGGCCCGTTCACTTTTGCCCCAGATGGAAACCCGCTGCTCGGGCCGGTAAGAGGTCTTCCCGGATATTGGTGTGCCTGCGCCGTCATGGCCGGCCTATCTCAATCAGGGGGAGTTGGCTTAGCGCTGGCGAACTGGATGACCCAGGGTGATCCTGGCTTCGATATTTGGGGTATGGACGTCAGTAGGTATGGAGACTTCTCCACGTCAACTTATACACGCGAGAAGGTCACTGAAAATTATGGTCGACGTTTCCGCATCACCTACCCCAACGAATTTCTCCCAGTGGGAAGACCGTTGCAAACCACACCGATTCACGACCAACTCAACGAATTTAACGCCGTATGGGGGGACTCTTTTGGCCTTGAAGTGCCTCAGTGGTTTCAAAAACCCGGCCGGGAGCCCGTTGAAGAGCTGACTTGGCATCGTTCGAACGCCTGGGAATCAGTGGCGGAGGAAAGCGCAACTGTGCGTGAGTCGGTTGGCCTGATCGACACGACCGGATTCTCAAAGTTCGAGTTCACTGGTCCCGGCGCAAGGGAATTTCTTTCCCATATTTTGGCCGGGCGCATACCTCAACCAGGCCGTCTCGCTTTAACCCCGATGCTCAACTCGAGTGGGAAGATCATTGGAGACCTGACACTCGGTTGCCTTCCCGCGTCCGTCGGTGAAGCAGAGGGCCCGTTCAACACCGTCATCGGCGGTGCGACTGGCAACACGAACGACTCGGAGCGGTTTTGTCTGTTTGGATCAGGAATTGCTGAGAGGTACTACGAACGGTATTTCGACCAACAAATTAGGTCTTGGGTCGGAGAAGCTTGCACCTATCGAACCCTTGGATACGAACTGGCCGGACTTTCGATAGCAGGACCTAACAGTCGACAGTTACTGGAACGATGCGTGGATGGAGACGTTTCAAACACAGCGTTTTCTTTCATGGAATTTCGGCGGCTGGAAGTTGGTTTGGCTCCCGCCCTGGTTGGCCGGCTTACGTTCACCGGAGATCTCGGCTACGAGTTCTGGATTCCGGCCAGTTATCAGCGCTATCTATTTGAACTGCTCCTAGAACACGGTCGTGATCTAGGGATCCGACCGTTCGGTTCCGCCGCACTCAACAGCTTGCGGTTAGAGAAAAGTTTCGGTTCTTGGGCCCGAGAATACCGGCCGATTTACGACCCTTACGAGGCTGGCCTTGGTCGTTTCGTAACCAAAGATAGAGACTTCGTTGGCGCCGACGCTTTAAACGACTTGCAGAAACAGTCCGAGCGTCGTTCACTGCGAACCTGGGTCGTGGATGTCCCCGAGGGCCCAGAAGCGGCTGACGTTTTGGGAGATGAGCCAATCTGGTTCGACGATGAAGTCGTCGGGTGGGTGACCTCGGGTGGCTATGCCCATCATTCAGGCAAATCAATAGCTATGGGGTACATTCCGGCCGAACTTGAGAACAGCGGGCAAAGATGGCGCATCGAAATCTTGGGTGTCATGCGGGACGCAACGTTGGCCAGCGAACCGATCTTCGATCCTGCAGGGGAACGAATGCGAGGCTGAGATGTCCAAAAAAATCACAAACAGCCTTCAGAAGGCCTTAGACAAACACGCTCTGTCCCAAGCCCGTCACCGTATAGGTGACGGCACACCAGAATTCATTCAAGCGGCCAACGAGGGACATCACCTGAACATCGGGCCCGGTGAACCCTGCTTGAGCGAATGGGCATCGGCTGGTTTGTCACTGCCCGACATACCTGTGATGCGCCAATACCGACTGGACCGCCTAGTTCAACAACTACGAGCTTACGGATACGGCGGAATCTTACTATTTGATCCTCTTAACGTCCGCTACGCGACTGATACGACGAACATGCAATTGTGGGTCATGCATAACGGTGCCCGATATGCCTACGTGTCCTCCGACGGTTACGTAATCGTGTGGGACTACACAAACACCGAATTCTTGAACGGTCACTCACACGTCGTCGACGAGGTTCGGCCCGCCGTGGGAGTGAGTTATTTTCTAAATGGTTCCCGATATCGCGAAATCGCTGAACGCTGGGCCTCTGAGATTGAAGCTGTCGTCCGCGAACACCAAGGTAAGAATTCACGGCTAGCCGTCGACACTCTCCACGGACCCGGCTATCAACTATTGGGCTCCAAAAAAATTGAAGTCGGCTTCGGCTATGAGGTCATGGAGGAAGCCCGAAAAATCAAAGGCGTCGACGAAATTAAAGCAATGCGCTGCGCTGTGCATTCATGCGAAACGACTATGAAAGAGCTGAGAGAGGGCACTCAGCCAGGCATGACCGAACGCGAAGTTTGGTCGCTACTCCACGCAGGAAACATCAGAAGAGCTGGTGAGTGGATTGAAACCCAGTTGTTGGCTTCTGGGCCTCGTACCAACCCTTGGATGCAGGAGGCAAGCAGTCGCACCATTCAGCGTGGCGATTTGATCGGCTATGACACTGACCTAGTCGGCGCCTACGGAATGATGTGCGACATCTCGCGAACCTTCGTCACAGGGAATGATGCCCCGACTCCGGCCCAAAGGGATGTTCACCAAATCGCCACAGAAGTCATTGAAACCAACTTTGGGATGTTGCAGGCGGGACGTTCCTTTCACGACCTGACCTTTCAATCAATGCTGCCTGACCCCGAGCGCTATCGGCACTATTCGTGTCTCTTCCACGGCGTCGGTCAATGCGACGAATACCCCGACATCGTCATGCCATCGGCTTGGCAGGACTTCGGTTACGACGGAACCCTCGAAAGTGGAATGGTTTTAACGGTTGAATCTTTTGTTGGCCGGCGAGACGGAGGGGAAGGCGTCAAGCTAGAAATTCAAGTGCTTGTCACCGATGATGGCCCTGAAAGGCTCGACTCCTCACCCCTTGATTTGCAGATCTAGGCAACGATCACCACATCTCCCAATAAGTCCAGGGTTGTGCGTGCTTCATCTGTAGTGATATTGCCAAAGGCAGGACACAACGTGACATGTGTAAGACCTGATTCCTCTTCGAATCGTTCGAAATACTCAGCTACTTGAGCAGGGCTTCCTGCTACCAATGATTCTGTTGCGAAGGCCTTTTCGGTGTCACCCAAGAAACTCGGGACCATCGTTGGAGGCCACAAATCGTACTCCCGAAACAGCTTGGTGAGGTTCGCATCGAACGTAGCCCACGCACGTTCTGCGATTGCTACTGCCTCGGCCTCTGTGGGCGCAACTACGATCCTCCGCAACGTCGACAAAATCGGCGTGTGGCCACCTGCTCCGTCTGGGTTCTGCTGTTCACGGTACGCCTCAACGTTTTCTGAGATCGAACTCATCGGTCCAGGGATGATCGTACTTACCCCCATTTGCGCCGCTGTCGCCAAGGTCCCTGGTCGCCACAAAGGAGGATGTGGTTGTTGAACCGGCGAAATCTCCAAGGGCTGTTCTGTCGCTGACCAATATGTTCCGTCGTAGTTGAACAAACACCCAAGTCCTTCTTTCGCGACGAGAGTCATCGCAGACAAGATGTAATCCAAGGCTTCTTCGGTGCGGGCGGCCGCCTCATCGCGAGGGACCCCCCAAAGAATTTGTTCTGGCGGGCTTATGCCTTTGCCGAAGCCAATATCTAACCGGCCATCACTGAGGTGGTCCAACATGCACAGTTCTTCATAAAGCCTCATTGGTTCGTAAAACGGAAGAAGGTGTACTAGCGATGAAATCCGCATCTTGGATGTTTCTTGAATCACAGCGCTAAGAAACACGTTGATGCTTGGAGCTATGTCCAACGGCACATGGTGGTGTTCAGACTTAAACCAGTGACTAAACCCTGCCTGATCAGCCATGCGAGCTAACTCCAAGTGCTCTTGATACTGAGTCCCAATTGGAGTGCTGCCATCATTCTCAAGTTGATCGAACAACCCGAACTGAAGGTTGGAGGTCACTCGATTAGTTCCGGTAACACTTGAGGCTGTGCTGAAGCACTGACACGCGCTAGGCCTCCGTCGACTACCAAGGTCTCACCAGTGACATATCTAGAGCTGTCAGAGGCGAAGAACGCTACGACGTCGGCGATGTCATCACCGAACCCCCATCGCTTCAACGCAATCTGGCCCTCCATATCTTCAATCAAGCCGGGGACAGTATTCCGGCTTTCTTCCCAAATGGCTGTGGCAATAAGCCCCGGGGCGATCGAATTGACCCTGATGCCATCTGGCCCCCAATCAGATGCAAGCGCCCGTGTCATCGCGTCAACAGCGCCCTTAGTCCCCGCATACGCAACCCGAGCACCGGGACCGCGAATCCCAGCAACCGAACTAACATTGATAATGGAACCGCCGCCGCGTGCCTTCATCGATGAGGCAAGAGCAATCGACAATGTGAGAAGAGACCGCACGTTGATGGCGAACACCAAGTCGATTTCTTCCTCGGTTAACTTCTCAGGCATTCTGCGCATTGGGATGCCGGCATTGTTCACCAAAATATCGACGCCTTCGACCTGCTCGAGAATCAGTTCTGCGAGCTTCGTGCCTGACCCTGTCTCAGAAAGATCGGCCGGAATAACAACCGGTGAGTTCGATAGATCAGATGCCACGCGCTCTAAATCTGAAACAGTTCGACCACTCAGAACTACTTGTGCTCCGAGCTCATCGAGAGCCCGGGCGCTCGCTTCTCCGATCCCACGACTCGCACCCGTCACCACTGCCGTCTTACCAGCAAGGTCAGCCATCACATCCTCCAAGGTCAATTGTTTCGGTCACGTTAATCAAGATCCGTGGACCGCCAGAAATTCTGAAAATTGTTGAGCAGCAGTTTCCATGGCCTCACCGCTCTTCCAATCACGAATTAACGTCGTATTTTGGGCAAGATCATTGACTAGCAGCGAAGATTCCGACGGATGGTAGAGGTCGTTGCCTTCTAACACTAATAAGGGCGTGGTGACGGTCTTCAGGAACGTTTCATCCACGTTGAATAAGACGTGGTCCGAGCCGTACATGTTCATCTTGAATTGTTGCCATGTTTCTGTCGATACCTCCGGCCGCGTTGGACGTAACTCTGCTGCCCATCCGTCATACATGCCAAAAAACGCTTCTCGATTTTCACTCAGTCCGATTGTTTGAAACAAAACGCCCGCCGCTACTCGTTCAGGGGCTCGCTGGATCAGTCCCATCACGTAGGGCCCGCCAATACACATTCCAACGACGTGGAAACGGTCGATGCCCAGATGGTCAAGCAGTGCTAGCTGATCATTTGTATAGGTATCCCAACTATCCGTTGAACTGATTGGCGCGGTAGACCGACCGGCATTTCGTTGGTCCATCGCTATTACGCGAAACTGGTCGCTCAGCTGGGTAATTGGGTTCCACGGTGTCGAATCCCAAAATGTTGCTTCCGATTTCATGCCGCCTGGAGCTATCAGCAGAACCGGGAACCCTTCGCCGTATTCGTCGTAATGAAGATCAACGTCACCAGATTTAAAGCTTGCCATGCCGATCATTGTTGCACGTCGCTAGTCTCAACGGTGATGTTGATCCTTGATGGCGACGACGGCGAGCATTGCGTGCTTCACGACTTCGGCGGAGAGGGTCCTCCGGTCCTACTCACTCACGGGAACGGTCTTAACGCCGGGATGTGGGCCACAGTTGTCCCCTTTCTGCGGAGCCAAAGACGGTGTTTCGGTCTTGACTTCCGAGGACATGGAGCATCGAGGGTGGTCAATCCCCCACTTGATGTTGACAGGCCTCGATTAGTTGCAGAGGTCCTCAACGCCGTTGCCGCAATTGGTGAAGGAGGCATCGATGCGGTGGGTCACTCACTCGGTGGAGCGACTTTACTTCGAACAGAGCTTGAGAACCCCGGAACATTCCGGAAGCTCTGGTTATTTGAACCGGTCATGGTCCCCGAAGGGCATGCACGCCCAGACGGAGAACACCCGCTCGTCCTAGCAGCACGGCGCCGCAGGTCAGAGTTTGCTTCGTTAGATGACTTCATCGGCCGCTTGATGAGTAAACCGCCTTTCTCGCAGTGCGAGGATCTCGCTGTGAAGGCTTATGCGGAGCTGGGAAGCAGACCCACTGATGAGGGTGTGGCTTTGACTTGTTCGGGTGAAACCGAAGCAGAAATATTCAGCTCAGGAACACCGACCGACTTTTCTGCCCTGAAATCGGTCAAAGCGCCCGTTGTGGTCGCCCGCGGAAAGGCAGTCGCTGTCGGCAACGAACTGCCACCTGCCATGGCTGAGACAATAGCGTCCCAACTAGGGAATGGAAAATTGCTGACTATGGACGGCTTAACGCACTTCGGCCCGATGGAAGACGGCAAACGAGTAGCTCAAGCTGTTTTAGCGCACCTTATGGAGTGACGTTAAGTAGCAGAAGGCAAAGAATCTGGATCTATCTCATACAGGTCCAGAACATTGCCCCACACCATGGCTTCGCGCTCGTCATCAGGAACGCCTGACAAAATATCGTCAAGGATAGGGCGAGAATTCGGCCAAATTGAGTCGTGGTGTGGGTAATCGTTGCCCCAAAGCAAATTACTTATCCCAATTTCGTGTCGTGTAGCGATACCTTCAGCGTCGTCTTCAAACGTCACCCAAAAGTTCCGATCAAAATACTCCGATGGCTTCATCGTTAACCCGTCGGCAAGCTCCCACGGTGTGCGGTACGCAGCATGGTCTAGACGTTGCAAGGTGTGAGCAACCCACCCAGTTTCGTATTCGCTGATCACGAACTTCAACTGAGGAAACCGTTCCACCACGCCACCGCAGATGATGTCGATCATCGTATTAACCGCTGTCGTGTGCGCGAGGGTGTAGCCCTTCAAGTTGCCGCCGGGAGTCCCCCAATGCGTTGGCAGTCCCCCATCAAGGGTTTGCCCTGTGAAGATATGCATCGTCAATGGCACGCCATACTCCTGAGCCCTCGCCCAAAACGGGTCGAAAGTCGGATCGTTATACGGCAACGCAGGATCTACGTGGGCAGGAATCGCGAAACCCTTAACACCGCGTCCCGCTGAACGATCCATCTCCACTATCGCCCTATCAACATCAGGGAGCGGAAGGCATCCAACCCCAATCAGGCGGTTTCGATCCACCGAACAATAATCAAGCACCCAATCGTTATGTTGCCGGAATGCGGCATCGCGCACCTCGGCATCAGGAATAGCGAACGTAAACATGCTGAGGCTCGGATACATGACTTCACCAACTATTCCGTCGGTAATTTGTTCATCCAAACGCGCCACCGGATCCATCACACCTGGGTTGAAACCGTCGTAACCCATTGCAATTCGTTCATGCGTGGCGGGATCATCTAGTCGCGCTCCGGCGATACCCAGACGTCCCACAGGCAAGGTCTGCATCCCGCCCGGCAAAACGAGCCACGTCCCAGGCTTTCCTTGGTAATCCTTCTCGATGAACGGTGCTCTGTCACCGAAACGATCTGTCAAACCATCATAAATTTCGGCTGCTTCGACGACGTGCGAGTCACATGAGTAATACCGCATAGATTCCCCTTTTCAGCGGCCGCTTATTAGAACGTCCTTAAGGAACCGTAGCAGCACCGGAAACATGACTTCCTGTAACCGCCGTTTAGGTGAACAAAAGCCGCTACCGCCGGCAATACACAGGAGTCAGTCGTACTGTTCCACCAAACGAGCCATCTCTACTGCAACCGCAGCAGCCTCCTCACCGACGTTGTGTTGCCCTTCCCCTTGGGATCGTTCTAAAGCCTGTTCAACAGTTTCGACAGTAAGTACTCCAAACGCTATTGGGATACCTGTTTCGAGTTGGACTGCTTGGATACCTGACGCTGCGCCCTCTGAAACAATTTCGTAGTGGGTTGTCTCACCTCTAATTACGACCCCTGTGGCGACGATCGCATCAACATCTCCTGATCTCGCGAGTATTCGGCAAGCCATAGGGAGCTCGAAACAACCGGGAACCGAGATTGGTCCCACGACCGTAGCTTTGAGAGCGTCTAGGCCCCCTACTGCCCCATCAACCAGTCGATCAACGATTGAAGTGTTCCATTCAGCCCTAACGACCCCTATACGAAGACCCTGACCGTCTAGTCCGTTGGGCAGTGTTGGTCGATTATCGCCGGAAGCCATGTATCAAACGCTACAGAACGCCGACATAGGTTGCTATCAGCGATCTAACGTCACAGTGTGATTTTGACTAAAGACCAGGAAGCTATCCGGCAACTAGTCCGAGATTTCGTTAACACGCGAATCGCTCCAAACGTGCGGGAATGGGAGATACAAGGCGGACCTCCCAAGTCTCTCTACGAAGAGATGGGATCGATTGGGCTGATGGGGATAACAATTGATCCCCGTTACGGAGGGTCAGGACTTGATTTCATTTCATATGCCCTAGCCATGGAAGAGATATCAGCTGTAGACGGCGGTATCAGCAACATGATGTCGGGGAGTAATTCGCTGTTGGGACCTGCAATAGCTGCGCACGGCTCTTCGGAACAGAAGGAGCGGATTCTGCCGATGCTCTGCTCCGGGACGTGGTTGGGATCTTTTCATTTGACTGAACCTCACACCGGTTCAGACGCATCGGCCATCACAACAAAAGCCGTTCGAGATGGAAATCAATTCATCCTCAACGGACACAAAGCATTCATCACCGGCGGCGAGAGCTCCGACATAGCAATGATCGTGGCCGTCACCGACCCTGAAGCCGGTAAGTCAGGGATCAGCACCTTCGTTACATCGACTGCCAATCCTGGTTATCAAGTCATAGGCAAAGAGCAGAAGCTGGGACACAGAACCAACGACCTCTGCCAGGTTCAGTTCGACGCTATGGAAGTACCCGAATCGGATCTTCTGGGACCTGAAGGCCGCGGGTTATCCATCGCATTGAACAACCTATCGCTTGGGCGTATTGGAGTTGCAGCCCAGGCAGTGGGAGGAGCACGCCAGGCACTTCGCCTCGCAAAGGAATACGCGGAAATTCGTGAAACCTTTGGCAAACCAATCATTGAGCATCAAACCATTTCCTTTCTGCTTGCTGAAATGGCGACCAAGGTCGAAGTTGCCAGACAGATGTGTCTACACGCGGCCGCCTTACATGACGCAGGACAAGATTCCGCAGCGGCCGCATCGATGGCGAAACTTTTCGCTTCCGAAATGGCCGAGTGGGTTGCCTCCAAGGCGATACAGATCCATGGTGGCGCAGGATTCCTTGAGGACCACCTTGTAGAAAAGATTTACAGAGACGTCCGGGTCTACCAACTATACGAGGGGACCTCCGAAATCCAGAAACTCGTCATTTCGCGCCATCTTGACTCCCTCGAAATGTGAACCCCACACTCTCCCCTAGGCTCATCTCATGACTTCCGTTCGCCTCGCAGCAGATATCGGCGGAACATTCACCGATATAGCACTCGAAGCACCCGGAGGCCTCTACACAGCAAAGGTCTTAACTACGGCTGTTGAACCTGCCACTGCTGTCTTGGAGGGAGTTGAAAGAGTCTTGGCGGACGCGTCTCTAACCCCCCAAGACGTTGATGTCTTCGTCCACGGAACGACCCTCGCAACGAATGCTCTCATTGAACGGAGAGGGGCCCGGACTGCTCTTTTAACAACAGCTGGTATGCGCGATTCGATTGAAATGGCGCATGAAAACCGATTCGAACAATATGACCTCGCGATGACTCGACCAGAGCCCCTCGTACCTCGAGACTTACGTATAGGGATCCCGGGACGTCTCGCTTCAACCGGCGCCATCCTCCAGGACCTGGACACCGATGCTGTTTTGCGGTCAGTGAAGCGATTGCAGTCGCTCGACGTAGAGAGCATCGCCATCGGCTTCCTCCACAGCTACCTCAATTCAAGCCACGAGATTCAAGCCGCAGAAATCGTGCGATCACATTGGCCAGAAGTGACCTTGTCTCTCTCAAGCGAAGTGTGTCCCGAAATCCGCGAATACGAGCGATTCTCAACTACTTGCGCCAATGCGTACATCCAACCGTTACTCACCCGATATCTGACAGACCTCGAAACTCGGCGACGTTCCTTGGGTATGGATTGCCCAATGCTGTTGATGCAATCCGGAGGGGGTCTCGGCACACTCGACGATGCACTTCAGTTCCCAGTCCGTTTAGTTGAAAGTGGGCCAGCGGGCGGGGCCCTGCTCTCAGCTGAACTGGCAAAAAGCTTCGAAATCAACAAAGCCTTGAGCTTCGATATGGGAGGGACGACAGCCAAGCTGTGCATCATTAATGACGCACAGCCGAGAACTTCTCGTGAGTTCGAAGTTGGACGCGAATACCGCTTCTTAGCGGGAAGTGG
>Ga0066862_10001109_pt1 | contig 11026 bp, 7 predicted proteins | sample ETN02SmetaG_FD_66431 | JGI IMG/M metagenome (GOLD analysis project Ga0066862, IMG submission 66431) | Marine microbial and viral communities from oxygen minimum zone, Eastern Pacific Ocean - ETNP2014F10-02SV255 | ecosystem: Environmental > Aquatic > Marine > Oceanic ... | reverse complement strand
CCTTCAGTACTAGTGTCACAGTTACGTGATTATTTAACCAAGGCCTGGCCAGAGCAGAATTTACTATATCGTCTGACTTTGCAGTACCCCTTGCAGCCTTTTAGTGAGGCCTTGTTTCAGAAGGGTTCAGAATACTTTACTTATGTTCATGAGTGGGCCGAACAATATTGCCAACTGAACCCAACACAAACGACTCCAGCGCAGGCCAATAACCCACTGCCATTGTGGGCACCAGAGCACCCTCTGAACCGGGCAGACTTAGTTAATTGCCTTAAGTCGCCTATCGATAGTTTGTACCAACAACGTCTACTTATAGCCAAGCCTCGCGATGCTGCGGAAGTGCCAAGTACCGAGAATTTCACGTTGGATGGTTTGCAGGCTTGGCGATTGCATAGTCAAGTGATTAGCCAGCAATTTAGTCAACAAGCATTGGATAGCCAAATTGCTGTAAGCCAAGCAGCTGATAATCTACAACAGCAATTTGCTACCTGGCAACGCGACGGCACCTTGTTATCGGGTACGGCGGGGAAAATACAGGCACAGCCTCATGCGGAAGAGCTGGCTGAATTATATGAAAGCTGGCAGCAGCTAAATTCTAAACAGCTAACTGAAGTGATGCCGGTAACCTATGCCGCAACACATTATGTATCGCTACCAGACATGAATGCTTCCGATGAGGAAACTTGTGGTCTTGCTGTAGAAATATCCTTGCCTCAGCTAGCTATAGATCATCATGCGAAAAAAGCCCAGCAAGTGTTGGTACAAGCTAGCGGTGCTATGAAGGGTAAGGACTTGAAGTGGCGTAATCTTGCTGATGCATGGGTACAACATCTGGTGGCACATTTGTATAGCCAGATGCCCGTGAATACCTATCTATTGACGCCTCAAGGTCAGATGTACTACCCATCTTTGACAGCATCCCAAGCCGAAAACTTTTTTGAACAATTGCTGCAGTTTTGGTGGCAAGCTATGCATGAGCCTTTGCCTCTTTCTTTGCAATTGGGCATGAAATTGGTAGAGCCGAAACAAGCAAGTGAAACTGCCTTAGATACAGCTTATGGCAAGGACCTTGCCTATGGAAGCCAATATCTGCAACGGCATTTTGCAAGCCGACAGGATATCAATACGGCTCTTTGTACGCAGCTAGCTAGTGCTGTATACGAACCCTGGCAGGCTTGCGTGGAGACCTTCTCATGAGTACAGGAATGACTGAGATGAGAAGTAACATCCCCGTGTTGAAGCCATTATCATTGCCATTGCGTGGTCCTTCCTTAATAGAGGCTAGCGCAGGTACCGGCAAGACCTATACTCTTGCTATGCTGTACCTACGCTTGGTGTTAAACCATGGTGGGAAAGCGGCCTTTGGCGAGCCCATGCTGCCTCACAATATATTGGTGGTGACCTTTACCAAGGCCGCTACAAGAGAGCTGCGCGATCGTATTCGTCAACGTCTGGTTGAAGCCGCGGCTTACTTACGTGCTTTGGCCAAACCAGAGGTTGCAGCGGCAATGGAGGTGGATGACCTATTGCGTGACCTTTGTACCAGCTATGAGGACGAAGCCCAACAAGCTGGTGCTGCGAAACGCTTGGAGATGGCGGCAGAAGCCATGGATGAGGCAGCCATTTCTACCATACATGCGTGGTGTTATCGGGTATTAAGTGAATTTGCTTTGCACTATGGTGGAGGCTTTGAACAAAGCCTATTGGAATCGGAAACGGAGCTGTTAAAGGAAACCAGCGAAGACTTTTGGCGCTTATGTGTGATGGGTATGGAGCGAGATTCATTGGCCTATATGATGCAGCGTTTTTCCGACCCCGAAACGTTGCTAGAGAAAGTCAAAAATCTGTTGGCCCATAGCGCAAACTTGCCAGAGGTAAACGCTGATTTAGATACCCACATTGCCCAACAAGAAGCGCAAAAACAAGCTTTAGTAGCGCAAGTAAAAGCTGATATGGCCGCATCTGTCGATGACTTAGAAGCATATTTTTTAGAGGCCGAAGAAGCAGGCTTATATAAAGGTCTCACTGCCGGCCATAAAGCTACTGCCTTTACCAAAATTAAAGACTTTATTGATTCGCAAGATATCAAGTTGTGGGACGGCAAAAGTAAAAGTTTACCGCGACTTGCTATGCAGGACCTGTCCATCTGGAAGGACCAAACGCAAGCTCAAACTGATTTGCCATCTGCAAAGCACTTATCTAAGGCGCTATCGATAGCTGATGAGCTACCCAGTCCGGATGCCTATATCTTAACCTTTGCTTGTCATTGGATAAGCCAGCGGCTGAATAGCAAAAAGCAACAACAATGTTTGCTGAGCAATGATGACTTACTGCTACGATTGCAACAAGCTTTACGGGGTAAAGGTGGTGAACAATTAGCAGAAGCTATTCGTCAGCGCTTCCCTATGGCTATGGTGGATGAGTTTCAGGACACGGATCCTGTGCAGTACGATATTTTTAATCGTGTGTATGCTATTCGTGAAGGCTGCTCTGATGCTGGCTTTATCATGATCGGTGATCCCAAACAGGCGATTTATGCTTTTCGCGGTGGTGATATTTATACCTACCTACAAGCCCGTGAACATACGGCAGGTCATCACTATACATTGCAGTATAACTTTCGTTCGGATGAGGGCTTAATTAAGTCCGTAAATGGCTTGTTTACTCATGGCGATGCCCATGCATTAGGGGCTTTTCGTTTTCGCCAAAATGGCCAAGATCCACTGCCGTTTTTAACGGTAGAAGCGGGGCGTAAAGGCAAGCATAAACTGGTCATACAAGGGCAGGAGCAAAGCTCTCAAATAGCTTGGTTGGCAGAGAGAACCGAAAAAGACGAGAAGGCCGGTAAGGCCATGTCAGATACCCTTTATGTACAGCAGATGAGCAATGCCACGGCCAATGAGATAGCGCGTTTGCTCAATCTGTCAGCTCAAGATCAAGCGCACATCGCCAATGGGGATGAGCAGCAAGTGCTTGAGCCTAAACATATGGCGATTTTGGTCGCTAACCAAAAAGAAGCTAGTGCGGTACGAGAGGCCCTATCTCAGCGCCAGATTGCTAGTGTTTATTTATCTGATTCTAGTAGCGTCTACACCACATCCATCGCTCAAGATGTACTCTTGTTATTACGTGCCGTAGCCGACCCTGACGACGATCGTTTGTTAAGTATGGCCTTGCCGACATTGTTGGTGGGGTTGGATGTGGCCACGATGGACACTTTACGACGCGATGAATTGGCTTGGGAAAAACAGCTGCAACGGTTCCACACCTACCATCAAATATGGCAAAACAAGGGTGTGCTAGCGCTCTTATATCAAGTGATATTTGATAGCAATGCTGCAGCAAGAATATTCGCTGTCTCAGGGGGTGAACGCTTGTTAACGGACCTGTTGCACCTAGCAGAGTTATTACAACAAGCCGCCGTACACTTGGATGGTGAACATAGCCTAGTTAGGCACTTTGAAAACCTATTAGATAATCCGGATAAGCAAGATGATAATCAACAGCAGCGTTTGGAAAGTGACAGTAATCTGGTGCAGGTAGTAACGATTCACAAATCCAAGGGTTTAGAATACCCCGTGGTATTTTTGCCTTTTTTGAACAAAACTCGAATTGCTAAGCCCACGGATATGCCACTGATTCATCATGATAAACAGCATAAAAAACAAGTTTCTTTAGCAGCTGATAAAAGTATTTTGGCACTGGTTGAGCAAGAGCGCCAGACGGAAGAAATTCGTAAGCTGTATGTGGCTTTAACGCGCGCTTCCTGTTGTCAGTACCTTGGCCTAGGTGAGGTCAAAAATGCTGAAAAATCCGGTATAGGTTGTTTGTTAATGCTGCCAGAAACACCGGGACAGCTTGCTGATTATTTGCAAGGCCTAGGCGGCAGCTTACAGCTGCAAGCCTTGCCGTCAGATGAGCGGTGGCAGCATAAACGCCAACAAACAGATACTTGGCAAGGTGCAAGACAAGCGCCAGCAGTGCAAGTGCTTAACTGGTACACAGCAAGTTATTCGGCATTAAGTTTTAGTAGTACTAAACCGCTTGATTCGGTACAAGTTCAAGAAACTGATAACGCACCTGATACGGCACAAGACGCCGTCTTGTTAGAGGAGCAGCAAACTAAACAAAGTGCGGACTTGGCCGCTAGCACAATGATAGATCAACCCCCCAGCATGCATAACCTACCTAAAGGTGCTTTATATGGCACTATGTTGCATGAAATGCTGGAAGACTGTGCGGCATTGGGTTTTGCCGAAGTGGTTGCAAATCAAACGGCACGACAAAAAATCATCAGCGACCATCTACAACCACTGGACTTGGAAAGCTGGGCAGTCGTCGTCGAAACATGGTTGATGAAATTTATTGCCATGCCTTGGCAGTTAGATGCTGTGGCAAGTTCACCATTGAAATTACAAAATATCAATGCAGATCAGCTGTTGGTAGAAGTGGAATTTTTACTAGCGATTCATCAAGTAGACGTTGTCGCCATGGATAAGCTAGTTTGCCAGCACACATGGCAGCAGCAGGCACGACCACAAGCCGATAGCCAGCACCTGCATGGCATGTTAAAAGGCTACATTGATTTGTTAATCGAACACCAAGGCCAGTATTTTGTCGTCGACTGGAAGAGTAATTATCTAGGTGAAGATGCCAGTGCCTATGGTCACAGTGCATTGCGTGATGCCTTGCTACATAAACGCTACGACATGCAGTATATTCTCTACATATTGGCCTTACATCGCCTCTTGAAATCACGCTTGCCTAGCTATGATTATGATCTGCATGTGGGTGGTGCGGTATACGTTTTTTTACGTGGTTGTGATAATCCAGAAACCCAAGGTTTGTTAATGGACAAACCGACTAAGGTGCTAATTGAAAGTTTAGATAGGCTTTTCCAAGGTGACGCAGGAGGGCTAGTGTAATGGCCCTAAGTCAACTTTTTCAGCAGGCGCAGCAACTGCAAATTGTGCGTGATGTAGATTTGGCCTTGTTAGACCTGTTTCAGCGCCAAGAATCTGAAAACTTGGACGATAGCCAAGTGTTGGCCATATTGTTGGTGAGTCGACATAGTGCTATGGGGCACGTCTGTGTAGATTTGCGGTCGGTGCTTGCTGATCCATTAGCCCACTTTGGCTTGGCAGCAGAAGATCGTATTGATCGAGAACTGTTATCTATTAAGCGTCAGTTTGAAACGCAACTAATACGCCTTATTGCAAGCATCAACTTGGCTCAATGGATGGCAAACATAACTAGCTGTAAGGCAGTAGAGGCCGTCTCAGATAGCTCCCGATCGACCAGTACGCCACTAGTGTTAGATTCCAGCCATGGTCAAAGCTTGCTCTATTTGAGCCGCTATTGGCATAGTGAACAGCTATTGGCTAGTTTTATTGGTCAACGTAGTGGCACTGTAAGGAACTTGCCTGAACAAGCGCAGGCCATTGTGGCTAATTTGTTTCCACAATCACTGGGCGCCGGCGCAAGTGTGGATTGGCAGCGTGCTGCCGTGGCTTTGTCTGCGCGCAGTAACTTTTCCATTATTACCGGTGGTCCTGGTACCGGTAAAACTACTACCGTATTACGTTTGCTGGCCTTGCTACAAGCTATACAGTTAGAGCAACAATTACCTGCATTACATATCAAGTTGGCAGCGCCAACTGGCAAGGCTGCGGCGCGCTTGAACGAATCTATAGCGAGCAATTTACAGCGTCAAAGTTTCCCAGATGGCCAGCATGTCACTGGAGAACAGCTACGCATGGCGATTCCTTCGGAGGTGACAACCTTACACCGTTTGTTGGGCACCGTACCTAATAGCCGTCAGTTTCGTCATCATGCCAGCAATCCACTAGCCGCGGACATAGTAGTGGTGGATGAAGCCTCCATGGTGGATTTGGAAATGATGGCGGCTTTGGTGCAAGCACTAGATAAGCATACACGACTAATTCTAATTGGGGACAAGGATCAGTTGGCCTCGGTGGAAGCCGGTTCTGTATTAGGTGATCTATGCTCGCACGCATCCGCAGGCAACTATAAACAAAGCACTGTAGACTGGTTACGCAGTTTTACAGGTGATGTCATATCGCCCATGCATATGTCTGAACAGGGCAGTACCTTGGCGCAAACCACCACCATGCTACGCGTGAGCCATCGCTTTCAACAAGGCGGTAGTATTCATGCCTTGGCAAGTTTGGTGAATGAAGGATTGTATGAAGGTCAACCTACCTTGTTGCCTTGGCAAGATTTACAAGCAATTGTGGCTCAAGAGCAGGCCTTAGCTATTAAGAAAAAACGTGAGCCGCAATTGCTGCTTTTACAGCAATCAGCCCCGTTAAATGCAGGAACTAGCCATAAAGCTGTTTCAAGTCAGTGGCTAAACCAGGACGTTGCCGAATTGTTGACGTCAGGCTACTCGCAATATTTGCAGCTGGTGCGACAAGGGCCACAAGATAATTCAAACAGCAGTACCAACGACTGGGCTGCGGCTGTGCTGGCGGCTCATAGCCAGTTCCAATTGTTGGTGGCTTTACGTCAGGGTGAATGGGGCTTGCAAGGTATGAACAAGAGCATACAGGCCCTGTTGCAACAAGCGCACATGCTCGACCAAGACGTTGGCGGTTGGTATGTTGGTCGCCCTGTCATGGTAGTGCGTAATGACTACCATCTTAAGTTGATGAATGGGGATATTGGTATTTGCTTACCTTATCGAGAAAACGCAACGGATGAAGTACTACTGAGAGTGGTGTTTAGTGATGGGGCCGGAGGTGTTCGCTGGGTGCTGCCTAGCCGTTTGCGAGCCGTTGAAACGGTATTTGCAATGACAGTGCATAAGTCCCAAGGCTCCGAGTTTAGGCATACGTTGTTGATGTTGCCTAATCGCAGTAATCCTGTGTTAACCAAAGAGTTGCTGTACACCGGGATCACCCGAGCCAAAGACCGTTTCTCTCTAATATATGGTAGTGAGGAAGTGCTTGAACAAGCTATGACCAAGCGAGTGCAACGATCTAGCGGGTTGATGAAACGTTTGGGGCATTATATTAATATAATCTAATATAAATTAATTTGTCGCAATATCTACAATGTAAGAGCTGTCATCATAGCGCTTGTATTTTACCCAAGGTAAATTTTATCGACTCAGCAGCATCGGCTGAAGTGCTAGAGCGCTCATAAAAGTGCTTTTTTGCCAACTCTTTGAAGTTAGAAATGGTGATTGAACCGCGTTAGGATTTATGGATGACAGGCTCTCTTAACCTGATAATAAAATACTAGTCTTCTGGCAAGGCATCAAACTCCGTACGCTTGCCGTCAAACCAAGCTTGCATGGCTGCAGGTTATGGTTTTCATAGTGTTTACTCTTTTGTTGTCTTGTTAGTTATTCTTTCTCAGTTACAATAACCCCTTCTCTAAGACTAAGCAATAAAGGCTTTGCCCATGGCATTGGATTACCGCATCAAGTTACAACCCTTGAGACATCGTAAAACTTCGGTGGAAGGACGTAGCTTTAATGAGGAAATGGAAAGCGACCGTGGGCGTGCATTTAACTCTGCCGCTGTACGCCGTTTGCAGCAAAAAACTCAGGTATTTCCGTTAGAAACCAATGCTGCCGTGCGTAGCCGCTTAACCCATTCCTTAGAAGTGATGCAGGTGGGGCGTTATATCAGCAAGTGCATTTTGCAAAAACTAGATGCTCAAGGTGAGCTTGAAGCTTGTGGCTTGCACCAACTCAGCGATGGTTTTGTTAGCGCCGTGGAAATTGCCTGTTTGCTACATGACGTGGGTAATCCGCCCTTCGGCCACCTTGGTGAAGAGGTAATTAGCCAGTGGTTGCAACAGCAGGTAGCGCCCGTTTTTCAACAGCGTTTTGGGGCGCAGGCAAAGGCTACCATGTTGGCTGCCGACTTGGCTCAGTTTGAAGGCAATGCTCAAGGCTTGCGTATTTTGCACAGTTTGCAAGGCTTGAATCTAACCTATAGCCAGCTTGCCTCCATGTTTAAATATACCCGTATGGCTGGCGAACCTAAGCCAGATAATGTGTATCGACAAAAGAAACCGGGCTATTATTATGCCGAGCAAGCGCTGTATTTGCAGGTAAGCGAGCACTTACAAATTGAGCAAGGTTGCCGTTTTTCATTGGCTTATATTATGGAAGCGGCGGACGATATTTCCTACTGTATTGCCGACCTGTCTGATGCAGTGGATAAGGGTATTTTAACGGTGTTGCAGTTACATGAATTGTTGCTTGACCAGTGGTACCAGCTTACCGGTGCACAGCCTGAATTGTCCGTTGCAGACGGCCAGTTGTTGCCTCGCATTTTGCTCAAAGCCATGACGGATTACCAAGACGAAACCCTTGATAAAGAACACAGCTATTTGCTGGCTTTGCGTACACGCTTTGTTAATGCCTTGGTGGAACATGCCGCCGATCATTATGTGGCCAATCACACAGCTATTTTCCATGGCCAATTTGATGGTTCGTTGATAGAAGGCGATGATGTTTATAGTTTGGCGGCCAAGACCCTCAAGAAAGTCGCCGTTAGCAAGGTATTCTGTACCCCAGAAGTGGAACATCTTGAGCTCAAGGGTGTGGCGGTTATTCGCGGTTTGCTAGAAGCCTACCAACCCTTGCTTCAGCTTTCTTTTGCTGATTTTTGGCAGATAGCTACCAGTGAAGAACAATCCTTAAAAGGTTATCCCATAGAAACGCGTTTGTACCACAAGCTCTCAGGCAAGCATAAACGTACCTATGTGGCTGCTGTACAGCCATTGCTGCAACCGCCTGCAAGCAATTCTGAAGCGCAAATGTTTGAGTTCTATTATCGCGTACGCTTGCTGTTGGACTACATCAGCGGTATGACCGACAACTTTGCTTTGGCTGAATATCAGCTGCTCACGGCCACAAATTAGCGTCGTATATGTTTCTGCACTATAGTTAATGCAAACTATGGAGGGCATAAACAATGAGTGATAAGAAAGGAAGTTGTGGCTGTGGCGCACTGCAATATCGAGTTGAAGGTGAGCCAATTAATACAGTGATTTGTTATTGTCAGGCCTGCCAAATTCAAACAGGTTCTGACAAGTGGTTTGGTGCTTGGTTTCCCACGGACAAGTTCAACATAACCGTCGGTACGCCAAGTATTTACAAGCGCGAAGGCGCTTCGGGTCGTGATGTTAATTGCTTGTTCTGCCAACACTGCGGCACTACGGTGGCAGCTGAGGTAACAATTGGCGGTTTCTATTCCGTCGGGGTAGCTACTTTAGAAAATTCACAGAAGCTACGTCCCAAAATGGCTATTTATACAGCCTCGGCTTCTGCATGGGCGGTGTTCCCAGAGGATGTTCCGAAGTTTGATATTCTGCCTTCTAATATGGGTGGTTAAGAATTATAAATCTGGTATTAAATATGGACGGAATAGACTATACATTTGCAAAAAATAACTTAGCTTCAATTATGGCACAGGTTTGCAGTAGCCACATTCCGACTACTATTATGAAAGACAATGGAAAATCAGTAGTCATGATGTCTTTAGAAGATTATCAAGAAATGGAAGAAACCACTTATTTACTCAGCTCACTAGCTAATGCTAGGCAGCTAGTGGAGTCCATAGCTGAACTTGAAGATAGCAAAAGCGTGGGCGGAGAAAAGGGTGGGTGATAGAACAATTCACCTCCCCTATCTGCGCTACTATTACGTGTACTTCTTTCTCGTTACCCTATTCGTTGTCGAATTGTTGCTGGTAAAACTGAACGCCGTCAGCGTTAAGTAGTAAACGAGAACTTCATTATGATGAGTAGTCTATATCAATGGTGTAATTGGGGATCCCGTGAACCCGGTTACGGTGTGCCACGGGTGGTAATAATTTCCACATAGGACTCACGCAAGCCTGTGGCTTTAACACAATCACTGATGATCTCTTGAACTTGCTCTGGGCTATAAGGAATGGACATGCGCAGCTTATCCATACCGGAGTAGAAGCGTTGCAGGTGATCATTAAGGCGGAAGAATTTGCCATCCCATACATGCACTACGTCATAGGTGGCATCGGAATGCAGAAAGCCCCAATCCAGCAGGGAGATTTTCGCTTCGGCAATAGGTACTAGTTGCCCGTCAATGTAGGCTGCCCCCTTGGTATAATCTGCCATGCACAATCCCTTTATCAGAAGAGTTAGTCAGCTTCCCCAAATTGGGTTACGCCTTCTGGCATTATCTCCCAATTGGCCTTGGAATCAACATATATATGGCGGCCTATTTCTACGTCAGGATTGCCATTCACACAGCCTAGTGTGACGCCATGTGTTTGGTTTTGATAGACACCCGTTAAGGTAGATCCACATTGGCTACAAAATTGCAGGCCAAAGCCGTGCTTACCAACGTAGGAGGTGAGTAGTTCTTGTCCTTGCAGCCAAGTAAATTCTTTGGCGTTTACGAGGGCATAGGCGGAAGCTTGGGCGCTAAAGGCCTTGCGGCAACGCGAACAATGGCAGGAACGAGCATCGCGTAACTTTCCACGTAATCCATATTTAATGTCGCCACAGAAGCATTCACCGGTGATAAGGTCTGACTGCTCATTCATGTTTATTTACCAGCTTCGTTTAGTTGTAATTTATTCAGTGCGTTTTGCATAGGTAGAATTAAGTTCTTTGGGTATACATTGACCAAAGACACACTATCACATTGTTGAAAACGCAAGAACTCCGATACGGCATCCGCGAAAGCAGAAATTACACGATCTTCATCAAAACCATGCTGTTCAAAATGTAATGATTTGATTTCAAAATGACGTGTCTTGCGATGGGCTTTGCAATCCATGCGGCCGATAAATTGATCACCATAGATTAGCGGTAAACTAAAGTAGCCGTACTGACGTTTGGCTTCGGGCACATAGCATTCGATCTGGTAATCAAATTGAAATAGGCTTTTTAGGCGGTCCCTTTGAATAACACTGTTGTCGAATGGGGAGAGGATTTGCAGGCGTTTAGTGAGTCTAGGTAATGGCTGCTCTAGAGCACCTGCGGTAATGAAGAAGGTCTC
>Ga0066862_10001086_pt1 | contig 11125 bp, 15 predicted proteins | sample ETN02SmetaG_FD_66431 | JGI IMG/M metagenome (GOLD analysis project Ga0066862, IMG submission 66431) | Marine microbial and viral communities from oxygen minimum zone, Eastern Pacific Ocean - ETNP2014F10-02SV255 | ecosystem: Environmental > Aquatic > Marine > Oceanic ... | reverse complement strand
AATAGAAGAAATATTTTTAACAGCAAATGCAAGTCGATTATGGTGTCACGCTAAAAATATTGTAGCTTTAAATAAAATGTTAGATAATGACATGCATTGTTTTTGGCATCAAAAAGATGATGTCACCCTAACGTCCAAAGGAGTAATGTGGACGTACCCTGGTAAAGAGTTGACAGAAAAATCAATACAAGTAATGCCCGAATGGTATAATTCAAATATTGATGAGTCGGTTGAGATTTCTAAAGAAGCTATAGGTGTATGCAGTGATTACATAGAAAAATATAAAAAATAAAGTATACACAAATGATTCCCATATACTTAATCTTATACCAATAAGAAGGGGATAATAGATAGAATTACATGAAACAAATAACACATAAGGATTTAGAAAAAATATTAGGCTTTGAGATTGATGTTGAGGTTAGGGATAGATTAAATGGATTTAATTTACAGTATAGAGAATTAACTAAGGATGAGAGAGATGACTACTTACTTAATGTAATAAATGTATTAACTAATGATATAACAAAATCTGGTGAACATAGACTTGTTGAGTGGGAAACTGGTTGGGGTGAAAATCTAGATAAATTTTTAGAGACCGGCTCTATTGGTGACTTGATTCCAAGATATCATGGTAAAAATCGTATAGTTAAGTGGTTGGGTGATTCCGTATTACCAATAACTGAAAACTTTGATTATAAAATACATATTTGTTTTGTTGATGCTGTGTTAAGACATTATTTGAAAGGTATTGATAATATATTTGAATTTGGTTGTGGTACCGCTTATCATTTATTACGTATGAATGAATTTAATAATAAGTTAAATTTAAATGGGACTGATTGGGCTGTTTCTTCACAAAAAATAATAGGTGAAATTAATAAAGAGTTAGGTACTAATATAAACGGAATTAACCTTGATTTTTTTAAGCCTGATTATTCTATAGATATACCAGAAAATAGTGGCATATATACTATCGCGTCATTAGAACAAATAGGTGAAAATTATTTGGAGCTTGTTGACTTTATACTAGCGAAAAAACCTAATATTTGTGTACATATGGAGACTATTGATGAGTTGTTGGATGATAATACATTAATGGATTCCCTATCGATAAAATACTTTAGGAAAAGAAATTATCTACATGGGTACTTACCTTACCTTGAAAAATTGGAGTCCCAGGGTAAAATAAAAATACTTAATAAACAACGAATATATAGTGGTAGTTACTTTGTAGAAGGACATTCACTAATTGTTTGGAAACCTTTATAAAAATATATATGAAAACAGCACTTATAACAGGAATAAATGGACAAGATGGTAGTTATTTAGCAGAATTTCTGTTAGAAAAAGGATATGAGGTTTGGGGTATTCTTAAAAGAAATTCAGTAGCGGAAAATCAAACCGCTCGGATACCCGATAATATATTTAATAAAATAAATCTTGAGTATGCTGACATGTTAGACATGTCTTCATTGTGTAGAGTTCTAAAACTATGTAATCCGGATGAGATATATAATCTCGCAGCTCAATCACATGTAAGAATTAGTTTTGACATGCCAATTTATACAACACATTCTATAGCAACAGGTACTCTTAATCTATTAGAGTCTATGCGTCTTATGTGTCCTGAAGCTAGAATGTATCAAGCTAGTAGTTCGGAAATGTTTGGTAATAATGTTGATTCTGATGGATATCAAAGAGAGACTACACCACTTAACCCTGTTTCACCTTATGGTTGTGCAAAAGTATACTCGTATAATATATGTAAAAACTACCGTAATTCATACGGTATGTTCATTTCAAATGGAATACTATTTAATCATGAATCACCTAGAAGAGGAACTAATTTTGTTACAAATAAAGTTGTAAAAGAAGCTGTTAAAATTAAACTTGGATTATCTGATTCACTTAAATTAGGAAATTTAGAAGCTAGTAGGGATTGGGGCCACGCTAAAGATTATGTAAAAGGTATGTGGTTGATATTACAGCATGATACAGCTGATGATTTTGTTTGTTCTACTGGTGTGTCCCACACGGTTCAAGATTTAGTTGAGTATGTATTTGGTAAGTTAGATTTGGACTGGAAAAAATATGTTGGGATAAATCCAAAATACTATAGACCTGAAGAATTAAAACATTTAAAAGGTGATTGTAGTAAAGCTAAAGAGTGTTTGGGTTGGACTCACGAATACACATTTGAAACTATGTTAGATGAAATGATTAACCACACTTTTAAAAAATACGAAAATGATTGATAAAGTCTCACCTCACAAAAGCGGAATGGAAATTATAGATGTTGGTGAGGAACATGTTAGACGCCCTAATCTTATGGTTACAGGTGGTATGGGTTTGGTTGGTTCTGCTATAGATTGTGACTTAAGAGTTGGTAGTGAATTTGATTTACGTAACTCTAAAGTATGTGACGATTTATTTTCTACGAAAAAACCAATAAATGTTATACATTGTGCCGCTAAGGTTGGTGGTATAATGGGTAATATGAATTTTAAAGGTGAGTTGTTTTACGATAATATAATGATTAATACTAATATTATTGAGTCTTGTAGAAAATTTGGGGTTAAGAAGTTAGTTGTGTTTTTATCGACTTGTGTATTTCCTGATAACGTAGACTACCCTTTAACTGAATCTAAAATACATCTAGGTCCACCACATAATTCTAATAACGCGTACGCTTATGCTAAAAGAATGGCTGAGGTGCAAGTTAGAGCTTATAAAGAACAATACGGACTTCAATATACATGTGTTATACCAACTAATATTTATGGTCCACATGACAATTTTGATATTAAAAATGGGCATGTTATACCATCACTAATACATAAATGTTATTTAGCTAAAATTAACAAAGAACCATTTCGTGTATGGGGTTCTGGAAAACCATTAAGAGAGTTTATTCATAGTAGGGATGTTGCAAATATTACAAAATGGATATTAGATAATTATGAAGGTAATGAGCCTATAATTTTATCACCTTCTGAAGAGATTTCCATTAAAGAAGTTGTTAATATGATTGCGGAAGCTTTTGAATTCGACGGGGAAATAGTTTGGATGGATGATAAACCTGACGGACAATTTAGAAAACCTAGTGATAATAGTAAATTAAAATCTTTAATACCTGACTATAAATTTATTACTTTATATGATGGAATTAAAGAAACGGTAAGTTGGTTTTTAGAAAATTATGAAAATTGTAGAAAATAAAGTCTTGGTGACCGGTGGAGCAGGTTTTATAGGCTCTTCCTTAATATGTGAATTACTATCAAGGCATGACAATATAAATATAATATCTTTAGACAACTACTTTACGGGTAATAAAAAAAACCACATAATAGACAGTAGAGTTACCTATATTGAAGGTAATACTTGGGATATAGATAAATTAATAGACTCTGATGTTGAAGTTATTTTCCATTTTGGTGAGTACTCTAGAATAGTTAGTTCTTTTAAAGACATAGATTACGTTCTAAAAGCTAATGGTTATGGCACAAAAAAAGTAATCAATTTTTGTAGTAAAAATAACATAAAATTAATATACTCCGCGTCTAGTAGTAAGTTTGGTGATGGTGGTAAGGACGAAAATTTATCCCCATATTCTTGGACTAAGGCAAAAAACGTTGAGTTGATTAAAAATTTTGGTGATTGGTATTCCCTAAAATATGAAATAGTTTATTTTTATAATGTTTATGGTCCTAAACAGATTATGGCGGGAGACTATAAAGCTGTAATAGGTATATTCGAAAACCAATATAGAAATGGTGAGTCGTTAACAGTTGTGTCACCCGGAACACAATCACGTGACTTCACACATATTAGTGATATAATAAATGGTATTATTATGGTCATGGAAAAAGGTTTTAATGAGGAATATATGTTGGGTACTGGTAAAAATTGGAGATTGATTGATGTTGCGTCTATGTTTACCGAAGATTGGGTTTTAATCCCTGAAAGAAGAGGTGAAAGATTATCGTCTATTATATTAGATAATAAAAATACAAGTAGGTTAGGTTGGGAACCTAAAATAAATTTAAAAGATTATATAGAAAAAATAAAATTTAGTAATGAAAACAATAATTTGTGATATAGACGGTACTTTGGTTAAGTACAGAAAGAATACTAAGAATATAATGTTGAACCAACACTTAGTATTAGATGGTGTTGTGGAGAAAATTAATAAATGGGAAAATATGGGTTGTAGGATTATTCTTATTACCGGTAGAAGAGAAAACTTAAGGGTGGAGACTGAGAAACACTTAACTAGTTTAGGGATACCCTTTGATATGTTATTGATGGGATTTGCTGATACTGGAAGGGTTTTAATAAATGACGAGGGCAGTAAAGTTAAAGCTCATGCTGTTTCTTTAAAAAGAGACGTTGGGTTTGATGACTTCGATTGGGAGACTGTCGGATTAACTAATTAATATGGGATTTAATAAAAGATATATAGATGAAGAAAGTATTGTTCACGCTTTTTCGCGTAGGGGAATATTGGGTGTTAGGGAGTTGATGGGGTTAGAGGGTTTAGGTAAAATAGAAGCTATCATTACCCAGGATGACTTTAGTGAGAGAGTGGTCACAGCTTACCAAGAAGGAAGGGAGAATGATGTAGCTGAGGAGATAACTGATGGTATCCTTAAAAAAATGAAACAAAAAGAAAAACCAATACCGTTAAATGAGACAGAAGCATATTGTTTAAAACATAACATAGACCCATACTTACAAACAAAATAATGAAATACACTATTAAAATATTAAAGTGGGTGGGAATATTTACTGTTCTTTGGATGTTAGTATTATTATTAATAAATTAGATTATAATGGCAAAAAGATTAAAAGGAGTTATATTGGCTGGTGGTACAGGGAGTAGACTGTACCCATTAACAAAAGTAACAAACAAACATTTGTTACCGGTTTACGATAAACCTATGATATATTACCCGTTAGAAACACTTAAAAAAATGGGGTGTAAGGATATCATGATTGTATCTGGACGAGAACATTGTGGTGAAATACTTAATTTGTTAGGCAGTGGTAGAGAAATGGGTATTAGATTGTCCTACGAGATTCAAGATGATGCCGGCGGAATTGCCCAAGCTTTAAGTCTGTGTGAAAGATTTGTTGGCACTTCTAATGTAGCTGTATGTTTGGGGGATAACATATTTGATGACGAAATCACTAATTACGATTTAGAAGATTTTGATGGTGGAGCAAGAATATTTTTAAAAGAGGTTCCTGACCCAGAACGATTTGGTGTTGCCGCTGTGAGAAAAGGAACTAAGTGTGATGTAATGTCTATTGAGGAGAAACCTAAAAAACCAAAATCTAATTTATGTGTAACTGGGTTATATGTGTATGATAGTACAGTATTTAGTTACATCAAAAGCTTAACCCCTTCTGATAGAGGTGAATTGGAGATTACAGATGTTAATAATTTTTATGTAAAAGATAGATTAATGAGTTGTCATTTTCTGGAGTCATGGTGGTCGGACGCTGGAACATTCGAGAGTTTACTAAAAGCTTCTTCTTTGGTTGCAAATAAAAAATTATGTAGTTGTGATAACAAAAATCAAGAACCACTACCTAGTACCATAAAAGTAAGTGATATGCTTAAATCACAGTGAAAGATAAAAAATTAAATAAAATGGATAATAAACTGATAATGGAAAAATTAAAAGAGTTGGTTTGGGAAAACTACATGGGAATAAAGTCTTGTGATTTCAAGGGTTGGTATGATGGTCTAACCCCTATAGAAAGAGCTGCGTGGAATGTTAAATTTGATGAATTACACTAAAATGGGAAAAAGAAGAAATAAATTATCTAAAGAGGAACAAGCTGAAGTAGAAGAATGGATTTATCAGAATAATACTGAAGAAACCAGGATGACTGACACTATGACTATACGTGTTAAGTGTAAAACAGAAAATCAGAAACAACTAGTTAACGCAATTAAAGAAAAAGAAGTTGTTATATGTTCTGGTCCTGCTGGTACTGGTAAAACGTTTCTTGCATGTGCAGAAGCATTAAAACTAATTAAACGTTTTGCTAAATACAGAAAAATTGTAATAGTAAAATCAGTAACAACACTTAAAAATGAAGAGATTGGTTTTTTAAAAGGAAATTTACGTGAAAAAATGGAACCTTTTATGTTTTCTTTTGTACATAACTTTGAGAAATTAGTCGGACAGTCTATAACATCTCGTTTAAGGGAGTTAAAAACTATAGAGGAAATGCCTATTGCATATATGAGAGGTATTAATTTAGATAGGTCAATTATAATAATAGATGAGGCACAGAACATTTCACAAGAGAATATAAGGACTATTATGACTAGACTTGGAAGAGACTCTAAGATGATATTTTTAGGTGACGAGAGACAGCAAGATTCTAAGGGTGGTAATGGGTTAACATTTTTAATGGACCACTTTCAAGACATAGAAGAAATAGGTTGTGTACAGTTTAATAAATCAGATGTGGTTAGAAACCCACTAGTTGCTAAAATAGAAAGAGTCTTTGATTCTTTACTAAAATAATTTATAGCGTTACATTTAGATATGATTATAAGCGTAAGTATAAACGGTGTCCTAAGAAATATTCTAACTCAGTTTGAAACTATATATAACAAGTATCACGAGGAAGATGTTATTTCTGAAGTTATTACACCAGACTTACTTAAGTACACACACTTTGACGATTATCCGGAACTATATGAATTTATTTACGAAGAATCTCCTATGGAAATATTTGGGCAATCTAAAGAAATGGAAAATAATGTTATAACACATTTAAATTCACTATATAAGTCTATGCCTAAGGACTATAAACTTAGGGTGGTTGGTGATGATTTGGGGAGAGCTAAATCATCTACATTATGGTTTTTGTCAAAGTATGGGACGTCCTGTGATGACATTTCATTCTATAATTCAAAAACGGTAAATGAAATGTGGGATAAGACCGACATTTTTATTACTGCTGATGTTGATATTATAGAGTCAAAACCTGATGGTAAAGAATTAATAATTGTTAATAGAATATACAATGAAGGTTATGGTCCTTGTGACATGAGAATTGATAGTCTTAAACAAATAAAATCATTTAAAGAAATTTATGAACTTGAAAAATAATATAAGTAACCTAAAACTGAAGGTTGGTCCTGAACAACTTTATTTTGATGTCGATGAACTAATGGCTAATATTGAAATGTCTGGAACTAAGGACGGAGAGCCTATTGTAGAGATAAATCTTCCTAGGTTTGAGTTTTTTAAACTTATGCTGGATACCACGTGTGGTATTGTGGAGGAAATTGACGATAATATGGGTATTGTTTCTTTAAATAAAATGTCTGTACCTTACAAACTAGCTTTAAACACTCTAATAAATTATAAAATAATAAAAAAACTTTAACAAAGAATGGAAAAACAATTACAACAATTGGAAAATGGGTTGGGTAAACTTAAGAACAAAGGTTCTAAATTCTACTTTCTAACTCAAGATACTGAAGGTAACGCTATGGCTTCGGTAGAAACAAATTACCGTTATGTAAAACACCTTATTGACGCTGGGTATGACGCTTATGTGTTATATGAAAAAGCTGAATACAAAGGTGTGGAATCTTGGTTAGGAAAAAATTATTCAGAACTACCACACTCAAATATTGAGTCTGGTGAACTGAAGGTTGGTCCCCAAGATTTTGTAATCGTACCGGAAATATATGGTAACACATTAGAACAACTAATGAATATGCCTTGTACTAAAATTGTGTTATCACAATCACATGACTATATCTTGGATACATTAAATCCTGGATTTGGTTGGCCTAATTATGGTGTTACCAAGTGTATTACAACAACCGAAGAACAAAAAAAACATATAGGTTCATTGTTCCCAACAGTTCAAACCGAAGTAATATCACCAGCTATATCTGACTATTTCGTCCCATCGGAAAAACCTAAAAAACCACTTGTAGCTATACACTCAAGAGACCAAAGAATAACAATGAAGATTATTAAAATGTTCTACTTACAAAACCCACAATTTAAATGGTTAACGTTTAGAGATATGAGGGGTATGTCAAAAGAAGAATTTGCCACCGTATTAGGTGAATCATGTTTATCTGTGTGGGTTGATAGAATTTCTAGTTTTGGTACTTACCCTTTGGAGTCTATGAGATGTGGTACACCTGTAGTTGGTGTGTTGCCTGTTATGCGAGCAGAATGGTTAACTAAGGAAAACGGTATATGGTCACAGGATGAGTCTACACTTGTAGAAACAATTGGTAATTACATGAAAAACTGGTTGGAGGACTCACTACCAGAAAACTTATATAAGTCTATGGAAAACGTATGTGACCCATATACAATAGATAAAGAACGAGAATCGGTGATAACCTATTTTGAGAGGTTAATCACAGAAAAAGTCACAGAATTTGAGGCTTCAATTAATAAACTTAAACCAGCAGAAGAAAACGTATAATTATGAATAGTAAAAACATTACAGTAATATTACCCGTACACAATGTGTCGGGTAATTTCGAAACATGGTTCAAAAAAGCTGTTACTAGTATAGAACAATCTCAGGTTAAACCTGGAAAACTTATGATTGTTTGTTCTGATAACTCTGAAGTGAAATCATACATGGATAAATGGGAACAACCAAAAGATGTTAATGTAGAGGTTGTTTATAATAATGGTGACACATCATATTGTGGTCAAATAAATTATGGTGTTGAAGTTATGGATTCGGAGTACTTTTCAATACTGGAATATGATGATGAGTATTCTAATATATGGTTTAAACAATTTGATGCGTATGTTGGTCATTATGAAGAGGTTGATATATTCTTACCTCTTGTTGTTGATACGGACCAGGCTGGTCAATTCATAGGTTTTACAAACGAAGCTTTATGGGCTATGGGTTTCTCAGAAGAAACTGGATATCTGGATAACAACACATTGTTAAAATACCAAAATTTCCAAGTTAGTGGTATGATTATGAGAGTTGATAAGTTCGAAGAAATAGGTGGTATGAAATCATCAATGAGACTAACATTTAATTATGAATTTTTATTAAGAGCTTCATATAATGACACTGTTATTATGACTATACCTAAAGTAGGGTACAAACACACAAACCAACGTGATAATTCACTTTTCTGGGACTACAAAAATAACCCTGAGTTTAAACTTGAGCAAGATGAAGCTAAATTCTGGATTGATACAGCGAAAAAAGAATACTTTTTTACAACAGATAGGGAGGTAGTTTATAATAATTAGAAACCTTGGGTAGAAAAAGGGTACATAAAATGTATTTTGGTCCAGACCAGGAGTCCGCGGTTAGAGTTTTTTTAACTGCGACTACTTGGGACCAGAAAAACAAAGTATATAACGAATTTCTTCGTGAGCCTCTAATCAAAATGATTGAGAGTATAATTCGTAGATATAGGTTGTATAGACCAAACATGGACTTTACAGATATACATACTGATACATTATCATTCCTTGTTACAAAAATGGAGAAGTTCAAACCAGCAAAAGGAAAAAAAGCTTATTCGTATTTCGGAACAATTTGTAAAAACTACCTTATGGGTCAGATTATGAAAGATAATAGGAATAGGAATAGGAAGATTTCGTATGAAGACATATCTTATAGTTTGGAGGGTAAGGAGGAATTGTCGTACACAATATTTGACGATGAGTTAGCTGTTGAGACGGTTTTTGAAAATCTGATTTCTGAACTAAATGAGTTTGTTAGGGAAGAACGTCTTAGTGTCAATGAAGAGAAGGTGGGTTATTGTCTTATAGACGTATTCGAAAACTACGAACAAATCTTCATAGCTGGAAAGGGAAATAAATTTAATAAAAACATAATACTGTACCAACTTAGAGAGATGAGTGGGTTAAATACAAAAGAAATTAGAACTGCTCTTAAACCATTTAAATTATTATATACAGATATGATTGAAAAGTTATTAAATATGTAAAAACGGATATTTATAGATATGCCTAGACCAAAAAGAAAAGAAATTAAATTAACTAACGAAAGTGCGTTAGGTTTGATGCAGGAAATCTATAATGAATGTGTTGAGCAGAGAACCACAGCTATAAGAATTCAAAACAAAATGATTGGGTTCATGAAAGAAGCTGCTGATATGTCATTAATAGGTCCCGTACTTAAAGAACAGCAGAAAATAGTTGACTCAGCCATAGAGAAAAAGTTAAGCTTATCTAAGTTGATGGCTAGTATAATGTCAAAAACACTAGACTCAAAAGGTGTGGATGGTCTTGATGGTGATATTAGAGAAGCTTTAGCAGAAATGTTAAATAAACCATCTGAAGATAAAAAAGATAGTGGTGATACGACTGTAAATTATAAACTGTAATGGGAGATACTCAGAATTCACAAAGGGATATATTCGCTAAGATTCAGGGGTTAGCAGCTTTCTTAGACACTACTGAACAGAAAAGAGATAGGGAAAACTTAAAACAATGGCAAGACACCTTTGAAGCTCTTCGTGATATAACTAACAACCCACTACCATTCCTAATAGAATTATATAAAAATATACACGGTAAAAAAAATAATAAAAAAAAGCAATCATTACCTAAGAGATTTCGTTCAGCCAAAAAGAAAGATAAAAAAGGTAAAAAGGGTGATGAAGAATTTGAGGACACTAAGAAGCCATTCCTTGAGAAATACCATCTTAATGAATTTACTGATGGTTGGTTGGGTGAACTTAATGATATAATTAGACAATCAGTCATGAATGTCATTCCTCGTGTGGATGATATCCTTTATGAAGAGATAATAAAAGCTTTTAATTGTGACTTAACAACCCTTGTTCCTGTTGTTGGTGATGGTCTTGTTAACCCAATAGAAATAGAAGTTCCTGAAATAGACTTATTGAAACATCTATTTAACGACCCTAATTCTGATGTTGGTAAGTATATGTACGAGCAATCTAATCTTAATTCTGGTACATACCCACCAGGACAAACTCCTTATCCGGTAAATAGATTTTTAAGAGACTTAATATATAATGGTGGAGCTACTATTGATGGTGTCGCTGACAACCATAAAACAATATACGGTAAAAGTGGTAAACCGTTATTTG
>Ga0066862_10001081_pt1 | contig 11161 bp, 6 predicted proteins | sample ETN02SmetaG_FD_66431 | JGI IMG/M metagenome (GOLD analysis project Ga0066862, IMG submission 66431) | Marine microbial and viral communities from oxygen minimum zone, Eastern Pacific Ocean - ETNP2014F10-02SV255 | ecosystem: Environmental > Aquatic > Marine > Oceanic ... | reverse complement strand
GTTGGAAAAGTTATTTGAAAAACCTTCAGTCTCGCGTAAAAAGAAAAAGAAGGAAGAAGAGGAAGAAGTATTAGCGACTGAAGTGAACGAGGAGATCCCACCCATCGACGAGGAAGACCAAAATGAAGAAAATGAAGAAAATGAAGAAAATGAAGAAGATGGAGAAATGGACATCGATAATAACGAAGAAGAAGAAGTCGTTGACGAAGAAGAATATATATCCGACGTTGAATAATTAATCTATGTATAATGTAATATGAAGTCCCAATGGGCGCCCGCACTAAAACAAGAAAAACCACCCCCCAAAATTTTCAGTGACTTTATTCGAAGCGCGAAAAAACAAGAAGTTGCACGCGTCGTCGTACAACCCCGAAAAAACGTGTTGTATTACGAAAATAAAGACGGTGACATGGGTGGTGTGAGTTACGCGCCATCCGATAGGTTTTGGGATATCGTCATGGATAGCGAAGCTGACGTCGCGTTCGACATGGAAACGTCGCCACCCCTGACGATCGGTGATATAAGCTCGCTGTTGATCACAGCCTTTTTCATTTTTGCTGTGTTTCGCATGTTTCAAACACAGGGATCACAACCCGGGAATCCATTTGAGACAACGACCACCGAACCGGAGGTACAAGAAAACATCGCCACTCTATTCGACGACGTCGAGGGGATCGATAACGCGAAGGATGAATTGAATGAAATCGTCGATTTTCTTAAAGAACCGGAGCGATTCGTCGAAAGTGGCGCTAAAATTCCCAAAGGTGCGTTACTCACGGGTCGTCCGGGTACAGGTAAGACATTATTAGCTCGAGCGATCGCAGGTGAATCATCAGTTCCGTTCATTCAGTGTAGCGGTTCGGCGTTCGTCGAGATGTTCGTGGGTGTCGGTGCCAAGCGAGTTCGGGATATATTTGAACTCGCTAAAAAAATACAACCGTGTATCATTTTTATCGATGAGATAGATGCCATTGGAAAAAAACGGTCGAATAATGGTTTCGCATCGAACGATGAACGCGAACAAACGATCAACCAATTACTCACCGAGATGGATGGTTTTGATAATACGTCCGAGATCGTCGTCATCGCCGCGACGAATCGAGACGACATTCTAGATGAAGCCCTCCTTCGACCGGGAAGATTCGATCGTAAAATACAGGTGAGTTTACCGGATGTCGATGGACGTGAAAAGATACTCGGTGTTCACTCGAGGAATAAAAATTTAAGTGACGATGTATGTTTAAACGACGTAGCGCGTCAAACTATTGGGTTTTCGGGTGCGGACCTTGAAAATCTCATGAACGAATGCGCTATAAGTTCCGTACGCGAAGGAACATCCGTAATCACCCCTGAAATAATCGAGGACGCGTATCAACGCGTCGTCATCGGTGTGAAAGCGAATCGTCCGATGTCGCCTCGGCGCAAAATGCGAGTCGCGTACCACGAGGGGGGACACGCCATCGTCGGCGCCCTCATGCCTGATTACGACGAAGTACGAAAAGTCAGCGTGATATCGAGGGGTGACGCCGGTGGTGTGACTTTTTTCCAACCATCAACAGATGATATAGGCATGTATACGAAAGAATATCTACTGTCTGAGATCAAAGTGTCGTTAGGTGGACACGCGGCGGAAGAACTCATATACGGCAGGGAGCGCGTGACGACTGGTGCGACGAGTGACTTTTCTCAGGTGTACGCGGTCGCGCGAGAGATGGTTTTAACGTACGGTATGAGTTCGGTGATCGGGAAGATCAACGTTCAGTCGGAGACACTGTCGCAAAAAACAGCGCGAGATGTCGACGTGGAGGTCAAGAGAATCGTCGACGAGTGTTACGAGGATGTCATGAAAATATTAAGAAAATATAGACCCCAGCTCGAAGAATTGAAAGATATATTGCTCGAAGATGAGATCATCGATGGATCGATCGTGTACGATCTCGTAAAAAATGTTAACACATAGTAGATATAATGTCAACTGCAGGGTCCCGATCTCCGTCCTACAATGTGTCGCCTCAAAGTGTAGAAGGTGGTACACCAAGATCGTTGGGTAAGTCGTCTTCAAGTGTAGAAGGTGGTAAACCAAAATCAGGGAGTAAGCCCCCACGCGTTCCCGTTACTACCAAAACAAGCAGTTCCGCAGGAAGTACGAGCGTTAGAAATAACAAACGTCCATCTCCATCGTCGGCGGGTAAGGTGTCGGAGGGTAATTCTGCCGAAGAGAAGAATAACAATACGTCCAATCCCGTTCCGGTCAATATTAAAAAAATAGTGAGACCTACGCAATCCCGACCCACCACCATACAATCGGCCCGAGGACAACCGGGTAAGACATTTGATGAAGTGATTAGTCTCAACCAACTTACCAAGAACCAACTTATGCGGGAAATAGAAAAACGACAGACGAAAGAACGCCGTGTGATCGAGAGACATTACGGATACCTTGGAAAAAGTAATTTAATTAAGGAGTTAAATTTTTTATTATCTAAGGAAAATCGAAATGCCATGGAGAAGCGAGCGGAGAACGCGCAGCGGGCGGCGGCGATGACGGCGGAGAAGAAGAAGAAGAGGAGGTCGCTCTCCGAGTTTCGACGAGCGATAGCGGAGAAGAAGAAGGAGGCTGCGATGGCGACGGCAGCGTTGGCGGCGGGGGTAACGGGGGCGGCGGTCGCCACGGCTAAGAATAGTATGAACAAGGATGCTCAACAATACATGGAACAGATGCAGCTCACACTTAAAAAGGCTATAAACGAAGAAAAAGCCAAGACGGTTGAGGTGATAGCCAAAGTGAAAGAAAAAGAGAAAGAATTACAACAATACAAGGAACGGATGACAGATTTGGTGACACAAACTCAGGAAGCGTATGAAAAAGAATACAAAAAATTAAAAAAGGGAGGGGAAAACCTATCTGCCGCGATGGTTAAACAAATTGCTAACAAAGAGAAACAACTCGATCTGATGAAAGCTAAAACAAATAAAAAACTCGCTCTGATGGAAGCTGAAAAAAATAAACAAATTGCTCTGGCAGCTACTAAAATAGAGGTATTAGCGGCTAAATATGATAACAAATTCTCAAAGAAGAATATTTTGGACTTCATTTCTAAAAGTGTGAAATCTAATAACAGACTCACGAAGAAGGATATTTTGGAATTTATTTCGAAACAAAAAACCCCGACTGTCACTGTGAAACAGTCCATAGGTAACGTCAAAGCGGAAGGTGGTAAATCAAACGTTCGAATTGTAAATTCTAAAAAAATAAATAGAGAAGAACTTTTAGCTCAAAATATTAAACGAAGAGATGCAAATTATAGACGCATCGTGACAACCGATCCTATGGCATTGAAAAGGCAAAAAAGGGTATTCGCAAAAAAACGTGGTGAACTTTTGAAAAGTATTCAAAAAATAATAAAATCTGATAGAAAAGCGAGTCCCACGATTAAGAAGAAAGTGTATGAATCATACTCAAAATCCCCACGGAGTAGGATTTCTAAGCTTCTAAAATTACCTAAGAAGGATTTGATATCAATGATTAAACGTTCAACGTCTAGGACATCGAAATAATCTTAATTAAAGAAATAACGATAATTATTCATAATGAGCTATATAGCGTGGGACACGGAGACGACAGGTCTCCCAATGTCGCGCGCTCGCGCGACGCCCGAGAACACGGACAATTTTAAATTCTGTCGTTTAGTCTCGTTGGCTTTGGTCAAATATACATCATCCGGGAGAGAAGTTGGGTCGTATCACCAGATCGCATACCCGGATGGATTCGAGGTAAAAGCAACGGAGATACATGGAATCACACACGAACGCGCAGAAGCTGAAGGTGTACCATTTACTGAAATATACAATAAATTCATTGAATACATTAAAGGTGTCGGTGTATTAGTCGCTCACAATTCTAGATTCGATGAAGATGTCATATTTTCGGAATGTTATCGGCGAGGTTTGAGTATTGAGCCATTCAAGCGTATACATTTTGTGTGTTCTCTCGACATGACTCGCAACGTTTTATTGCAAAACATGAAACTGGGACTACTGTATAAAAAAGTGACGGGTCGCGATCTAGAGGGCGCGCACGACGCGTTGAATGATTCGAGGGCGTGTGGGATCGTTTACAAATATTTGAGGGATCGAAAACCAATCACGAAAGATATAGGTGTGAGAAAGGTTATTTTAAAGGCTTCGGAAGTCGCGGGTATGATTGGGAAGAATCCATACAAAAAACCGAGTGATATCGTGAATGAGTTGTGGTCAAAATATCGACCGGACACATTCATCGGAAAAACAAAGGAGCAAATCGCTTTACAGGCGATCCAAACGTCGCCGGTCGCACAGGACCTTCTACGAGATTCACAAAATTTTAAATCGACCGGGAGCTCAAGCGTCGAGCAAAAATTGCGAGCCGTGACCAATCAGCTTGAGCAAAACGCGGGGTTTGATAAAGAGCAATTTGATTCTGCGAAGGAATATATCCGCAAAACACTTTTTACAAATCATGGTACAAGATACGAAGATAATACGGCTTCAAATTACACGGATTTACATGAAGACCACACGTTTTACACATACGATGTTTGTGAAGTTAAGGGAACGTGGTATCAGGTCGTTGGAAGAATCGATCGATTACGCGAACACGAAGATGGATCACATAGCGTGGTCGAAATTAAAAATCGGACGAAGGGTTTGTTCAAAACAGTGCGGGACTATGAAGACGTGCAATGTCAGGTATATATGGAAATGGTTGGTCTTGAGAAGGCTATTCTCATAGAACAATACGAAAAGAAGAGAATGTCGCACAACATCCCACGCGATAAAAAAATGTGGGAAGATGAAATTTTACCGAAATTGAAGAATTTCTGTGTTCGATTTCATGAAATGCTCTCGGAAAAATAAAATATTTTTAAAATTTAGATGCAGGGGCTCGAAGAAATTATAAGGACAATATCGGTGATTGGTAATGGTTTAATTTTGATAGATTCAATCGTGCGTCGAAGATAATTGTTTTTAAATTATTAAAGAAATAAATTGTAATTTAAAAATAAATGATGTATTACTTAATTCGAGAACGTCTAAATCTCGGTCGTGAAAAATACGGTCATGGTGTACGCGTGAACGATGACACGACCACGTGGGGTGTGCCGAAGGATTCATGGCTTGAGATGGCTATAGAGGAGTATTTAGACGCTATCGTATACACTGTCGCAGACTATATAAAAAAACATGAAGAAGCGTCGAGTGATTGTGATAATTTAAGAATTCTCCAATTGTCGACGAACCCAGAAGAGATGACACGGACGACATTCCACGCGCGCGCCGTAAAATGCCTCCACGAGCTCGTGTATTTGAGTCAACAATAAAATATATAATAATAATAGAATGTCGAGTGGCGCCGTCGCTCAGCTCGTCGCTCGGGGAGCTCAAGATGTGCACATCACAGGGAAGCCTTCGATCACATTTTTTAATTCAAGATTTAAAACACACACAAATTTTTCATATTTTAATCAAGATCAAACCATTGAAGGCGATATTAAGCCGGGTGGGTTTTCGACTGTAAAATTCAAAAGATCAGCCGATTTATTGGGTTACACTTATCTCGTCTTAAAAAGTTTAGCCACGAATGAGACGGTCCTCATGATCGATTGGCTCGGGATCATTGACAAGGTTGAATTGATAATCGGTGGCAGAGTCATAGACACACAACACTCTGAATTTTCCGAAACTTTAGCTATCGATTTATTGAGTAATTCGTATGCGAAAAGCTATGCCGCATCTCTACACGCCGGAACGGGTACGGGTTCGTATTTTTATCCTTTTCGTTTCTTCTTTTGTGAGGAATGGAATACGTGTCTTCCCCTATCAGCGCTTCAATTTCATGACGTTGAATTGAGAATCCATTGGAGTCAAGATTTGACACTTCCGTTACTGTATAAATTTGAGGTTAATTCTCAGTGTATCCTATTAGATAAGGAGGAGCGTGACAAAGTATCACTGTCTGAACACAACATGTTGATATTTCAAGTGCAACGACAAGCACCTTCCAGAGAGTTGAATCAAGAATTAATTTTTAATCACCCTGTCAAGTACATTGCGAGCAGCAACGTGGCTGGGTCGAATTCATTAGCATCCATGACGACTGACATAACGATCAAAATAAACGGAAATGAAATAGACGAGAAAAAAGCTAGTGTTCCGTATTATACAGCTATACCTTCGTACTACCACACACAATATTCGAGCGGTAACGCGACGAACATGTTTATAAAATCATTTGGATTAGATGTTTCAAAATATCAGCCTACAGGCACGCTTAATTTTAGTCGCATAGATTCGTGTAGAATTGAGTGTACCTCTCCTATCAATCGGAACATCTACGCGGTTAACTATAATATTTTAAAAATTCGAGACGGCATGGGGTCCGTAATGTACACCGACTAATATTTATTCATTATATAATTTTATTACTATAAATTATATAATGGTCAGGTTGTATTATAACAATCATGAGATTTTAGCACAAGTTGTTGGAAGACCTTTTAACCGATACAATGAACTAATTTTTAATAAGGACCATATTAGAGAAGAAATAAAAGAAAGATTAAATATTTCGAACAACCGAGGCAGTGACGTTGCTGACCTTTTTATGGAAAAACAGTATGAAATTTCGAACGTTTTCATTGATACGGGATCAACTAGTTTGGATGCAGGTCGCATGACATGGATAATAAATGGTAAAACGCCGGCGGTCGTCTATGGAAATAACTCATTCACGGACCCCGGTGTGACTGTTCAAAACGGTTCTGTTATTCGAACGGTCGATGAAGTCAAGCGAGATAAAAATGGGAATATTATTCCTGGTCGATACAAATATTATTATATTTTGCGAAGTACACTCGGTTATGAGACATATGTTGAGCGCGATGTAATTTATGTAGATTCACCCGTGATCATATTAAATGGTGACGATCAAATAACACTCGAACGCGATCGAGATTCGTACATTGAATACGGCGCGTACGTTCGAGACGGTTTGGAAACAGTTAACATCTCGGGTGGTGAAAATGTAGATACAACTGTAAGTGGGGTCTATAGTGTGGAATATTCTTGTACGCGTGGTGATTTTTCTTCTACCGTATATCGAACCGTGATTGTGGAAGATAATATTCCACCTTTGCTCACGTTGGGCGGTACAGGAGTGGCAATTCTTGAACGTTTCGGTGTTTTTACGCAACCGTCCGTAACCGCTAGTGAATACGAAACACTCACGAAAACAAAGGATGAAGTTGACATGTCAAAGGTTGGTCAATACGAAATAACATGGCTCGCGACGGATGCCAGTGGCAATAAGACTGAAAGAACTAGAGGATATATCATACAAGACACAACACCTCCGGGATTTACTTTAATTAATAATACAGACGAATATAACATAATAGAAAGGGGGTCTGGGAATTATGTTGAACAAGGCGTCATAACAGATGGCGGAGAATCGTATACGATAACAATCGTTGACATTTCATCTGGTTTGGTCGTTAATAGTATTGACACGTCAATCGTCAACTCATTTATAGTGACGTATGCGGCGACCGATTCATACAATAATACGGGTAATATTAATCGAACCGTTCATGTAGTTGATACGACTCCACCGGTCATAACAATCACGAATGATACCGATGCGTATAACGTACTTCAAAAAGGTTATGATTCATATGTCGAACACGGGGCGGTTTCAGACGGCGGAGAAACTGTAACTATTAATATATATTTAAATGGCGTCGAGCAAGGTAGCATATCAAACGCGACCGAACAAGCGTACGACGTTCGATACACATCTACAGATACCGCCGGCAATTCGACGACCGTGAGTCGAACCGTCCAGATTGTCGATACAATTGGACCGGTTTTATCATTTTCCGATAACACCGCGACTCAATTGGAAAAGGGTCAATTCACAGATATAAATTTAGGTGTGGACGGTGCGAATTTGGTTTCCGGTATAGCTGGAGTCACAGTGACGGCAAACGGTGGCGAGACCGTGACAGCTACTATATATAATTCAAGTGGAACACAATTAACCTCAGATCCCGTCATACCATCGAACGCGGTCGGGCAATATAGTATAAAATATCAAGCAACTGACAACGCGACGGTACCAAATACGGGTTTTAGATATCGTACTGTGACTGTAGCTGACAAGACACCACCAGATATTACGATTACGAATAATACAGAACAATACAATATGGTCGAAAAGGGTAATATATATACGGATCAAGGTGCTTCCGTCACGGGTGGAACTCTCACGTCGACTGTCATCACAAATAGCTCTGGAGTTACTGTATCTCAAATAAACACTTTAACCCCGGTTGGAACGTATTACGTGACATATACGGCGAGTGATTCTGCATCTCCCGCGAATGTGTCACAAAGTATTCGAACGGTTATTGTTCGTGATACAATCGCGCCAACGATCACTATAACCGGTACTGAAACGATTCAGATTGAAAAAACGGCTACGAGTCAAAATTATTCGGACGCGGGTGCGACTTTTGGGGCGACCGCTACTAGTACGACTACCGAATTTATCGATTCAACGGACACCGTGATCTCAAATATAGATAAATCGGTAATAGGTGAATACCGCGTTCTATATAAAGCATCGGACACACATGGAAATGAGAGAATCGTATATAGATACATAGATATCGTCGATACGACTGGACCTGTTTTAACCGTGAACGGTCCGAATACAGTCTATTTTGAAAAGGGGGGTTCGTATGATCATACAGCCGACCTGGGTGCGGTTGATACTGAAAATACTGGTAATACGATAGCGGTCACGGTTATTAAAACGTCCGACAACTCCACTGTTTCTGGTGGTTTGAGTGGCATTGTCACGACCTCACTCGAGACGTATAAAGTAAAATATAGCGTGGTCGACAACAGTGGAAACGAGGGATCCGTTTACAAAACAATAATTATTCAAGATACAACGGGACCAACGATAACAATAAATAATAATACAGATTCTTATAATATCGTTGAATTGGGTTCAGTTTACAGTGACCAGGGTGCGACGTACGGTGCGGATGCGATCGCACCGTCTACTACTATAATGAAGAACGATGTCGTCGTCAGCAGCGTTGATACGTCTACACACAATGATGAATATAACATAGTATACCTCGCCAGCGATTCGAGTGGAAATATATCTTCGAAAACACGTTCGATCGTCATAAAGGATCGAACGGCACCTACACTCACAGTCGAAGGCGACAATCCATATGAGCTTTTACACGCACCACAATCACTGACGAGTGCCGCATACAACGATTCGACCGCCGGTGGATTCACGGCGTCGGGAGCCACTGGAGGTGTAACTATTACCTATTTGGATAGTTCACTCAATGTAGTTCCTCAAATAAATTGGTGGGAACGGGGGGTTGGAACCACACCGAAGGAATGGCGTGTGAGATATACAGCTACAGACGGTGTGCACACGACGAGTGTTGATAGAATCGTTAAGGTCGTAGATAAAACACCACCTAGTTTTGAACTGGTGGATTCGGCAACGATCGTTGTTTCTCAAGGGACCGGATACACCGATTCCGGAATAACAAACATTACGGATAACGATGGAAATTATCCGTCTCAACAATTACTCACGCCCGCATACGTGCCAATTTCTGGAAAGTATATATCTCCGGCTACATACGGGGGTGATCCTTTATCGCGTTTAACAATCGATACAAGTGTCGCACACAACACCGATTACATTTATCGCTGGAGTATAACTGACGATTATGGAAATACAGGCATTCGGGATCGACTTGTTCAAATAAGAGACACGACCGCGCCAGTAATAACTTTAAGCAATCCGGGTGATCAACAGGTAATGGGTTCGGGGGTACTGGATATTACATCTATCGGTGCGGGTGCGAATCTCGTAAAAATTTTATTTAGGGGACCCAACTCGAGTACCACTACACAGGTTGGAAATGTAAGTTTAAGCACTAAAGGTTTTTATACACTTTATTATAACCTGGTTGATGCCGCTGGTAATGAAGGAAAGGCTGAAACTACTGTTGAAGTTAAGGATATGGTCACACCTCAATTTACTGGCAACACTGGAGAGGTCGTCATTGAAAAGGGCTCCTCACAGGGGGTCGTGGGGTCGGCTATTACAATACCGACCGTGAGCGGTGGGACCCTTTTATCGGACACAACACTTTATGATAGTGAAGGCGCTGTGATTACTTCGGGTACCATCGATACGACTTATGTCACGTCGTATACAATAAAATATACAGCTGTGACGGGATTTGGTAATACGACCACACTCGAACGAACTATATCTATTAAAGACAGGATACCCCCTAACATTACAGTGACTCCTATATCGGTTCAAATTGATATCGGTGACGAATTAAACCGTGTGTACGGTGTGAAAATAGACGGATATGACTGGGTTACTTGGAATAACAGACCAAATCACACCGCCACATACGACGATACGGGTCTGAATCTTAGTCAAGCCGGTACCTATCCGATTAAATATACCGCAAAAGACGACTCGAATAACTATCGAACCACATATAGAACGGTAAAGGTCTCGACGCCTTCCACTATCGACGCCAGTGATGTTTACCAGTCGGAACAGGGTCAAATTGGCGCCGTCCCGATCGCCATCGGCGGCAGCAGCTCATCCCCCAGAGTCTCATAATAAAATAACGGGTAATTATATAAAATGAATAGAAACTCTGCGATTGGGTACGCTGGTGTGGTTTTGGTACTAACATTTTTTGCGGTTGGGTTGAGTATCAAAATGTCTGAAAAGAAACAAGAGAAATATTGTTCGAGATGTTCAGGTAAGTAAGTATAAATAAAAATATCAATTAATATAAATGGGTAAGGTGGTAAAACTCTTTGTCATCCTAATTATATTAATAGCCCTAGGGGCCGGGGCTTGGGTCGCGGCAGACAAATTACCCGGATATGATTCGGGTGATGGACAGAGTTTTATAACCGCCGACGCACTGAGGCGTCTCTACGGTGATGACGCGGAATTACCAGAGGGAATTACCGTTTTAGTACCAGCAGACTGCCAAGCCGACGACGATGCCTGGGTTAAGAAAGGTGAATGTCAAGTCGATGGTCT
>Ga0066862_10001080_pt1 | contig 11169 bp, 11 predicted proteins | sample ETN02SmetaG_FD_66431 | JGI IMG/M metagenome (GOLD analysis project Ga0066862, IMG submission 66431) | Marine microbial and viral communities from oxygen minimum zone, Eastern Pacific Ocean - ETNP2014F10-02SV255 | ecosystem: Environmental > Aquatic > Marine > Oceanic ... | reverse complement strand
GCGTTATAGTTTTTCTGGTGTGGCGATGTTTATACTGCTAGTGATCGCGCCTTTAAGTTTATGGCTGTTGCGAGGCCATAAGCGGCGTCATGAAGAATACGAACAACAGCTGCAGGAACGCGAAAGCGAAGCTGTTGCTACCTCTTTCGAAGAGTGCCAAAGTAAGGCTAATGCTAGGTCGTGGCGCCGTCGCGATGTGCTGCGAGATTATCGTTTTTATTTGTTGTTGCCAGGGGTGTCGGCAATTTCTATGGTGTCGACAGCCATGTTTTTTCACCATCTTAACTTGGCCGATGAGAAGGGCTGGTCCCATGCCTTTTTAACCAGTAGTTATATGCTGTACTCGGTTATCGTCATTAGCATGGCCATTATTACCGGGCAGTTGATTGATCGTTTTAGCGCTAAGTCTCTGGTGCCCTTTACTCTACTGCCTTTAGCGGCGGCTTTAACCATGATTTATCTTATTAACGGTGATTGGGTAATCTGGCCCTATTTGATTTTGTTGGGTATTGGTAATGGTTTTGCGCAAACTGCGCAATCTGCCTTGTGGCCCGAACTTTACGGTGTGCGTTATCTAGGATCAATAAAGAGTTTGTTCTGGACCATTGTGGTGTTCGCCTCCGCCTTGGGTCCTGTGTGGCTGGGATTTTTGGCTGATCAAGGTTATCTGCTACAAGAGGCTGTGTTAACTATGGTGGTCTATTTGTTATTGGCGACAGGAATGCTGTTTGTTGGTGCGCGCGGTTATAGGCCAGAGTGAAGGGCTGCATCAGGGCTCGACTTGGGTCTGGCTTATTCAGTAGGCGACCAAAGTTAGTCTAAATGAGTGCATCACCTGTGCAGTAGCTCGGCCGAGGCGTATAATGGTCAGCCTCTCTCTTAATGACCATTTGTGGAGCACTGACTGTGTTGCTAATGCTGGATAACTACGACTCGTTTACTTACAACCTAGTGCACTACTTTCGTGAACTGGGTGTCCAAGTAGAAGTGTATCGTAATGACGCCCTTAGTTTGGCAGATATTGAAGCATTGGCTCCTAGCCATTTGGTGATTTCTCCCGGTCCCTGTACTCCTAATGAAGCCGGTATTAGTTTGGCTGCCATCGAACACTTTGCTGGTAAAATGCCCATTTTGGGCGTGTGTCTGGGCCACCAAAGTATTGGTCAGGTGTTTGGCGCCGATGTGGTGCAAGCCAAGCAAGTCATGCATGGTAAAACCTCAATGGTCAGTCATGCCAATAAAGGTGCCTTTGCAAGTTTGGAAAACCCTTTGCAGGTGACCCGTTATCATTCCTTAGTGTTGGCTCCAGAAAGCATCCCTGAATGCCTAGAAGTGACGGCTTGGAGCTTGGATGATGAGGGTAATCAAGAGGCGATTATGGGTGTGCGACATAAGCAATTTGATGTGCAAGGCGTGCAGTTTCATCCCGAGTCCATATTAACCCGCCAGGGTCACGAATTGCTAGCCAATTTTGTGCACAGATAAGCACCTATTTGTGCTACAGTATTAGTCTTTTGCTGCACTCGTGAACTAGTACACTCAGGAATTCCAAAATGAACATGCAACAGGCCATTACCGCCGTAACAGAACGCCGTGATTTAAGCCAAGATGAAATGCGCGCGGTGATGAATATCATCATGACCGGTGATGCCACACAAGCGCAAGTTGGTGGGTTTTTGATAGGCCTGCGCATGAAAGGTGAAACTGTCAATGAGATTACTGGTGCTGTGGAAGCCATGCGTGCCTTGGCCACAGGCGTAGAGGCGGTTGGTGAACATGTCATTGATACCTGTGGTACTGGTGGTGATAGCTCTGGCGTCTTCAACGTGTCCACAGCCTGTGCCTTCATTGTGGCGGCTGCTGGCGGCCAAGTAGCCAAACACGGTAACCGTTCTATATCTTCCAAAAGTGGTAGTTCTGACTTGCTTGAAACAGCTGGCTTAAATCTGACCTTAAAGCCTAATCAAGTAGCCCAATGTATTCGTGATGTTGGCGTTGGCTTTATGTTTGCGCCTGCCCACCATAGCGCTATGAAACACGCTATTGGCCCACGTCGCGAAATGGCCGTACGTACTATCTTTAATATCCTTGGTCCCCTAACCAACCCAGCCGGTGCGCCACATCAATTGTTGGGTGTATTTAGTCGTGAATGGCAGCGTCCTATGGCAGAAGTATTGCGTCGTCTAGGTAGCAAGCACGTTATGGTGGTGCATTCTGAAGATGGTTTGGATGAAATATCCATTGCTGCACCTACTCATGTTGTTGAATTGAAAGATGGTGAAATTACCGAGTACACCATAAATCCAGCAGTTCACGACTTATCACACGACAGTTTGCAGGACTTAGTAGTTGATGGTTCACAGCAGAGTCTAAAACTGATTACAGCGGCCTTTGCTAACCAAGCTGGTGCACCATTAGATATGTTGTTGCTTAATGCGGGTGCTGCCATCTATGTGGTTGACTTGGCCGACTCTTTGCAAGCCGGTATTGCTATAGCTCGGCAAGTGATTGCCAGTGGTCAAGCACAAGCAAAGATGGATCAACTAATGGTGTTAAGTAAGGAAATGTCTTAAGCATGAATACCCCAACTGTATTGAAGCGTATTGTTGCACGCAAGCTAGAAGAAATTGCACAGCGCCAGGTGGCCGTGCCGGTGCCCGTTTTGCTGGAACAAATTGTGGCCAATAGCATTGGCGAGTGGGCCCCACGTGGTTTTGCCCAAGCCATGTTAGACAAGGTCGCAGCAGGTGAGTCTGCGGTAATAGCGGAAGTTAAAAAGGCATCGCCTTCTAAAGGTGTTATTCGTGTAGACTTTGATCCTGCACAAATCGCCAGAAGTTATGCAGACGGCGGAGCTACCTGCATGTCGGTATTGACTGATGCGGACTTCTTTCAAGGCCATGAAACTTATCTACGCGAAGCCCGTACCGCTTGTTCTTTGCCGGTGATTCGTAAAGATTTTATTGTGGACCCTTATCAGGTATACGAAGCCCGTGCCATAGGTGCTGATTGCATCTTGTTAATTGTGGCGTGTTTAGAAGACGAACAAATGCAAGATTTGGCTGAGCTAGCCGAAGATTTGGGTATGGATGTGTTAGTTGAATCCCATGATGCCGCAGAATTGCAGCGTGCCTTAAAGTTGAGCACGCCTCTAATCGGTATTAATAACCGCAACCTGCACACTTTTGACCTGACTCTCCAGACAACCTTTGATTTATTGCAAAAAATTCCTCAAGATCGACTGGTGATTACCGAAAGTGGTATCCATACTTCTGCCGATGTGGCCTTGATGCGTGAGCAAAACGTCAATGCCTTCTTGGTGGGCGAGTCCTTTATGCGAGCCGAGCAACCGGGTGAAAAGCTAGCTGAGTTGTTTGCTTAATTAATAACTTTTTCATTATAAAAATAAAAGGTAAATACCATGAAAGTATTAACGAAGTGGTTGCTAGCAGTCTGTATGACCAGCTTGGCAAGCCTTGCCTGGGCTGATGCAGGAGAATTGCTAGGCAGCTGGATAACACCAGAAGACAAAGCCGTTATTGAAATATACGAGCAAGATGGCACCTACTTTGGCAAATTTATTAGTCTTAAAGAGCCTTTGTATCCAGCCGGTCATGAAAGTGGTATGGCAGGCCAAGCTAAGGTGGATCGTATGAATCCAGATGCTAGCAGAAACAATGACCCAATTATTGGTTTGAATTTATTACGCGGCTTTACCTACAAGGGTGATCACATTTGGCATAAGGGACGTATCTACGATCCTGAAAATGGTAAAGACTACAAATGTACCATCAAGCTACAAAAAGATGGCACCTTAAAAGTGCGGGGCTTTGTTGGCATTTCTCTATTTGGGCGTACACAAATTTGGCGCCCACATAATTATTAGGATTTAACAGTATGACAATGACAGCAAACGTAAGCTGGGACGGTGGCGTAAGCTTCAAGGCCGAAGGCGGCTCCGGGCATACGATATTTATGGATGGCCCTGCAGAAAAGGGTGGACAAGATAAAGGCTCACGTCCAATGGAGCTATTGCTTATGGGTATGGGCGGTTGCACGTCTTTTGATGTCATGAGCATTTTGAAAAAGTCGCGTCAAGACGTGATTAATTGTGTAGCACAAATCAGTGCCGAACGCGCCGCGGCCGTGCCTTCGGTGTTTACCAAAGTCCATGTGCATTTTGTTGTCTCTGGTCGCAAGCTAAAAGACAAAGTTGTTGAACGGGCCATTCGTTTGTCTGCTGAAGAGTATTGCTCTGCATCCATTATGCTAGAAAAAGCTGGTGTTGAAATTACCCACGACTTTGAAATTGTTGAGGTTGAATAAACTGTGAGCCGTTTTTGGTCAAACCTGGCGCTTAGCCTAAAACCCTATGTGCCAGGCGAACAGCCCAAGATCACCAACTTGGTGAAATTGAATACCAATGAAAACCCCTTTCCACCTTCTCCAAAGGCGGTAGCTGCGATGTTGGCAGTAACGGGTGATGACTTGCGTTTGTATCCGGACCCTACTTGTGGCAACCTGCGCCAAGCCTTGGCTGATTATACGGGCCTGAGCATTGGCCAGGTGTTTGTAGGCAATGGCTCCGACGAAGTCTTGGCCCATGCTTTTCAGGGCTTGTTGAAGCAAGACGATAAACTTCTGTTCCCGGATATCACCTATGGCTTCTATCCTGTTTATGGTGATCTGTTTGGTATCGATTACCAAACCGTTGCTTTGGCCGATGACCTGAGCATTGACATACAAGATTATATTGGCAACAACGGTGGCGTAATCATTGCGAACCCCAATGCCCCAACGGGTGAGTTGCTAAGCTTGGATAGCATTCGCACCTTACTAGAAGGTAATCCATACCGCGTTGTTATCATCGACGAAGCTTATATCGATTTCGGTGGCGAATCAGCCGTGGCACTAGTGCCCGAGTTTGATAACTTGCTGGTAGTGCAAACCCTGTCTAAATCGCGCTCGCTAGCGGGCTTGCGAGTAGGTATGGCCTTTGGTCAAGCGCACTTAATACAAGGCTTAGAGCGTATTAAAAACAGCTTTAACCCTTATCCACTAAGCCGCGAAGCCTTAGCTGGTGCTACCGCATCTATCGAAGATGTGGATTACTTTAATGAAACGCGCCAAGCAATCATCGCCCAGCGTGAAGCGCTCAGTTCGCAGCTCAGCCAACTAGGCTTTAGTATGAGCGATTCGAAAGCTAACTTCGTGTTTGTGGAACATGCAGAAAAGAGCGCTGCAGATATCGCAACAGGCCTGCGCGAGCAAGGTGTCATAGTCCGTCACCTCACCTCCAGCCCACGCACCCAAAACCGCCTACGCATTAGCATCGGCACCCCAGCCGAATGCCAAACCCTCATTACCGCCCTACAAACACTTTTGTAAAGATAGTATGGCACTTTTGGGTCTGCCCCCAAAGTGCCAGACTTGAGTGGGTTTGGTTTATTCGGCTAGTTGGCAGCCGCCGAACATGTGTAGGTGGATGTGGAATACTACTTGCCCACCGCCTTTGTTGACGTTCATTTGTACTCGGTAGCCGGCTTCGGCTATGCCGGCTTCGGTGGCTAGTTTTGATGCTGTGAGCATCATGTGGCCGAGTAGTGCCTGATCTTCTGGGTTGGCGTCGTTAAGAGTAGCGATGCGCTTTTTAGGAATGATCAGGTAGTGTACTGGGGCTTTGGGAGCTATGTCCTTGAAGGCCAGTATTTGTTCGTCTTCGTAGACAATATCGGCCGGTATTTGTTTGGCGATGATTTTATCAAAAATGGTTTTTTCACTCATTAGAGCTTCTCCAAAAATAACAATGGAGGTATTAAACCCCCATTGTCACATCAGTAGCAAGTATGCACTTGCGTATTATCAGTGTTTTACTTGACTTGCTCGCGGCTGATGGCTCTATGGCCAATGTCACGACGGCAGAACATGCCATCCCAGCTGATTTGATCAACTAGGGTATAAGCAGCTTGCTGTGCTTCGGTAACGCTGTTGCCTAGGGCTGTGGCACAAAGTACGCGACCACCGTTGGTGACGACCTGGGCGTCTTTTTCCGCAGTGCCCGCATGGAATACCTTGCTGCCAGCCGCTTCGTTTGCAGGTAGGCTGATTACATCACCTTTTGGATAGCTATTAGGATAGCCAGCGGCTGCTAGAACCACGCCTACAGCAGTACGAGAGTCCCATTCTGTGGTGACTTTATCCAACTCCTTACGTTCTGCTGCTAGGCATAGGTCCACAATGCTGGACTTAAGGCGTAGCATAATTGGTTGGGTTTCTGGGTCACCAAAGCGGCAGTTGAATTCCAATACCTTAGGCGTGCCGTTTGGAGCTACCATGATGCCAGCGTACAAGAAGCCAGTGTACACATAGCCATCGGCCTTCATGCCATCTACCGTAGGACGTATTACTTCGGCCATGATGCGATCGTGCATTGCCGCGTCAACTACGGGTGCTGGGGAGTAAGCACCCATGCCGCCAGTGTTAGGGCCTGTGTCGCCTTCGTCACGTGCCTTGTGGTCTTGGCTAGAAGCCATAGGTAAGATGTTGTCACCGTCTACCATAACGATAAAGCTGGCTTCTTCGCCTAGTAGGAATTCTTCTACTACAACACGGCTACCAGCATCACCAAAGGCGTTGCCCGCAAGCATGTCTTCTACGGCAGCACAGGCTTCGGCTACAGTCTCAGCAAGAATAACGCCCTTGCCAGCAGCAAGGCCATCCGCCTTAACCACGATAGGTGCGCCCATTTTCTCTATGTAAGCAACCGCTGGTGCTATTTCAGTAAAGGTTTCGTAAGCAGCGGTAGGAATCTTATGATTTTTCAAGAAGTCCTTGGCAAAAGCCTTGGAGCCTTCCAGCTGAGCAGCGCCAGCAGTAGGGCCGAAGGCTGCCATGTCCGCAGCGCGGAAAGCGTCAACTACGCCTGCAACCAAAGGTGCCTCCGGACCAACAATGGTCAGAGCTACATCGTTAGCTTGAGCAAAGGCTAGCAAGCCACCAATATCAAGCACGTCTATAGCAATGTTCTCAACCTTGGCTTCTAAAGCCGAGCCAGCATTACCCGGAGCAACAAATACTGTTTCGACCGCTGGGTTCTGCGCCGCCTGCCATGCCAAAGCATGCTCACGACCGCCACTACCAATTACTAATACTTTCATCTATTCAAATCCTATCTGTACTGAAGCAAACTAAATTAGTGGAGCTTTAGTACGAGTTAAACTATCGGTATCACCGTAAAAGGCTGAGTGAAAGTTACTTAGGCAGGCGTGGGTTTGGCTTGAGCGTGCAGTGTACATAAAGTACATGAACAGCTCGAGCCAGATCCGCTACGCCGCTAAGTGACTTGCAGCCAGCCGATGCCACTTTAGTGCCTAAAGTGGCGCATACCTGTGAAAATCATTGAAATATTGTGCTCATTAGCTGCCGCAATAATCTCGTCATCACGCATAGAGCCACCTGGCTGAATGATTGCCGTGATACCAGCTTCGGCTGCAGCATCGATACCGTCGCGGAAGGGGAAGAAAGCATCGGATGCCATTACCGAACCAGCTACCTGTAGGTTTTCGTCATCAGCTTTGATACCAGCAATTTTAGCACTGTATACGCGGCTCATTTGGCCTGCGCCGACGCCGATGGTCATGCCGTCGTTGCAGTATACGATGGCGTTGGATTTAACGAACTTAGCCACTTTCCAAGCAAACTGTAGATCAGTCATTTCTGCTTCAGTTGGCATGCGCCCAGAAACGATTTTCAGGTCGGCTTCAGCGATGGCGCCTAGGTCACGATCTTGTACTAGCATACCGCCAGTTACGCGCTTGTAGTCTAATTCTGGAGTGGAGTGCTGTGGTAGCTCACCACATTCTAAAACACGTACGTTAGGCTTACGCTCTAGAGCAGCCTTGGCCGTGGCGTTAACACTTGGGGCGATGATGACTTCAACAAACTGACGGTCGATGATGCGCTGGGCAGTGGCGGCGTCTAGCTCGCGGTTGAAAGCAATGATGCCACCAAAGGCAGACGTAGGGTCTGTTTTGTAAGCTTTTTCGTAAGCTTCGGTGATGTCACCAGCAACGGCAACGCCACATGGGTTGGCGTGCTTAATGATAACGCAAGCAGGATCTTGGAAGGTTTTAACACATTCCAAAGCCGCGTCAGTGTCAGCAATGTTGTTGTAAGAAAGCTCTTTGCCTTGTACCTGAGTGGCGGTAGCAATACTGGCTTCTTTAGGCTCGTGTTCTACGTAGAAGGCCGCTTTTTGATGCGAGTTCTCACCGTAACGCGTGTCTTGTACTTTCTTCAACTGGGTGTTGAAGGTGCGTGGAAATGGTGATTCTGGGTTCATTTGTGCACCCAGGTAGTTGGCAATCAAACCGTCGTACATAGCTGTGTGTTCAAAGGCCTTGCAAGCAAGGTCAGAACGAGTCGCTTGGTCTAGACCACCATTGGCTTTTATGTCGGCCAATACGCTGTCGTAATCGCTAGCGTTTGCCACGATGGCTACTGCCTCGTTGTTCTTAGCCGCAGAACGAACCATGGTTGGGCCACCGATATCGATGTTTTCAATAGCCATGGCTAGGTCGCAGTCTTCACGGGCAATAGTGGCTTGGAATGGGTATAGGTTGACCACAACCAAGTCGATTGGGTTGATACCGTGCTCGGCCATTACGCCTTCGTCGGTGCCACGACGGCCTAGGATGCCACCGTGTACTTTAGGGTGTAAGGTCTTTACACGACCGGCCATCATTTCTGGGAAACCAGTGTAGTCAGAAACTTCTACGGCTGGGATAGCATTATCTTGCAGTAGCTTGTAAGTACCGCCGGTAGATAAAATTTCAACGCCAAGCTGAGTAAGTTGTTTGGCAAATTCGATAATACCGGTCTTATCTGAAACGCTGATTAGCGCGCGAGTGATAGGTTGCTGGTCGGGCATGATGGCTTCCTGTGTAGGGTTCATATGAGAAAGATTAAAAGAATTAAATTAGGTTATATTGCTTCAGCTTTTTACGCAGAGTGCCTCGGTTGAGTCCAAGTAAAGCTGCCGCTTTAGATTGATTGTCACGGGTGTAATTCATGACGCTGGCAAATAGGGGGGCTTCTACTTCTTGCATAACAAGGTCGTAAAGGTCCGTTACCTGGTAGCCATCAAGATCTTTGAAATAGGTTTCCATAGACTGCTCTACGCTTTGACGTAGGGTCTGGGCAGAAGCATTTGACGCACTTGCAGAATGGCTGTCTTCAATGTTGCTGTCTATTTGAGTTTCTGGATTATTCATAATAATACTTAGTTAGGCGGCTTGATTGTTGTGTTTGTCTGTTGCATCAGAACTGAGCTGTTGTTGTAAAAAGCGCAACTGTTCACTGGCCGTTGTTAATTGATTAAAAGACTGTCGAATATGTTTTTCGGGCAAATAGGCCGCTGCATGCTTACGTGCAATGCGTGGACCCATTGGGTCACCATAAAGCGCATGGATGCCTTTAAGGTGTTGATCTATAACTTGCCATTTCTGCTCAGCACTAGGTGCATCTAGGTGCTCCCCCGTGCTCAGGAAATGATGTATCTGTTGGAATATCCAAGGGTTTCCCTGAATGGCGCGGCCAATCATGAGGCCGTCGGCCTGAGTGTATTGAAGAATTTTCTCGGCTTGCTCGGGGGTCTGAATATCGCCGTTGGCAATAACTGGAATAGCAATGGCCTGTTTGATGGCAGCGATAGTGTCGAACTCTACGGCACCTTTAAAGGCGCATTCGCGGGTACGACCATGTACGGCTAGGGCGCTAATACCTGCATCTTCGGCAATGCTCGCTATATCGACACCGTTGCGTTCTGCCGGTGTGCTACCAGTACGGATTTTTAAGGTTACGGGGACGTCTACTGCTGCAACCACTGCTTGTAATATGTCAGCGACTAATTCGGGGTGTGCGAGTAGAGCAGAACCGGAGGCTTTCTTAAGTACTTTTTTGGCTGGGCAACCCATGTTGATGTCGATGATTTGCGCGCCAAGGGCAACGTTGGCTTGGGCTGCTTGCGCCATCTGCTGTGGGTCGTTGCCAGCTATCTGTACACTGATAGGTGCTAGGTCGTCAGCATGGGGTAAACGAAGTTGTGATTTGCGACTGTGCCACAGGGAAGTATCTGAGGTGAGCATTTCGGCTATAGCCAAACCCGCGCCCATATTACGTAATAGATTACGCGTGGGGCGATCGGTCAAACCAGCCATGGGGGCCACCAACAAGCCATTGGGCAACTTGTGTGGGCCAATTGAAAATCCATTGATCGCGTTATGCAGGCTCATGGTCATTCATTCTTGCTGGTTGCAAATAAAAGAGTGCCAAAAGCGCTATGCCACGAACAAAAAATCAATTTTTGGTGGTCCAATCAGACTTTAAGCGAAGAGCGCGAATTATAGCAATTGTACAAAATTTGTTCAATTGATATGGGTCCAAAATAGCCTTAATTATGGTTATTTTAACCTGTCTAAAGGGTCAGGTATTTAGACTATATAGTCCATCATTGCGAGGCCTTAGCTAAGTTGTCATTACGAGGCCGTAGGCCGTGGTAATCTCTTGCAGACGCAGTGCGGTGGTGGAGAGGTTGCTGCGCTGGAGCTGCCCCAGCCGTGCTTTGGGTACGCAATGACGGGTAGAGCGCGCTGCAATGACGTTTAGCTAAATAGTTGTAGCATACCCAAACTAGCCGTGATAAGTAGGCCAAAACCGAGTACGCGCTGTACCTGTTGTGGTTTGTGGTGAATAAGGTAGTCATGGGAGCGTAAGCCAATATAGTGACCTACGGCAGTGGGGACTAGCAAGAGCGCGGCTGCTTGCCACTGCAAATCTACTCCGACCATGGTAAAGGCTGAGAGCTTGATAAGGACTAATATAAACCATAGTACAAATAGCGTGTCACGATAGGTGTGGGCGGGTACTTGGCGAATGGCAACGGCCACGATTAGCGGCGCGCCTACGAGAGATACACCACTGAAATAGCCACCTAAAATAAGTAATATACGATCCGCCCAAGCCGATTGGCTAGTGATGGTTTTTTGCAGTATCCATTGCATGGCATAAAAGATGGTAATGCCGTAGATGATAAACACCATCCACTGTCCTGGTAGGCTTAGTAGACCGATTACACCGGCCAGTTTCGGAATAAGCATCCAGCTTAGGCTG
>Ga0066862_10001073_pt1 | contig 11205 bp, 9 predicted proteins | sample ETN02SmetaG_FD_66431 | JGI IMG/M metagenome (GOLD analysis project Ga0066862, IMG submission 66431) | Marine microbial and viral communities from oxygen minimum zone, Eastern Pacific Ocean - ETNP2014F10-02SV255 | ecosystem: Environmental > Aquatic > Marine > Oceanic ... | reverse complement strand
TCGGTAGCACCACACATTTCTGTGACAATGGCATCGATACGGGTGAACTCTTGTTGCGTCGGGAATTTCCTGTCAAACGTGGCATGACCTATGAGGACCTCTGCTACGAAACGTTGGTGCTTGCCGGCGTATTAATGAAGGAGGCGTTGATGGCTTATGTTGCAGGAAAATGGCCTGAAATGCGCCATCCACAAGGCGAAAGCCCATGGCCTACCTTCCGCAACGCACCACCAGAGATTCTGGAAGTTGTCGACCAGAAGTTGGCTGAACAAACGTATGCACACTATGTGAACTGAGGTGAAAAAATGGAAAATCCGTATGCATCTGATGCACTGAAAGGAATGAGAGCTGTTGTCTGTGGGGCATCCAAAGGTATCGGTAGAGCAACCGCCGAAATGCTGGCTGCCTGTGGTGCAGATGTCATTGGACTCAGTCGGAGTGCGCCAGATATTCCTGGAGTTCGCTCGATGTCATTGGATCTTGAGGACGCTGCAGCTATTGAGAAAACAATTGCAGGGATTCTAGTTGCGGGACCCATCCAAATTCTGATCAACAACGCAGGAGGTCCCCCTGGTGGCCCACTTCTCGACAACGATGTCGAAGATTTTGAGGCCCCATTCAAGCGACACCTCCACGCAGCACATCGAATCACCCAGATGGTTGTACCTCCGATGGAAGAGGCAGGAATGGGTCGTATTGTCAATATCATCTCAACCTCTGTACGCGAACCAATTCCAAACATCGGATTGTCCAATACCCTTCGAGGCGCCATGGCATCATGGGCAAAATCACTCAGTCGAGAATTGCCCTCTTGTGTAACGATTAACAATATCTTGCCGGGCTTTACAGATACTGATCGATTGGGTTCACTTGCAGAATCCATTGAAAGTAAAACAGGGAGAAGTCAGCAAGAAATCCACGACACTTGGATGTCACAAGTACCGATTGGGCGTCTCATCGATCCCATGGAAACCGCTTCGGCTGTGACTTTCCTTTGCTTACCACAATCAGGTGGTATCCGTGGGATTAGTTTGGCGGTGGATGGCGGCAGAATGCGCTAATCTGAGGTAATCAAATGGCCAATGAATCGCTAACCCCCGAGCAGGCCCATCACCTGTTGGACTTGATGTCCAAGGGAGAAGGGTTCGATGAAGGAATGGATGCTGGAGTCGCCCTGACACTGGCTGACATCGCACTTCAAATCGAACAACCGGAGCGAGCAGAGGCATTGATTACACACGCGATTCAATTGGCCAAGGATACTGAAGACAATGACCAACTCGCATGGGCTCTATTGACCAAGGCTCGAATTGTCAACGACGGTACCGCTCTTTCGGAAGCAGAAGATTTGGTTGCAATCAGTGAAGATGATTGGTTGCGCTCATCCTACAACAATCAATTCGGAATTTTTGCACTTGAATCGGGTGATATACCAGCAGCAAAGTCTGCATTTTCCCAAAGCCTTGCTCTGAAGGAAGCATTGGAAGACAAGGTGGGTCAAGCGAATACACTCTACAATCTCGGAGAAATTGCACGAGATGAAAATGATCTGGAGCAAGCCAAAGAATTTCACGCACGTTGTGTAGATTTACTTGAGGAACTCGGTGATCGAAAAGGAATGGTCAATGGGTTGGCCATTCTAGGACATCTAGATGCGATTGAAGCCAATATCGATGGGGCCATTATCCACTACGAAGCGGCCTTAGAAATCGCTGAAGCAGAGGATGATTTTGAAGGAAGTGTTGTCTCTCGTTGGGGGTTGGCTGAAATGGCCAGAGCGATGGAAGATGAGGATTTGGAATTGCAACATCTATCGCAAGTGATGGCTGGATTCATGCAATTGGGTCGCCCTACACCTGAACCAATCAAGGATCGGTTGAACGAATTGGCAGATGCCATTCACGGAGGGAATTGAATGGAGTTTGATGTCTTCTTCTCGATTTCACAAACCCCTGATGCGGCAGGCACGTGCCCAGATGAGACGACCATGTATGCCAACTACCTCGAACAACTGAAGGTTGCAGATGAGAGTGGATATGGTGTCGCCTGGCTTGCTCAGGCCCATCTATCAACTGAAGTTCAGAAGTGCAACAAGAAGCCGGTGATTCCTCATTGGGATGGGGAAGTTGGATTGTGTACGGATTTTTTCCAATTGGCCCTCCTTTCGATGACTCACACAAAGCGAATCGAGATTGGTAGTGCGGTACTGGCCATCTTGGCAAATGGTGGACCAATTGCTGTTGCCGAACGAATTGGAAATTTCTGTGCATTACAGGAAGTTCGTGGCGATTCGCGCAAACTGAACTTGGGTTTCAGTGCTGGTCGCTTCCAATTCATGGCATCACCTTACGGAATTGTGCCTCGTAATTCGATAGAGGAAGCGTCATGGCCCGCCCTTCGAGGACAAATATTCTGGGAGGCTGCTGAAATCATGTTGCGCTTGGTCCGTGGTGATACAATCTGTTCAGATGACATTCGCGAAACCATTCTGACCCGAGGGAATTTCCGTTCAGATGAGGATTGGCAAGCCGTGCAGTTGGCAAATGGGAATGATGATGCTGAAATTCATATTCCTCGAAGATACGAATTTGAAGAAATCAAATCCGTTCCGCAAGAATGGGATCGTTCGAGGGTCAATTTGGTCATAGGGAGCCACGAACCAGCATTGCAAGAACATGTGAACACGTTCATGCCCGTTCAGGTATTCAATCTCAGCATCACGCAACCCGAGGTCATCGAATCAACACACGAACGCATGAAGGGGGCCTATCTTGGCCAATGGGAGCGTAGGATGATGCCTCGTACGGTCATGGTTTTCCTCAATGATGAAGAAGGCTTGAGTCCATCCGAAAAAACAGCGGCGGCTCAAACGGAATCCAAAGGAGCCCTCTCATCTTACTGGGCGGCATTGGAAGGGACACTAGATCCTGCCAAAGTCGCCAAGGCATCCAACAATGCTGTCATCGGAAATGCAACTGAAGTCGCCGCCCAAATTCGTGAACGATTCCATCCCGATGATCGGTTAATGCTGTGGTTCGATTTCTTCAGACACGATTCTGCTCGCATCTGCCGAGACATGCGTGCATTCATGGACAAGGTCGTCCCCCTCATCAATGGGAGTGAGTAACATGAGTGAACATCGTCCCTCATCGGTGGCCCCCGGAAGACCCGGGTCTGCAGTGTATCCAACCTCACCGATTTCCGACGGTGCCAAAGGAATTGCAACCGGTCGCGATGTCGAATGGGAACCACTCGTCGACTTCAGGCGAAATGATGTCTCTGAGAATACAATTCACGGCGCCATCGCTTGGGCACACGGCTCAGAATTGATTCATTCCTTCGGTGGAAATGTCCTTTGTTATGGGCGCAGTATGATGAAACCACTGTTGATGAAAACATTCGTTGACATTCTTGATTCTGCACTGACGGATGAACAGAAAGCAATCGCCTGTTCATCGCACAACGGAGATACTGAACACGTCGCAGCTGCGCAGTCAATTCTAACCGAATCCGAATGGGGTTTGATGCAGTGTCCTCTCGATGTTCCTCTCATTCAATTTGGTCGACAGGTTCGTCGACCCCGACGATGGTTCCACACATGTTCGGGTGAACATGCCGCTATTCTTCGAGCACTGCGGCTTTTGGGAATCAATCGTGCAGGTTACACATTACCACAGTCAGATTGGTTTCCCCTCTTCCTCGACGTCCTTCGCGGATTCTTGGGCGAACCTCATTGGGAACCGAAACGTGTTTCCAAGGACGGTTGTGGCTTGCCAACTGTATCCAATACGGTCAACGAACTCGCAGTGATGTTTGCCGGTTTAGCCCGTGAAAAAGACGATGATTGGATTTGGGATTCAATGTGCAAATATCCAGATCTCATCGGTGGATTCAACCGACTTGATTCAACTGCAATCAAGGCAGGCAATGGCATGGTTTTGGCCAAAGAAGGTGCAGATGGTTTGCTTGGCCTTTCTATTATTCACGAGGACTTTCCTAAAGGTCTAGGGATTGTCATCAAAATTGCACATGGATGGAATTCTCAGGCGACTTGGTACGTCGCCCGCGCAGTGCTTGGTGTTCTCGGAATTGAATTGAGAAATCCGTATCCACTTCATCGCCAAAAGGCCTTCATCGTCCCTGGTGTCGTGCCTCCCGATCGACTTGACAAATTAGAACAGGTTGTCACATGGGATGAATGGGATCCAAATTCAGACCGATGGTACTACGATTGGAAAAAGTACTCCAACCCATTTTCTGGAGAGGGTAGTCATGAGTGATATTACCGAACTATCCAATTTCATCAATGGGGAATGGCGACCTGCAAATTGTGATCATTGGATTGAAGATTATTCACCGGCAAACGGTGCTCATATTGCAAGCATCCCTTGCTCATCAAGCGAAGATATCGATGCGGCTGTCGAGGCCGCCTTGAATGCCGGTGAAGATTGGGGGTACCTCAGTATTGCAGAACGAGCAGGTTGGTTGGAAAAAATAGCCGATGCCCTCGAAAATCGTGCAGAAGAAGTAGCGCAACTTGAGAGTCTAGATACTGGAAAACCGATTTCTCTTGCCCGTTCTGTTGATGCGGCACGCTCGGTGGCCAATTTTCGCTTCTTTGCTGAGCAAGGACGTGAATTTGAATCTGAAATTTTTGAGATGAGTGATGCGACCAATCGAGTCGTCTACAAACCGGTCGGAGTAGCGGGACTGATTACACCTTGGAATTTACCTCTATACCTGTTGTCTTGGAAGGTTGCACCCGCCTTGTTGATGGGCAATACTGTCGTTGCCAAACCATCAGAAATGACGCCGATGACCGCATCACTACTAGCCGAAGTCATCGAAGATGTCGGGTTGCCAACAGGTGTTTTCAATCTGGTTCATGGCAATGGAAGAGATGCAGGGGCACCCCTCACATCTCACCCTGATGTTAATCTCATTTCATTCACAGGAGGTACGGCAACAGGTCGTGAAGTGGCCAAGTCTGCATCATCTGGATTCAAGAAACTGAGTTTGGAACTCGGTGGGAAGAATGCGACTATTATTCGAGAGGATGTCGATATTGAGAACATGATGTCAAGTATTGTTCGGGCTTCTTTTCTAAACCAAGGCCAAGTCTGTCTTTGTGGGTCGAGAATTCTCATTCATGAATCGATTTACGATTCCTTCATCGAGGCATTCCTAGAAGCCGTATCGAACATGGTTGTCGGAGATCCAGCTGATGAGGAAACTGAACTTGGTGCCCTCATCTCAGCGGAACATCGTGACAAAGTATTGTCTTACATCGACCTTGCAGAAGAAGAAGGTGGTAGCATACTGTGTGGTGGTGGCGCACCTGTTGGGATTCCTCAAGCATTTGAAGGTGGATATTGGGTGTCCCCCACGGTGATTGATGGTCTCGCCCCGGATAGTCGTTGTTCGACTGAGGAAATCTTCGGCCCCGTCGTCACATTGCATCCTTTTTCTGATGATGAGGAAGCAATTGAAATTGCCAATATGACCGATTATGGATTGGCCGGCTCAATCTGGACGGCTGACGTTGAGGCTGGAAGTGAGATGGCCGAACAAATTGACTCTGGTATGATCTGGGTCAACTGTTGGTTGCACCGTGATTTGCGTGTTCCATTTGGAGGAGTGAAAAACAGTGGTGTAGGACGAGAAGGTGGACGCTGGAGTCTCGGCTTCTTTTCCGAAGCCATCAATATCTGTGTCAAACATTGAGGATGACACTCATCATCCATGCGCCCATGAACATACCAGTAAGGCCCCCAACGCCCAACCAAAGTCCTGTTCGGAATGGTTGAACATCGTATTTCCATTGGTATGTTGATACGAAAACCCAGCCACAGATTACGGGGATCCACCAGAGCGCACATAGCAACAATCCCATACCACAAATTTGTGGAAGAAAAATCACGATTGTTCCCGAAAGAACACCATATCGCATTTCTTTGGGGTCACCCCATTCCTTTGGAATTCTGAACATCAAGATTGAGGCGAAGATTGTCAATGTCAACCAAGACAATAGCAAGGGTGCAAGATCCAATAATAGCTTGTCTTGGATGTCAAAATTTGGCGCCAATAGAAAGCCAATGCATGCGGAAAATAAACCGGCGAGAGGTGGAATTGCAAACAGGGCGAGGGGTGGATTCTCCCACTTCATCGTCCTGAGGCTAGGTCTCTATCCTATGACAATTGCCGCGGGCATTGTTTCAAATGCCGCCTTCCCTTGGAAGGCGTGATGACAAAGGGTGAAATCGTTCTTGGTTGCCTTGCGCCACACCCACCTCATTTGGTCTATGCTGAGAATCCCGATCAGAACGAGGCTAGCAGCGAAGGTGGCTGGGAGGCACTTAGGTGGGGATATGCCCGACTGGCACGGAAACTGAAAAATATCGAATATGATGCTCTCGTCATTCTAACCCCACATTGGCAGACATATATCGGCACTCATTTCCTCGGTTGCGACTCTTTCAAATCACTCTCTGTGGATCCGATTTTTCCAAACCTATTCCGCTATCACTACGACCTCAAGGTCGATGTTGAACTATCGGAGAGGATGTGCGAAATCGCTGACGAGGCAGGTATTATCACGAAGATGATGCGGAACCCGGATTTCCGTGTCGACTATGGCACCATCACATCATGCCATCTACTCAATCCTGATTGGGACAAGCCCATTGTTACAGTCAGCAGCAATCGAAATCGCCACTACTATTCGGTTGAGGTCATGAATGAACAAGCACAAGCGCTAGGTCGCGCTTGCCGAAAAGCGATTGAAGAAAGCGGGAAACGTGTTGTTTTAATCGCTAGCCACAGCCTATCACACCGGCATTTCACCACTGAAGCACCGCTACCCGAAGATATGAGTCGCGAACACATCTACAATCACAGCCAATACGTTTGGGACATGAAAGTCATCGACCTCATGCGAGATGGCAAGATGCAGGAGTTCATCGATTTGATGCCTGAATTCACTGAACAAACCATAGCGGAAACCGAAGGAGGTGGGCTCACTTGGATGATGGCTGCGATGGGAATGCCAAATTATCCAGCAGAAATTTATGGCTACCAATCGGTGATCGGTACAGGCAATGTAGTCGCCTGCTGGGACCCCAACGATGAGACGCGGGAGTTGGTCCTTTGAGTGATGACCCCGTACTATTCGGACTCTATGTCCCACCTCACCCACATCCATTGCTCGCTCCAGATCAAAACAAGGGTTGGGGACAACTTCGTGCAGCATATGATGAATGTCGAAGGAGAATTGAAGAAAGTGAGGCGGATGTAATCATCGTCTATTCAACCACCTGGCCAAGTATCGTTGGACACCAATTCCAAGTGCAACCTGAACCCGAGTGGGTCCATGTCGACGACGATTTCCATTTCTTGGGTTCGATGCCCTACAAATTCAGGATGGATGTTGAATTTGGCAACGCCTACAGGGATGCTGCGGAAGCAAGGGGATTGCACTCACGCACAGTCGCTTACCACGGATTCCCAATCGACACTGGGTCTGTTGTTGCACTGAGTCTTCTCAATCCAGGCAACCGAATTCCTGCTTGCATCATTTCAAGCAACATGTATGCCAATCGTGCCGAAACCATCGTCCTGGGTAAAGCCGCTCGAGATGCGTTGAAAGCACAAGGAAAGAAGGCTGTCATCGTCGCTGTGTCCAGTCTTTCCAATCGCATGTTCACAAAACACGTTGAACCAGAAAACGATCGGATTCATTCCGCAAAAGATGAGGAATGGAATCAAAAGATTCTCGAATTCTTTGAAGATGGTCGATTGGAAGATCTCAGTCAACTAAGCCGAGATATTCACGGACAAATTCGGGTTCAGAAGGTTGTTGCATACAAACCCGCATGGTGGATGGCAGCGACCATGGGTCAACACAACAACTACGACGGTGAGGTGTTGGCTTATGCAGCCCTTCACGGCAGCGGTGGTGCAGTGATTCAACTCACACCGTCCAAGGGTTCAGTCGGTGACAAAGAATTCGATGAGGATGATGTTGAAGTCTATCGTGGTGATCGCAATGTTCTCGTCACCGGCTCTGGTGATATGCAGGCCCCCGGGGGCGTGGATGGCCCTTTAGTTGAGGCCGAAAGGCCAGAGGATGACGAATGGCGAAATCCAGTCGAAGTGATGGACGATTTGTATGACGAATACGGTTCAACGGTCATCTCTCATGCTACCGGTGCATTGAGTACGGCAGCAGGGGTGGCACTTGCAGGCCCGGTGGGCGGTGTTGCTGCATCGATTGTAGCCAAGAAAACCGTTGGAAAAATGATGAGTAAAGATGGTGCCATCATTGTTGAAGATGCCCCTGATGCAGTGGGTGCATACCCCCATGCTCGCAGAATGGGAAATCTCCTCTTCATCTCAGGTGTTGGGCCACGGAGTCCCATCGACAACACAATTCCCGGAGGACCGATTGAAGATCAAGATGGCGAACCATTGGATTATGATATTGAGGCGCAAACCGAAGCTTGTATCGAAAATATTCGAATAATTCTTGAAGGCTGTGGAGCGAAATTGAGCAATGTCGTCGATGTGACCACGTTCCTCGTCGATATGAAGCGTGATTTTGAGGGATACAACAAGGTCTATGCCAAACATTTCGAAGAAATTCAGGCGACGCGGACCACATTGGCGATTCAGGCGCTACCAACGCCAATCGCCGTGGAAATGAAGGTTATCGCAAAAGCACCATAGTTTGGATATTAAGATACGTAGTATCTTATGCTATACTCAGAGCCGATTGATTGATGCAACCGATTAAACCATCCGCATTGATCGATTTTGTATACAAGCCAATCGAGTTGTTCAGTGACACGCTTGAGCGTAAACTCGGAGTGGTTTCAGTCGTCATTATCTCGCTATCTGCGATGTTAGGTTCAGGTCTGTTTGTCCTCCCTGCATTGGCAATGCTCGATATGGGTGGCCCCGGAATTTGGCTGGCCTATGTGGTGGCTGCCCTGGTTGTGTTGCCTGGTGCAATCTCAAAATCCGAATTGGCGACTGCGATGCCAACTTCCGGGGGTTCGTATGTCTACATCGAACGGACATTTGGGGCCTTGCTGGGAACCATTGCTGGATTGGGTCTGTGGGCGACATTTCTCCTCAAAGCAGCGTTTGCATTGATTGGATTCAAGGCCTATCTTTGGGTCTTTGAAGACCTGATTGGAATTTCAATTAATGTTGAAATCGCAGCGTTGGCCCTACTGGTCGCTATTGTCGGTGTCAACATCATGGGGGTGGAGAAGATCAAGAAAGTGCAGGCCCCCATTGTCACAGGAGCAGTTGGGTTCCTTGTCATCATCTGTATCTGGGCAGTATTGACAATGGAAATGGATTGGAGTCGTCCAACTGGGCCAGGAGCATATGGAGGTGGTTGGGAAGCGGTTGCAGGCACGGCAGCGTTTGTTTTCGTCTCCTATTCTGGTGTCACAAAGATTGCCGCAATTGCCGAAGAAATAAAACGACCGAACAAGAATATACCCTCTGGAATTCTCATCTCTCTGTTCATCAGTACGCTTCTTTATGCTGGAATTGCCTACATTATGATGGCCGCAGTGGACCCTGCAAGTTATGAAACTGCAAGTGGAGCGCGAGAGGATCCAATCTACGTCTTTGCGAATGCTGTCGGAGGGAAGATTGTGGGCTACATTGCAGCGGGTTTGGCTGTCATCACGATGACATCGATGGCACTCGCTGGAATCATGGCAGCATCGCGATATCCTTTCGCGATGGCAAGAGACAACTTATTGCCAGAAGCACTTGAAAATGTTCACTCGCAATTTCAGACACCGCATTTGGCCATTGTAGGAACTGGCCTAGCGATGGCAGTATCGATTCTTGTTCTACCTGTGCATGATGTAGCAAAATTGGCATCAGGTTTTCAAATCATGATTTTCATTATCATCAATTTAGCAGTCATTGTCCTGAGAAGAGCATCGGTGGCCCATTCTTGGTACGCGCCTGAATGGAAATCCCCACTATTTCCTTTCTTCCAAATCATGGGAATTATTGGCGGCGGGACGTTGGTCTATTTGATGGGTGAAAAGGCGATTATTGGTGCAGGAGTCTGCTGTGTAATAGGGCTGGTTACCTACTACTCATACGGAAAAGGGCATGCACATCCTATGCTGACACCTTGGAGAACTGTACGTACCGAATTCACGAATGTAGATCAGTACGAGCGAGAGAAGAGGTGGTTGGTATTCCATGCTGCTGCAGACAAAACTCATCCTGACCATTTGACAGAGAGTGAATTCGTACACGCCATGGGCATCATCGCACCTCGTTTTGATGCATTCCACGTCCGTAATCTGTTCCACGAAATTGATGCCAATGGCAATGGGGTCATTGATGTCGACGAATTCCTCGATGGCATGGAAGAAGAATTTAGTGAGTCTGAATAGGTCTGTTTCTGTCGCCGTGCCCTTGAAGGGTGTTGCGCTTCTCGCAACCCCGGAGGGTCTCGATGTCAATTGCAGGTAAGGCGATGAAAATCACCACAAACACTCTGCAGGAGATGAAACAAGCTGGTGAGAAAATCACCATGCTAACCGCATATGATTTCTCGATGGCTCGGATTCTAGATGCGGCTGGAATCGATGTCATCCTTGTCGGCGATTCTGCATCCAATGTAATGGCTGGAAACGATACCACTGTTCCCATCACACTCGACCAGATGATCTATCATGCTCAATGTGTCGTCAAAGGTGTGAATCGTGCACTCATCGTTTGTGACATGCCATTCGGTAGTTATCAGGGCGATTCACGACAGGCGCTGAACAGTGCCATCCGAATCATGAAGGAAAGTGGTTCACACGCCGTCAAACTGGAAGGAGGTGCTGAAATTGTGGAATCGATCGAACGGATACTTACAGCAGGAATCCCAGTCATGGGACATCTCGGCCTCACTCCACAATCCATCTACAAGTTTGGCACCTATTCCGTCCGCGCGCGCGAGGAAGAAGAGGCAGCGAAATTAATCGAAGATGCAATATTGCTCGAAAAGACAGGATGTTTTGCCATTGTTCTAGAGAAAATCCCTGCCGATTTAGCAGCCAAAGTCACAGCTGCAGTCAATATTCCAACAATTGGCATCGGCGCGGGATCTGATGTGGATGGGCAGGTATTGGTTATTCACGATTTGATTGGACTCACTCACGAATTCAATCCACGCTT
>Ga0066862_10001065_pt1 | contig 11237 bp, 11 predicted proteins | sample ETN02SmetaG_FD_66431 | JGI IMG/M metagenome (GOLD analysis project Ga0066862, IMG submission 66431) | Marine microbial and viral communities from oxygen minimum zone, Eastern Pacific Ocean - ETNP2014F10-02SV255 | ecosystem: Environmental > Aquatic > Marine > Oceanic ... | reverse complement strand
TACTCGTTTCACCAAAGTTATGCGCATTAAATTCACCCTTAGAGAGTGAAATCCACGTAAAAGATGGGGTAAGAACCTATCTCACCCCATCTTTTTACGTTAATTAATGTCTATTAATCGGCAGCCCAGTAAGCCTGACCCCAATTACCTACTGCACTCGGATGGCCAATACCTACTTCTCCATCCACTAAGACCCATGAGTCGAACCCGCCAAGTCCTGCTGCAGTGACAATGGCTGTTGCTGTACCACCAGAGAACCAGATTGGTGCTGCAGCATTTTGAATCAAACCAGCTTGTTCATACAGGGCAGCACGAGTTGGAATATCTTCCATAGTTCGTGCTTCTTCTAGAAGAGCATAGTGATCTGGGTCATACCAGTTAGAGAAGTTAAATGGCGAGGTCTCCCATGGAGATGATCCAGAGTTATCTCCACCTGGGTCGTCTTCACTTCCCCATCTCCAACAATGAGCTTCATGTTCACCTCTGAATTCATTACCCATACCCAACGCCATGTTGATGTGGGTTGCTTGATCAAAATGGGTTAATTCAGTATTAATCAGCCCGGTCTCATTCCAGAACTGCTGGGTTACTTCTGTCGCTGCAATAAGTGTTGGATCTGGAGGACAACTCAAAACAACATCAATTTTCTCTCCAACTGCTTTACCGTCTGAACGGTCTGCATCATTGATGTAGTCCTCAAGAAGTGCCATCGCTCCATCGAAGTCATAGCCGGCGTAAGCCTCTGCTACTGCTTCAGAGTAGAACGGAGAGTCCTTAGCAAATACTTGTGTTGCTGGTTCAGAAATTCCTTCTCCACCTAGAGCGGCAATAACTGCTTCCTGACGTGACGCCATGAGTAATCCTCGTCGTACACGAACGTCGTCATAAGGAGCTACAAGAACGTTGAACATTCCGCCGCCGGAGTTGTTTCCTTGGAATTCAAACATCCAGAGGCTTCCGTCTTCCGCCGCAATACGTGCGTCACGAATTGTGGCTTGCCGGAGAGTCTGCATAGCAGTGACCGTTCCAGATGCTAGTGAATCCAATCGAGTTCCTTCATCAGTGATTGGATGGAAACTTACTGAATCTAAATACGGCAACTGGGTGCCAAAGTTATCCACTCTCCAATAATTAGGGTTTCGTTCCATTTCAGTTCTGTTATCAACGTCACGGTTAGTAACCATGAAAGGTCCGGTGCCAATACCAGTTGGTGCGTTAGCAGCGGCTGCCATGGCATCAGCATCACCTGCAGGCACTAATGCAGCGTTGAAAACAAAACCCAGTGGTGGGTTTGAAAGAACTGACATAAATGGGCCGTTTGTGGCGCTAAGTGTGTAGGTAACTTCGTGTTCACCGGTTGCTTCAACACCTATAAGGTTTGATGAAGCGATTACACCAGCAGCAGCGGCACCAGTTTGTTGAACACCAAACATGTCAACAATGGTTTGTGCTGTTACAAGTGTTCCGTCGGTGAAGGCAATACCTTCTTGTAGTTGAACAGTCCAAACAGTGTAGTCATCATTTGATACCCAACTCTTAGCAATATTTGGACCATACGAACCATCTGCGTATTGAGAAACCAATGGGTCAAAAACAGATTGCATCATGTTGTAGCAAGGTGAAGAACAGGTGTCTTCCCAAGGACGTAAGCCAGTGGCTTCTGCCTCAATTGCTACGCTGGCGCTTCCACCTTGAGAAGGACCAACGGGTGGCGCTTCTGTTGTGGTGGTAGGTGTAGCTGTTGTAGCGGGAGCTTCCGTTGTAGCCGGAGCCTCAGTTGTTGCTGTTTCTTCTGCTGGCGCAGCAGTAGTTGCGGCTGGAGCAGCATCATCGCTACTACTATCGCTTCCACAGGCGCTCGCTACCGCGGTAACTGCAAGAAGAACGACAAGTAACTTAAAAACAACTCCCCGTTTACCTAATAAATAACTCATATATTTCCCCTCAGTAATTAATTTCTAAAACCGTGTGACTGATGTCACGAACTTACTGCACTGAGGGTTATTTGGCAAAAATTAAAGAAATTACGTTAAGGGGTGGTGACAAGCAACGTAATGATTTGGACGTATTTCTTCCATTTGTGGTTCTTCTGTGGAACAAATTTCAGTAGCAAAAGGGCATCGAGTGCGAAACCGGCAACCTGAGGGTGGATTAATCGGTGATGGCAACTCGTCGTCATCGGAAACTGTTTGGTCAATAACTACGGTCGGGTCTGGTTCAGGGCAAGAGTCAAGCAATAACTTGCTATAAGGATGGACAGGGTTTTCATATAGCTCATCTGATTGAGCAACTTCACACAATTTACCTAAGTACATCACTGCGACTTTGTCACTAATGTTTTTGACGACAGCAAGATCATGGGCAATAAAAACGAGTGTCAAATGGTATTTTTTCTTTAAATCTTCTAAAAGGTTTAAAATCTGAGCTTGCATGCTCACGTCTAAAGCACTTACTGGCTCATCGCAAATCAAAACTTCTGGGTCAAGTATCAAACTACGCGCAATAGAAATTCGTTGACATTGACCGCCAGAAAACTCATGCGCCAATTTCCCTCGAGCCTGTTCGGGATCAATACCAACCGCGTCCAATATGTTGTCAACCATTTCTTGTTGTTTTGATTTATCTTTTGGACCCCATATTTTCATTGGCTCAGCGACAATATCTTCAACTTTTCTAAGCGGATTCAAAGAACTGATTGGGTCTTGGAAAATCATCTGTAAATCTGTTCTTCGCCGACGCATTGCCTCCGAAGATAAGCCCGTTAATTCAACAAGATTATGTTTCACAGAACCTGATGAAGGCTTAGGTAACTGAATAAGAGCTTTCCCAGTAGTTGACTTCCCGCAACCAGACTCACCAACTAAACCAAGAGTCTCTCCTGCTTTAATATCAAAACTAATTCCACTAACAGCTTTAACTGTGTCACCGCCTGGAATGTCATATTCAACTACAAGGTCTTCGACGCGAATAAGAGTTTCATCCTCTGGGCGTAAATGTGCTTTGCCGCTACCAGCCATTACACACCGTCTTCCTTTTCGGAACTTTTAGTTAACGTCTCTTCTATGACTAAAGTTTGAGGAAGACCAGCAGCAACATTTTTTCTGAATGCTTCTTGGTTTTCTTCTGTTCCGACCGGAAACCAACACGCAGAAAAATGTGAACCGTTATTTACTGGAATTAGTGGTGGTTCTTCCTCTCGACATTTTTGTTGGACATAAGGGCATCGCGGGCTAAAAGAACACCCTGAAGGCGGAGCAATAAGGTCAGGGGGTCGACCAGCGATGGCAGTTAATCGCGTGTGGCTACGCTCACTCGTTTTCGGAATTGAACGAAACAAAGCCTCTGTATAAGGGTGTTGCATATCTTCAAATAATTCTTTAGTTGAGGATTTTTCTACAACATTTCCTGCATACATAACCATTGTTTCATCGGTCCGGCCAGCAACAACTCCGAGATCATGGGTGACAAGAACCATTCCCATCTCACGTGTTTCTTGCTCTCGATTCAGTAGATTCAAAATTTGATGCTGGACCGTAACATCCAAAGCTGTTGTCGGTTCGTCCGCGAATAAAAGAGTTGGTTCGCAAGCTAAAGCAATTGCTATACAAATTCTTTGTCTCATCCCACCACTTAACTCATGTGGATATGAATCAAGACGATTTTCGGGTTCTGGAATACGAACTTCATTTAATAGATCTATCGCTAAAGAGCGAGCTTCTTTTTTTGAAATCCCTAAATGATGACGAACATGCTCTGTGACTTGTCTTCCAACTTTTACTAAAGGATTTAACGCTGTCATTGGGTCTTGGAAGACCATGGCAATTTCATTTCCCCAAAGTTTTTGCATCGCTTTAGGTCGTAGGTCAAGAATGTTTGATCCACGAAATTTTGCTGAACCGCTGGTTATTACATTGTTTCCCAAATTAAGTCGCATGACTGAACGTGCTAAAACGGTTTTTCCTGAGCCACTTTCACCTACGACTCCAAGGGTTTTCCCTTGATTAAGTTCAAAACTAACCCCTCTTACAGCCTTGACTTCTCCACCTGGCACCATAAAGGAGGTATGTATGTCTTCAACCACAAGTAAAGGAGAGGTTGAGTTATCTGCATCAACAGCAACATTGTCAGCAGCCGTAGTTGTGTTCACTTAAATACCCCCCCCTCAGTTTGTGCTTAATTTTTTAAGACAGTGGATAATTCTTACTTAAATTTGGCTTAATTTCCACTTCGGATAGAAGAGAACAAGTAAAACTCTTAAATCGTTCTTTCATTTCCACCATCAATAGGAATTTGTGCTCCAGTTGTCGCTCCAAAGCGATTACTACAAAGTTCTACTACGGCAGATGCTACATGCTGTGCACTGACTTCCATTTTTAAAAGGTTGCGCGCTTTGTATTCTTCTACTGTCATATTGTATTTAGCGGCTCTTTCAGTCAGTACTTCTTCTGTCCAAAGCCCTGTATCAAAAACATTGTCCGGATGAACAACATTCACTCTTACTCCGTGTTCTGCCCATTCCAGTGCGGCAACTCTAGATAATTGTGTCAAAGCAGATTTAGATGTTGAATAAGCTGCAGCTCCTTTCCCAGGTGCCAATGCATTTCTTGATGCAATTACAACTACCTTTCCGCCAGCAGGAGCAAGAGCAAATAATGGTGCGAGATGGTGGAATAGGCGGGCAACAGATGTGACATTAATGTCCATTGCTTTTTCCCACGACTCAATACTTAATTCAGAAATTAACTCTGTACTTGGAAAGACCCCTGCACCAGCTACAAGCATGTCTACTCCACCGAATCGCTCTACCCCACGACGAATAGCTGCGATCTGAGCATCTTCATCACTTACATCTACAACGTTTCCAAGCCACTCTGGGCCGGAAAAGATTGTTTCAGTTTCTGGATTGATATCAATTCCAATTACTGACGCACCTCTTTTTAATAATTCTGAGGCACAGGCATGTCCAATCCCAGATGCAGCTCCAGTTACTAATGCAACTTGTCCAGCAAACTCTTTTCGAGGTCCTGCAAGACGTAATTTTGCTTGCTCCAAATCCCAATATTCCAAATCAAAAAGATCTTCTTCTCCTAACGCTACGTATCCACTGCGTTGATCTTCAAGCCTTTCTAAAACCGGAATAGTTTGCTTATAAATATCCGAAGCAATATCGGCATCCTTAGCAGTAGCTCCAATTGTGATTAACCCAAATTCTTGATCAAGAATGACCCTTGGAGCTGGATCAAGCATTGTTAAATCATTTTCTGAACGTTGATTGTTGCGTTCAAAATAGTCTGTATATTCCTGTGCATATTGATCAACGTCACGGCCTACTAAGGGTGTTCGTTTGGTTCTAATAATGTGATCAGGAGTTAAAGGGCCACGATTAGAAAGATCATCAATATCAGACCTATTTACAAAACTTTGAATCTCACTGTTTGTCTGTCTGCTTAGAATCATTGGAGATCCCGCAACATCAGATATTTTCTTTCTAAGGCTTGCTAATGCGGTCAAAGTAACTTCTGCTTTCCCGCTTAATTCTTTTTCTGATCTGTTTTTTTCAGGGAGTTGAGCAAGAAAACCTTCTGCTTGACTAATTAGGTCTGAATGGCGACTATAAGCCTCACGTGTGGTTTCCGCAAAAGTAAAAAGACCATGGTGGAGAAGAACCATTCCGGTAGTTCCACTATGTGCTTGATCACTCCAAGCTTCTTGAACTAACTGGGCCAAGTCGAACCCCGGCATCACGTATGGAACGACAACTACCGAATCTCCATAGACTTCTCGAACAGTTTCTTCACCTTCTTCAACATTAGTGAGACTAAGAATCACATCTGCATGACTGTGTTGCACTGCCCGATAAGGCAAAAAAGCGTGAAGTAATGTCTCAACCGAAGGTTGTGGAGCATCTGGTCTTAATCGAGCAGTTGATAACTCTGCCATCATGTCTTCATCGCTGAGTTTGTCTAAACGAAGCAACTCTTGCATTCGACTTATCGGCAGTGGGGTAAACCCTGGGACTTCAATTGATGCTAAATCCCAGCCTGATCCTTTTACATAAAGAGCGTCAACTACTTCACCGGTAACGTCTTGCCAGTCCGCTTTTACAGATGTGTTCCCACCTCCATGCAAAACTAAAGATCTGTCGCTCCCTAAAAGACGTGACCCGTACGCACAACAGGACAGCGTGTCGCTATCTTTACAATCGTTTTCGTTCCAAAGATTCTCCATAATTGATTACCAATTAATCTTCGTCGCTTGATCCGGAACTTCCCTCAAGAAGATCTTTACGAACCTTAATTTCTGGAGTTTCTTGATTTTTTGGAGAATCGTCAGCCGTATGCATCCATACCGTTCTTTGTGGGAAAGGTATTTCAATACCATGAGTGTCGAAAGCCTTTTTAATACGTGCACGAAGTATGCGTCCCGTACTCCATTGCTCACCTGGTTCTGTCTTTACAGAAAGCCGAATCGAAATTGAATCTGCTCCAAAGCTTTGAACTCCTGATACGACTGGCTCTTCAAGAATTGTGGCCACTTCAAGTTGTTCTTCCCATAGTCCATCAGCTACCTCTTTAATAATTGTGGCAGCCACATCTATATCAGTGTCATAAGCAACTTCAAGATCTAGCACGCTTCGTGCCCACAACTGTGAAGAGTTTCCAACTCGTCTAATTTCTCCATTTGGAACAACCCAGACTGTTCCATGGGCATCTCTTAATACTGTGGTTCGCAGTGAAATTTTTTCAACAGTTCCTGAAGCGGAACCTACATCTACCCAGTCACCCACGCCATATTGATCTTCAATAATTACAAAGACGCCGGCAATAAAATCAGAAACTAAAGATTGAGCACCAAAACCAATGGCCAAGCCAACAATCCCTGCTCCAGCGAGAAGAGGACCTAAGTCAAGTCCAATTTCTCCTAACGCAATCATTAAACCCATTAAGTAAACGATGGCGGTTGATGTTCCGCGTAGAACCGCTCCTAGTGTTAATGCTCTCTGACGAGATCTTTCTCCGTGCTCAGAAATTCTTTGTAATTTACGCCGTGCTCGTTCTCCGACTGTTGACAATGTTTTTTCTGATTCAATTTTCGCTGCTTCTTGTTCTTGTTCACGGGCAGAAACAATTCTTTCAACCATTCGATCAATAGCTCGTCGCAATAAGCGATTCACTATCATCGCAACAAGTAAAATTACGACAACTTTGAGTGGTCGTTCAATTATCCATGAGATAATTTCAGATAACTTCTCGTTTTCTGTATTGTCCCATATCCATTCACAAATAAATCCAGGATCATCTCCGCATGCATCAGAAAGTTCCATTGGTAATGCGTTAATCATCTTGCCACCTCCACTTGATGACGGTAACTGCCTAAATAAGAAGTTGAACCTCTAAGAAGCCTATATAAAAATCATTTCAAGATAAGTGTTCCAAGAGCAGCCACAGAAGCAATAAGCCCTAAAAACACAAAAATAAAGCTCCTAGCAATTGTAAAACCAGTTCTCTAATTTTGAAATTTCACTTCTTAGCTTGTGCAGTTAACACCACATCAAACGAAAGTAATTCTGCACCATGTGCAACAGGCTGCTCACTGGCTTGTGCATGTCCTCGAGCAAAAGATGGGGAACTAACCCAAGCAAGAAATGCTTCCTCAGATTCCCAGCGTGTATATACATACCAAGTGTTGCTTTCAGAACTAGGGCGAAGTAGTTCAAAGCTTTCGAAACCGTCCATGGTTTCCACTTCACTAATTCTATTTTCAAAACGTTTATGCAATTCTTCTCCTGCTCCTTCAGGAACAGTTATTGCATTAATACGGACAATGCTCATTTTTTTTCCTTTCTTATCGGTTTCATTTACCACTATTCGTTAGTTCAATACCGTCAAAATCTCAAACGAGTAATTCCTGTTTTGAATATTGATACCTATATAAAAATCATTTCAAGATAAGTGTTCCAAGAGCAGCCACAGAAGCAACAAGCCCTAAAAGCATAAAAATGAGGCTCCTAGCGATTGGTGCTTTTTTAAGATCAGTGTTTTCCTTATTTGCTGGCGGGCGAAGAATGGCTAAACCATTGCCTACAAACATGGCGGCTCCTAAAGCTAATAGCAGCCAACCCAATAAATCTTCTCCAAGAAACATAATTTTTACTTATGCGGTTTGGACCATATCTGGGCGAGCCATGTCCTGGAATTTAGTGTAATGAGGTAAAAATCCGAGTCTGATTGTTCCGGTAGGTCCATTACGGTGTTTAGCCACAATAATTTCTGCTGTTCCGGTATCTGCGCTTTCAGGGTTATAAACCTCATCCCTATAAATAAATGCCACAACGTCAGCGTCTTGTTCAATTGATCCGGATTCTCTTAAGTCTGAAAGCATTGGTCTTTTATCTTGACGTGCTTCAAGGCCTCGAGATAACTGGGAGATCCCGATAACAGGAGTTTCAAGTTCACGAGCAAGAATTTTCAAACCACGACTAATTTCAGCAACTTCCACCTGTCTGCTCTCAGCTCCAGAACGACCAGTCATAAGTTGAAGATAATCAACGACAATGACACCTAATTTCCCAACTTTGCTTTTTAAACGTCTCGCTTTGCCACGAATTTCCATAATGGAAGTATTCGGATTGTCGTCAATATATATCTGGAGTTCATCAAGCATTCCGAGGCCTTGGTTTATACGTGTCCAGTCTTGATCATTGAGTTGACCATTTCTAACTTTTCTTGAATCTACTCGAGCTTCGGAACACAAAATTCGTTGACTTAGTTCTAACTGACTCATTTCCAGACTAAAAATCAATGTTGGAAGGCCGCTAATAGCGACGTTGGTAGCAATATTGAGACCGAATGCTGTTTTCCCAGCAGCAGGTCGTGCACCAATAATTACAAGAGAGTTTTCTTGTAAGCCTGACAAAAGTTTGTCAAATTCACGAAATCCAGTAGGAGTACCAATTACTTCTTTTTTTGAATCGGCAAGCGCTTCAAGACGATCTAAGTTCCCTTGAAGTAACGGACCTATTCGTTCCATTGATTCGGCTGTTTGTCCTTGACCTACTTGAAAAACAAGATTTTCTGCTTCATCAACGGCTTTAACTACATCATCTGGTTGGCTATAACCGATCTCTGCTATTTCTGTTCCTACACCAATCAGTGTTCGTAACGTGGCATGTTCGGTAACAATTTTTGCATACCGAGTAGCGGAAGTTACTGCAGGGCTTCCTGCTTGAAGATCAAGTAAAAAGCTTTTGCCTCCCATTTTGTCAAGAAATCCGCGTCTGCTAAGGCTGTCCCCAACTGTGTTGACGTCAGCAGGTTCTCCCTCCGCATATAGGTCACAAATCGCATTAAAAACATGAACATGTGAAGGTTTATAAAAATGTTCAGGTTCTACTATTTGAAGGGCATCAGCAATTGCATCTCGAGAAAGAAGCATGGTTCCAAGGAGCGCCGCTTCAACATCTAATGCATGCGGTGGAACTCGTCCTGGAACCGTATTTTCAACTGACCGTTTTGTAGAACGGCTTGATGAATTTGACTCTTCAAAAGAAAGATCATCTGGTGGATTATCTGGCACCGGCGCATCATCAAAATTCATATTTTCAGTTGAGTCATCCACCAGTTACCTCAGATTCAAAGACGTATTACTCATTGTGGCGGAAAGTGCCTGTGAATCGCTAGGGGATATCCAGTGGATTTCTCTAAAAAACAGGGATGATGTTGTGGAAATTGAATATTTCTTGCTTTTATCAGAGACATCGAAGAAACAGTGTCTCATGATTCTTCGGCAACAACCTCAACTGTTCCGGAGACAGAGACTTCTGAATGAAGTTCAATTGTGAAACTATGGCTTCCAAGATCTTTAATTAATTCAACTTTTATTTGTTGTTGATCAATCTGAGTTCCAAGTTGTGTCGATACTGCATTAGAGATGTCTGATGCTCCGACTGATCCAAAAAGTCGACCTTCATCTGAAGATTTAGCAGAAACATTAACAACGCATTCAGCAAGAGCTTTGGCAAGAGCTTCAGCACTTTCTTTATCAGCAGCAGTTTGGAGTGCTCTTTTCTTTTGCATTACCTCAGCTTGAGCAGCCATACCTTCTGTGGCTACAACTGCTAATCCTTGTGGTACAAGAAAGTTACGGGCGTAACCGCGAGCTACGTTAACGATGGTTCCTGTTTTTCCTAATCCATCAACGTCGGAACGTAACAAAACTTTCATTCGTTTATCTCCGCTTCATCTTCAACTTCAACAGATACTTGTTCATCTGAAGTTACGTAATCTTCGTAGGTTTCTTCTACTTCATCATTCGTCTGCTCTTCAGCGTTAAATGACTTTGATTCATCAAATGACTCTCGAGAGTCATCATTTCGGCGGTCACGGCGTTGTGTTGTAACTCGGCTGGTGTAAGGAATTAATGCCATTTCACGAGCGTTTTTTACTGCTCTAGCAATAACACGCTGTTGTCGAGCATCATTACCACTTACTCGTCGTGCTTTTATTTTTGCTCGGTCTGACACAAATTTACGAAGCAAATCTGTGTCTTTGTAGTCGACATAATCGACTTTAGCAATTGTAAGCGCTGATACTTTTTTCTTTGATCGCCGTGCGTTGTCACGATTTTTTTCTCTGCGTGGTGGTCGTGCCATTAGAAGGGCTCCTCATCGGTTGGAAAGTTAGAAGAAGGTGCAGCTTGTCCTTGGTTAGAAGAAGGAGCACCGCCGTCGCTGCGTTCATTACGGGTAACGTCCGCTGATGCCCACTGTAAACTTGGTCCAACTTCCTCAGCTTGAATGTCTACTACTTGACGTTTTTCACCTGCATCGGTTTCCCAGGAACGCCAGTTAAGTCGACCCGTAACAATGACACGGTCTCCTTTATCAATAGACTCTGCAACATTTTCTGCGAGGCTTCGCCAGCAAGTTACATTGAAAAACATTGCTTCATCGTCACCATTTTGTTTACGTAAATTCCATGCAACACCAAATTCACACAGTGCAGCTCCGGCAGGAGTAAAACGTAATTCTGGTTCTCTTGTCACATTTCCAGTGATCGTAATGGAGTTATTAAATGCCATTTTCTTTTCCTTTACTTATCAGCTGAAGCATTTTCAGCTAGTAAACCACGCCGAATTGCTTCATCGTCAGGTAGTCGCATGATTTTATGTCGGATAATTTCACTTCGATCCGCTAAACGAAGAGTGTGGTCAGCGGTATCTAAACTATTTGCTTCGGT
>Ga0066862_10001061_pt1 | contig 11248 bp, 6 predicted proteins | sample ETN02SmetaG_FD_66431 | JGI IMG/M metagenome (GOLD analysis project Ga0066862, IMG submission 66431) | Marine microbial and viral communities from oxygen minimum zone, Eastern Pacific Ocean - ETNP2014F10-02SV255 | ecosystem: Environmental > Aquatic > Marine > Oceanic ... | reverse complement strand
GATCGTCAGGCTCTGCGCTATATAATCAAAATATATTCCATTTAAAATTGAATATATTTTCAAGCGGTAATCCTCTAAGATTTGAGTATATAGATTTATCAAACATTAAATATTATTAGGTTAATTAGGTAAAAAAAAAATATTAATTTATTATTGACTTGTTAAAAACTCCTACTTAGTATCACTTTATTGGTTATACAAACCAAACGCTTAAGATATCTAAACAGTATCAATAAATACAATTTTTAATCAAGGAGATATGGTATGCGAATACTACAATATGTTTTAGCAATAACTCTGTCAACGGTGCTTCTGATGGCCGGTCAGACAGGAAAAATCGCCGGTCGTGTAACGGACAGTGGATCAGGTGATCCTCTTGTTGGGTGTAATGTTATGATTAGTGGCACGTCTTCCGGTGCAGCAACCGATGCAAACGGTGAATATTTTATCATAAATCTTGTTCCAGGAAGTTATGATGTAGAATTTTCCATGATTGGATATGCAGCATATACTGCAAGTGGAGTGCAGGTTAATATTGATGTAACCACTCCTGTGGATGCTGCTTTAACCGCTGAAGCTTTAGAGATGGCTGGTGTCTCAGTTACAGCCGAAAAACCGGCAATTGAAAATACGCTTACATCCAGTAAACAGATTGTTTCTGGTGATATGATGGCGGGTATGGCAGTAACCGATGTTAATGATGTTGTAAAAACATTGCCTGGCGTAACAGAATTTGATGGCGAATTGCATATTCGTGGTGGCCGCTCTGGTGAGGAAATGTACCTTGTTGATGGTGCTTCGGTCACTAATGCCGTATTTGGTGGAAACGCCGTTCCAGTTAATCCTAGCATGGTGGGTGAACTGCAACTCATTACTGGTACATTCAATGCTGAATATGGGCAAGCCATGTCAGGTTTGTTTAATACTGTTCTAAGAGAACCAACGCCAGGATTTCATGCTAGTTTAGGTTTTAGAACCTCGCTCCATCAAGGCTATTTCGCAGCCGATAAGGGAGATTTTCAGGGCAAGGATGTCTATGCTGAAGCCGAAATCATGAGCGTGGTAGATGCCACTGGCAATTATACAACAGCCGTAGAGGGCGCAGATTATAACAAGGTAAGCACCTATGGTGACAAAAAGACAATTCTGGATTTCAGCGCCGGTTTTGGTGGTGATCCATATGGAGCCTATTTTTCGTTGCGTACATTAGATGATCCAGGCCGGCTACCTGGTTTAGCAAATGATTTAATGAGTATGCAGGCCAAGGTGAATTATCAATTAGGTGGCAATCTTAAACTAAGCGCAGAAACGATGATTTCTAACACCAATAGTTTTTATGACCCAACATATGATGCGGAACGTATGGATGCTGGGATGGATGTCTGGCAGTGGGTTATGGCACTGGATCAATACCCGCGTACCGAAGCAAGCACCACCCAATTCGGCTTAACGGCTAATTATGTTATGTCCGCCAGCACAAATATTAACGTACGATTGGATATGATGATGAGGACTCAGGAAGATGGTGCAAAAAGTTCTGACGGAAAATTTGTTGATTTTGTAGATAATAAACAGGTAACAGCCAATACTATGTATAACGGCGCGGAAGGTCCTAACCATACAAAAGTTATGGAACATGGCGCCGCTGCGAACGCATGGTACAGTTTGGAAAATGTATATGGCCACTATTTTAAATCAGACGAAACAATAACCACTATTGGGGTTCATGCAACCAACCAATATAATAATCGTCATTTGCTCAAGGCCGGGTTTGATTACCGTATGTTTAATATTGACCGTTCGGGTCATGACGTTTGGTATGGCCGTACTTTAGGTTTTACTGAAGCAAATCCAAGATTACAACACGCTAGTTTTGGTGATGCAAAGCCAATTGAAATTGCAGCTTATGTGCAGGATCAGATGGAATTTAATGACATGATCCTGAATTTAGGCTTGCGCTTTGATGGGTTTAACGCTGGCTCTGATAAAGGCTATTGGGCAACGGATACAGACGATATGGCGGCTGATGCAACACTAAATCCGTTTGATCCTTCTAAAAGGAAAGCAACGGAAATGAAAAGCCAAATCAGTCCCAGGCTCGGCGTCTCTTTTCCTATGGGGGATGATATGGCTTTCCGTTACTCTTATGGGTCATTTTTTGAGCGTCCGCAATTATATAGACTATTGAACAACCATATGGCCCAGATGGATGGCGGGACAGAATCAGGTTTCTTTATTTACTTAGGTAATGCAAACCTGGACCCAAAGAAAACGTCTAAATATGAAATGGGTCTGCAGTATAGTGTTTCTGATAACTTGAAGTTGGATGTAGCTGGTTATTACAAGGATATTTCAAACCTCGCCGCATCACAAGAGGTTTATGCTGTTCCTTACCAAGATGATGGAACTGGGCATGATAATGGAGCTGGTTGGGGAACGGATGATACGTTTGAAGCAGCTCATTATAGCTTCATGGTCAGCGATCACTATGGGAATATTCGTGGATTAGAGATGAGTCTTTCTCAGACTGGACGGAGTGGGTTAACTGGTAGAGCTTCTTACACATATTCTATCGCTCGTGGAACCGCTTCGGAAGCGCGCAATGCCGGTAATGGTAGTCTCACCCAAGAAACTGGTAATGTAGCTGCTGATATTATGACCATGACGACATTAGACTGGCACCGGCCGCATATGTTAAATGGGGTTGTTGATTATCATATGGATGTGAGTGGCATGACGGGTGGCATGGTTGGAAACGCTGGGTTGAATATGACTTTTAATATTCAGAGCGGTCTTCCAGTATCGGCTCGATCAGGGGTTGGTAGTACAAATTTGAGTGAAAGAGCGCCAGCTACTACTGATGTAAACCTTAAATTAGATGCTACGCTCGCTTTGGGACCTGTGAGTCCAACCGTATATTTATTAGTTGAAAATGTCCTCAATATACAGAACGTTGTATATATTGCTGATCCGGGGTCATATTTTGACGATGCATCAGATTATTATAACGTAGCAGCGGGACCTACAAATAACCTGCTGGCTTATGGAAAACCTATGACCCTCAATCTTGGGGTACAGATTGATTTCTAATTAGTGATGAATTAAGGAGTTTGATTATGAAAAATAAAACAGTCTTTAACATTTTCCTGACCGGATCATTAGTCTGTGGGTTAGTATCAACCGCAGTGGCTAAAGATATACTGGATGTTCTGGGTAAAACCAGCCCTGTGGGCAGGACGTTTATGCGTTCTAGTGTAGACCAGACATATGTATACCATACCAATGGTGCACTTTGGATGGGCTGGGATTCCTATGGGAATATAGGGGACCAAACCTGTAGTGCCATTATCCCCGGCTGGGTATATCCAGGTGCTAATGAGTCCGCAGGTCATGGTTACCTCAACTATAACTGCCGTGCTGGATACTGGATCATTGCTAAGGTTGGCGGCACTCTTTATGAGGGTACTACCGGTCAATATGATGTCACCGAAGGGACAGTTCCAGGTGCAACGAGCGGGGGCTGGGCTGGCAGTGACGGTGATTATAACAAGGAACCCTGGGTAACTAATTCTACCTGGACAATCCCCAGTGTGCCTGGTGGCGGATTAACCGTTAACGCTGTACGCCGTTCATGGAGTACGACGGGTGAATCCAACAAATATTTTAAAGTAGGTGAGCACGACTATAATGATTTTGTAATTGATGAGGTCCATATAATAAATACTAGTACAAGTGATATTGAAGAGTTGGTATTTGCCAATAAAGCTGATCATGATTGTACTTGGAATGTACCTTTCCCTGATTGGGATTATGCATTCTGGACAGATGATATTGTAGATTATGACGCTACTTATATGCTTACTATGGAATTAGATGGTGATGATCCTTCATCAGCATCCAATGATTTTGGAATTGATGATCCGGGGCGGGAATATCGCGGTGTGAGAGTAGCGCAAATGCCGCTAAACATTGCCGGCACTCCTTATGGATCATTATCACAGAGTGATGTAAACCATATGTGGTGGACAGGTGATGAAGACCCTCAAACCGCAGCTTCTAGGAATGCGATGGCCACTAGGGTAAAGACTTCTGGTGATAAAAAAGACGTAAATCCGACGCCAATGGATATGCGCTACTTGCAGTCCTTTGGTCCTTATCCACTAGCAGCTGGTGACACTCTGAAATTTGTTAGTGCTGTTCTGGCTGGCGCAGGTTTAGCAAATACCCAGCAGGCTGCCGCCAATGCTAGGAAAGCCTATGATTGGAACTGGAACTTACCTAAGCCTCCAGCGGCTCCTCAGATTGCTGCTGATGGTGTAAAAACAAATGCAGCAGGAAAGGTTGAGGTTACCTGGACCTACAGCGATGCTCAGAGAGCTGCTGTTGACCCGGACAAAGGCACTGCTGATTTTGCTGGATTTCGTATTTATAAAGCAGCAACAGCGCCACGGAGAAACTCAGGGGTTATCATGGCAGCTGAAGGTGTTTCGGCAGATAATTCAAATAATGGTGGTACTATGGTTGGAGACCCTAATGCAGGAACTGATTTTACTTCTGCTTCAACCGGTCCATATTCCTTGGCATTGGATATTCCTGTAGCAGACATTGGTACATATGGTAGTAATGGAACGTATACATGGACGGATGAGAAAGTGGCTATTGGCCTGACATATTGGTATTACGTAGCAGCTTATGACGCAGCCGGATCAGACCCTGTACATGGCTCTGTCCCCTCATTGGAAAGCTATTATACAATGTGTTACCCGATGCAGGCTGCTCCTGATGGCGGTGGAGGTATGATTAGCGATACGCCTCCAGCAACAACTGTGTCCGTCGAATCCCTTACTTACGATGGTTTAGATGGATCCACAAGTGATGTATTTGTTGCTCCAAACCCTTGGAAAGCAGATGTAATGGAAACATTTCATGGTGCGACTACTGCGAACACATATTTTGTTCGTTTTTACAATGTAAAATCAGGCGATGATATAAGAGTTTTTGATGTTGGTGGCAACCTAGTGTATGAAGGAAATGCATCTTCTGCGGGATCATATGATTGGAATTTGGTATCCAGAACTAGGAATCAGGTCTCAACAGGAATTTATTATTGGAAAGTCGGTGATCAGTCAGGTAAACTGGCTGTCATTCGGTAAACCAGGAAGGATATATAAATCATGAGTAAATCAATGGTTCTTAAAAACCTTGTGAAATGGACAGTAACATTTTCGATGGTTATTGCAATGCAAAGCTTCATATTTGCAGAAGGCGATAATGATAAAGTTGGTTCTGTTGCTTTCAAGTTTCTGAATATTCAAACTGATGCCCGTGGGGCTGCACTGGGCGGTTTATCAGCCCAGGCCAGCGGCGCAGGAGCGCTTTTTTCCAATCCAGCTGGTATTGCTGGTACCGAAGGAATGAACCTTACTGCGGGTTTATCACAATACCTGTTAGAGACGAGTATTACAAATTTTGGTTTTGTGATGCCTATTATGGGTGGTGCAGTTGGGGTATCAGTCGTAAGCGTAAACTATGGCGATATAATGAAATCAGGCTGGGCTGGAACCACTGAGTTTGTTTTTGAGCCAAACCAAGGGTCGTTTACAGCCAGTGACCTGGCCATGCAAGTAAGTTATGGCCAGAATTTAACGGATAAATTTTCGATTGGCGGTACTGCAAAGATACTTAGTCAAAATATAGATAATGAAAGTATCGGTGGATTGGCATTTGATATTGGAACTCAGTTTGATATTGGTTATAAAGGAATGAAAATGGGTGCTGTAATATCAAATTTTGGACCAGATGTAGAAGCGGTAATGACTGGCGGTGGTTACCAAGGATTTCCATCAATGTCCTTGCCGATGACATTTTCATTTGGCGTTATTGGTGAAGCTATGCCAGGAATGAATGCTGGTCTTAATGTATTAAAACAGGCCGACATGGAACAGGAATTCATCTTGAATGCTGAATATAATATCAGCCCGGCAGCCTTGCGTTTCAGCTATAACCTGAATAATCCGCAACAGAACCTGTCGGTTGGGGCAGGAGTAAATGTCGCAGGTATAAATGCAGATTTATCCATGAGTATGACCCAATATTTAGATAATATCTTGCGTATGTCTTTCGGATATTCCTTTTAATAGAATTAGATAACTAATAGGTAATAGAAAAGCCGTCCCTAAAGGGACGGCTTTTTTTGTAATTTTTAAATAATGATGATACGTTATTTGATGGTATTAGTATGGCTTTTATCCAATGGGTGGACGCAATCACTTGTATTTAAAGATGTTGCCGATAATCAACTATTGAATTTTGTTCATGATCATGGTGGTACAGGTGAAAAATACTACATGGAAACAATGGGATCCGGAGTTTGTTTATTTGACTACGATAATGATGGGGATCTTGATGCCTATTTTCTTCAAGGATCTTCTTTGCCAGGATGGGATAAAAAAATTATACTAGAAAACAAATTGTACAGAAATGATGGAAAAAAATGGATGGATGTAACGAAAAAGGCAGGGGTAGGTGAAAAAAATTATGGTATAGGATGTGCTTGTGCAGATTATGATAATGACGGTGACACTGATTTATATGTTACAAATTATGGTCCGGATGTTCTCTACAATAATGATGGTGATGGTACCTTCACAGATGTTACTCTCGATGCAGGTATTGACAATCCGCATTGGGCTTCCAGTGCTGCATTCTTTGATAGTGATAACGATGGTTGGCTAGATCTTTATGTAACAAACTATGTGGAGTTTTCCATTGAGAATAACCCTTGGTGCGGTGACCCAGTTCAAGGAGAAAGAGCATATTGTGATCCGGAATTTTTTGAAGGAGTCGAAGATATATTTTACCATAATGATGGCCAGGGGAATTTCAGTGATTGGTCCGTTCGTTCAGGTATAAATAAGGCTCGTGGGAAAGGACTAGGGGTCGTACCGGGCGATATTGATAATGATGGTGATATGGATATTTATGTAGCCAATGATAAGGTGATGAATCTATTATTTATTAATGATGGCTTGGGTCACTTTACGGAAAAGGCTTTGTTTACTGGTGTGGGGTTTAATGAAAATGGTCGTGCCGAGGCTGGAATGGGGGTAGATTTTGGTGACGTTAACCGTGATGGTTGGCTGGATCTATTTGTTACCAATTTCAGCGGTGAAACCAATACATTATACTTGAATGAGAAAAATGGGTTTCTGGTAGATGCTACATCTCGAACAGGCCTTGGACATCCAAGTATTAATTTCCTTGGTTTTGGGACGAAGTTTGTTGATTTAGATTTGGATGGATGGCTTGATATTTTTGTAGTGAATGGACATGTTATTGATAATATAACATTGTTCAACCGGGACTATCAGCACGCACAGGAAAAACAAATATTTATTAATCAGGGTAATGAAACGTTTTTAGACCAAACAAAATTCGTTGGTGGCGATCTACTTAAGTCTGGGGTTGGTCGAGGATCAGCTTTCGGCGACATTGACAATGATGGTGATATTGATATAGTTATTTCAAATAACAATGGGAAAGCCAATTTATTATTGAATGAAGGAAAACCTAAAGGGCATTGGATTGGATTTAAACTAGAAGGGAAAACCTGTAATAGGGAAGCAATTGGTAGTAAGCTGAAAATCACAACCAATTCTGGTTTTCAGGTAGCCTGGGTTAATCCTGCGGCTAGTTATCTTGCATCCAATGATCTTAGGGTTTTATTTGGTCTTGGTCCGGATGAAATGGTCACCTCTTTGGAAGTTCAGTGGCCAGGATTTGGGAAGGATCTGTTTGAAAACTTAACCTGTAATTCTTACTACAGGATCGTGCAGGGAGGATCATTATCAATAATCAGTTATTAATTATCACTTTCCTGCTTTCATCATTTGTTTACCCAAAACAATCCGTAGAAGAAGGATTTAAATTGATTGAATCTCGGAGTTATAATGAGGCGATTACGCTATTTAGCGCAATTGTTCTAGAGGATTCCAGTAATCTTAAAGCCTTAAACGGACTGGCTCAGGCCTGCAATGGTGCGGGGGATTTACCGCGTGCTATCCGGATATATGAATTGAGTTTAGATAAAGATCCATCACAATCCGATATATGGGTGGCCTATGGAAATTTGTTTTACAATAAGGGAAATAGCAAAAAGGCTGCCAAAGGTTATCGGCAGGCAATAAAATATGATTCTACGCATGTTAGAGGGCTTAACAACCTGGCTATGGTGCTTAAAGATCTCGGCAACCATGATGAAGCAGAAACCTATTTTTTAAAAGCTGTTTATTTCGATTCTACTTATAGTTTAGCGATGCGGAATCTTGGTGATATATATCTAAAACAGCATAAGACTGAAAAGGCAATATTATGGTTGGAAAAGGCAACGAGCGCTGATCCTAATAGTCTTTATGGATTATATTGGCTGGGCCGAGCACATGTGCAAAATAATAATATTCGGAAGGGGATTCAGTATTTTTTAGAGGTCTTAGCCCAAAAACCAGACCTACCGCAGGTTAATCATGATTTAGGGAAAGCATATTTTGCAATTCGGAATTATAAAAAGGCGCTAGATCATGTCCAGTATGCCTTGAAAAGAAATTCCTCAATGATTCCCTATTATATCACCTTGAGCCATATCTATGACCATATGCATCAGGAAAAAAGGGCATTTGCGGCATTGCAGGATGCATTGACTATCGATCGTAGTGTAGCTGAAATTTATATTGAACGTGGTAACATCCACAAAAATGCTGGTCGTTTTGAAGATGCATTGAAAGAATACAACCTTGCAGTTTTAATAAAACCAGAGCTATGGCTTAGCCATTATAAAGCAGGTGTGGCATTATATTATTTGACCCGTCTTGATGAAGCGGAGACTGCATTTTTAAAAGCAGAAAGACTGTATTCTGAAAGCGGCTCTACGTATCATTTCCTTGGAATGGTATCACTGGCTAGGGATAACAATAAAACAGCTGAGGATAGATTGTTAAAAGCAGCAGAATTAGAGGGTACTAATGGAGATATCTGGTATCATTTGGGGGATGCGCAAATGCGGACAGAACAATGGAAAGATGCTGAAAAATCTCTATTAAAATCATATGATATTAATTCTTATAAAGCAGAAACATTATATAGCCTAGGCCAAGTATATAAGAAGTTAGGTAAGATGGACCGATCCATTGAATTTTTAAATAAATTTAAAGAAATCGAAGAATTCGAGAGAAATACTGAAAGCTTAATAAAAAGAATTCGGTTACATCCTGATGATATAACATTGCGTTTAAAGTTGGCAAATTTATATGAGGATCAGGCGCGTGTTGATCAAGCATTAATGGTTCTCCGTGGGGCAGTATATTTAGGAAGTAAAGAAGCTGAAAATAAGCTAAAAACAATTTTAAAGAATAATCAACCGTAGTCGGTTCTTATACCCGCCTTTCATTTTTAATAATATTGCCAATGTATGAAGTTGGAAATATTATAATCCTCTATATTATAGAAAATTTGAATAAATAATACTTGCCTAGTAAATAATCAATTCCTTATCTTTAATGAGACTTAGTCTCAATATCAATTATATTTGATTCTTTGTTTGTTAGAAGGCTACAGTTATCCATAAACGTTTAGACAAATAATAAAGAAAGGTAACAATGAAAATGAAATTACGACTTATAGTACTGATGGCTGTTTTTTCCATTTATGCTCAGGATGAATTTTTTCAGAAGAAAAAGAGTATTGGGGGGTACGGTGAATTACATTACAATAGTAGTGCGCAAGGTGATGTGGATGCAACAAAGAAACTTGATTTCCATCGTTTTATAATTTATTACGCTGCCAGTTTCACTGAATCATGGTCATTTTTCTCTGAAGTAGAGTTAGAACATAATTATGTTAGTGATGGGGAAGGTGAACTGGAATTAGAACAGGCATTTGTCGAATACAGGCATAATAAGGGTGGAATGAAAGCTGGTGTTATTTTACCCACAGCTGGGTTAATCAATGAATATCATGAACCACCATTATTTTTGAGTGTTGAGCGTCCAGAATACTCAAAATATGTGATTCCTACTACATGGTTTGCTAACGGATTTTCGTTCAATTATAAACTAATTGATGGACTAAAATTACGAGTTGCCGTGCTTGAAGATTTGAATGGCGAAGGTGTTGGCTCAGGATTTAGAAGTGCTAGGGGTAAGGGCTATAAGACCACTGCATACGATTTGACCAAAAATTTTAGTGCTGTATATACCGGGTTACCTGGATTACGATTTGGTGGGTCCTATACTATGAATAATGCACCTATTAATTCTGATCCTGATACAACATCAAATGTGAAACTAATGGAAATACATGCAAAATATGTAGCAAATGACATTTATGCTGTTTTTGAGTATGGTAATATCAATTATGATGGCACTAATCACACGCCAAGTTATAAATCAAGTGGCGGTTATTATCTAGATCTTGGTTATAACATAGCTTCTATGTTGAACCTTAAGGGAAAATTAATGCCTTGGTTTCGGTATTCAGATTATAATAGAGGAACAAATGATGATGGGGTTGTACCTAGTAAGCATTATACGATTTTAAGATTTGGATTAACTTTTTGGCCGGTAAATGAAGTTGCATTTAAAATTGACTTTGGGACAAAGACAACTGAAGATGCTGATGTTGACGACATCACCCAATTAAATATTGGTGTAGGATATAACTTTTAAATATGTAATTATTTTTAAATCAATTTCTTAATATTATTAAAGACAACAATACTCTAATAATATTAACATTATTAAAAAAATGGTATTTTGAAAACGATATTTTATGTAATTATTTTCGCTTCATCCTTGATAGCAAGCATTCGTGATAATGCGGAAAAATATATTAATTCTGCATATGGTGAGGATGTTCAAGTACATTTTATAAAATGGCTTCCTAATGAAGAAAGAAAAATCTATTTAGAGAAAAAAGCCCGTTTGAGATTTATGTTTGATCACATATATGTTTGGGAAATAACTAGGTCTGATACCTTGATTGGCATTGCTATTTTAGATAATGTATTGGGTAAATCACTACCTATAACATTTCTTTCCTGCTTTAACTCTGATGGCAAATTAATCAGAGCTCATATTGTAAAATATCGTGAAGATTATGGCTATGAGGTTGGAAATAAACGCTGGTTAAATCAGTTTATTGGATTTGGTATAAACTCTGATTTCACTATAGGAAAAAATATTGATGGAATAAGTGG
>Ga0066862_10001060_pt1 | contig 11254 bp, 6 predicted proteins | sample ETN02SmetaG_FD_66431 | JGI IMG/M metagenome (GOLD analysis project Ga0066862, IMG submission 66431) | Marine microbial and viral communities from oxygen minimum zone, Eastern Pacific Ocean - ETNP2014F10-02SV255 | ecosystem: Environmental > Aquatic > Marine > Oceanic ... | reverse complement strand
ACCCCCTCCGCCTCATACCTGCCTGGTGCGCCCTCTGCGAAGGAAGACTCCCGTCCTGGGAGAGTACCAGTCACAACCAGCCTTCCGAGATTGCAGTTACGACGGCACCTCTCCAGGTTCGTGGCGCTAACATGGGCCATCTTTCCGACATCGATCCTTCCGTTGGCCATGAGAGGTGCTACAAGGTCCCCCTCAACTGGTTCAATGAGGGAAAGGCCCGAGCCAATCCTCTCTGAGAGGGCGTGATTGAATGCTAATGATTGGATCGAATGTACCATCAAGAGTTGCAATGAGTTTGGGAGAGTCTTGAACGCGCCTTTGTAATCATCCGGCTTCTTAGTCAGGTGCCGCAACATGGCAGATTCATAACCAAGTCTTTCGGGTGCCAATGCAAGTGACTTTTTCGGATCTCCAACTTCCCTCCAAGAATTGCGGAAGGCCTCTGCCTCGGGGCCCTCTCGAGTGCCTTCCATGCCGACATAGAGATCTACTGCTCGTTGGAAGTCACCATCTATCACGGCGGCTCCGACTTGGGGTGTTACGGGCCTAGTAGAACCGAACCTCTGCGGACCAATCCAATTGGGGAATGCATCTGAGCCCATCTTTTCGGCTAGTCCTTCTCTGATTCCGTTTACCCTCCTCATTGCCTCTTTGGCGTCGATGGGATTTCTCGAAATGTCGCAGCATCCCCGTACAGTAATGGTGAATCGGTTTCCATCGTGATCCCCCATTGCAACCTTCTGGTGAGTCCGGCCTAGAACTTCTATGGAGCTATCCGGGATTTCGGCTGACTCGACCTTTCTTCGTGGTGCGTCAATGACTAGGATCTGTGTCGTTATGGCTCGCTTATCCTTCAAGCCCGAGCTGAAAATCCTGTTCTTGTTAATTCCACAGGCTCTGGCTAGCCTCCTTAGGTATCGATTAGTCTCCCAGTTTGTCATCGTCACCCGGGCAACTGTGAAACGTCCCTTGACATCTAGTGCGGGGACCTTGGATGATTCCTCGACCCTGAAGTCCTCGACCCTTGTCTTGAGTAGGCCGCCAATCCCCTCGGCAGGAACCATCCATGTGGAGAGTCCCAAATAATCTTCGATTTCTCTCCCCTTCAGGGAATCGCCCCCTCAAAGCTTGATGCTTGAGAAATCCTTGGTGATCTCGGAGCATATGTCTTTGAGAATCTTGTTGGCCTTCTTTCCCTTGACCGTTCGTAAATACAATTCCGGATCATCGAGATCCGGGTGTTTTTGGAAGTAGTTTGCATATTCTACATCGGCCCGGTCATTCAGGCGGGTGCGGAACAACTGGAGTGCCGTGTGATTCCCGTCAATGACTCTGATTCGCAGTTCTCGACCCTCGTTCTTCAATACTTTGACTGGCATAGGACGGGCGCTCGACTGGAGGGGCCCTTTTGAGGCCTTGCATGCCAAAGCCGAGCCGAACTCACGACAAACCTACCCTAAGTTTTACAGGAGGATGTTTTGGGGGCGTCGATGTCAGGCATGGAAGCCGTGACAAAACGCGTGGCTGACTCGTTCGAGAGGATGTCTTTACCAATCCTCATAGTTAGCCTATTATTGACAGGTTTCCTAGCATATTACCTAGTCGGAAGCCTGGCATTCACGACCGATCTCTCATCATTCGCACCGGAGACCGACGCTGATGACGCACAAGAAAGGATTGAGGGTTCGATTGGAACCTCTCCCCACTTGGTGTACATCAATGTCAAACCCGCTGCTAGTGAGAATCAAGTGGCTAACGCGCTGGAAATGAGGGCTTTACAACAACTGGCTGAAGATTATAAGATGGTGCAAACATATTCTGATGAAAACGGCTTTTTCATATCCTCACAGATTAATGTTGTCGAGATTCTTCAGAGATTCCTGGAGCAGAGTAACCTCTCAGGAAATCTCTCTGATTTCAAGGATTGGAAGGAGATGCTGGAAAGTGCTCTGGGCGATGAGGAGTGTGGGGATGCAATGGGAGGCGATGAGCGATCGGTTGCCACGGCAGCCTTCGCATCCTCTGCATTGCTACCCCGAGACCTGGATTATTCCCCTGTTTGCGACTGGTTGGAGAGCGGGGAGGGGAATCCGACACCTACTGCTAGCAGTACACTCTGGCTCATTGAGATAAGCGGCGACATAGGGAACGAAGAACGTCAGAGGCATGCCAATGAAATCAGAGAGATGCTTAGAGGCTCATCCATCCTCGAGTACGGGGTTATCTCAGACGACCTCATCAGCAATGACATTAACGAATCGACTCTCGATAACCTGGTTTGGCTGATCTTTCTAGCCGTGATGATCGTGGTGATTCTACTCGCCCTGACATTTCGTTCGGCGACAATGGTTGTCGCTCCTCTAGTGGCACTATTGGCATCCCTAGTCTGGACATATGGGGCGATTTCCCTGGCAGGGACGCGTTTCTCCATTCTAGAGGTCGCAGTTGCCCCCGTTGTGCTTGGTCTTGGCATAGATTACTCCATTCACCTGCAGAGGGCCTATGAACGGGCAAAGGAAGAATCCAACAGCTCAGCGGAAGCATGGGCGAAGGCATTGATGGAGCTGAGGGTCGCCTTATCCCTAGCAGTTATCACCACTGTCTTCGCTTTCCTGGCCAATTCCCTCTCGCCCCTCCCTCCACTCCGAACATTCGGAGCAACGCTAGCACTGGGCGTCGTCTCTGCTTTCCTCGCGAGCACGGTCACTGTAGGAGCAATGCACGTTTTCGTCGAGAGGACGATGGGGGCATCACGCAACAGGGGCTTGGAACTGGGCAGTTTGGCTGAGAGGGCTGCTGAATTCCAGAGAGGAAACGCCCCCTTGGTCCTGCTTTCTGTCGCAATAATCACAGCAGGCTCGGTCGTAGTTGCTATGCAGGGTCTCGACACCAGCTTCGAACTGACGGACTTCCTTTCCGAGGATGAGATGGAGATCATGGAGGTCAGGGACGATCTCTACCAATCCTACGAGGTGAACGCGCTGAAGTCAGTCTACATCCTTGTTGAGCCCAGCGAGGGAGAATCCTCGTTCGACAGTGAAGAGGTGCTAATCAAGGCGCTAGGGGACTTGGAAGACGCCCTCACGAGGATGGAAGGGACGGTTGTTACCAATGCTCCGGGGACGAGCAACGAATGGGCCTCATACGATAGCATTTACAGAATCGTTGCCGATGCGATCGAGCAGGACCAACAGTTCGGAATCGACCACAACCTAGAGGTGTTTGGTGAAGACCTTGCCCCAGGGGATAGCTTCGTCGATGGCGACTTGGCTTCCGCTCTCTCCTCCCTCCTATCGAATGACACGGTTGGAGACCAGCTCAGGGGGACGACCTGGTCTGAGAGGACTAGTGAGCACGTTAGCCTCACGGACGATGGTTCCGCGATTAGGTTCCTGAGAATCAGAGTAGACGTTGAGGCCATGAGCAGTGCGATGGTGGAGCGGATTTCGGATGACATGAGGGAAGAGTCGCTCATCGTATCTTCTGATATCGGCGGGAGGGCTTACGCAGTCGGTGATCTGATGACCCTGTCCAACCTCCTTTCCGGTTTGATATCGTCGATTGTGAGCTCCACTGCCATTAGCCTGACAGTTTCACTGCTCGTCTTGGCGATACTGACACGGAAAATCGGGCAATCCTTGCTCGTCATACTGCCGGTCGGGCTTGCTGGCTCTTGGGTAGTGGGTTCGATGGCGATCCTGGGGATAAATTGGAACGTTCTGACGATAATGATCACGGCACTAACCATAGGGCTCGGAATTGACTACTCCATCCACGTGTGGAGGCGATTCGAGTCGAACAGAGAATCCGGGATGGCGATTTGGCCGGCGATGAGGGACATGTACGCAAACACCGGTTCTGCTCTTCTGATGTCGGCGGGGACGACTATCTGCGGTTTCATGGTCCTGCTCCTATCTCCCATTCCAGTAATCAGGGACTTCGGAGTTGTGAGCTCGATTTCGGTGGCCTTTTCCTTAATCCTTGCCCTTCTGGTCCTTCCCGGACTGCTGGCAGCAGAGGTCAGGACCAACGGGGATGGCTCAAACTAGGTTTCCTCGGCTAAATCACCCATTTCCAGGTTCTGCTCCCTCGCCAATAGAAGCATGGCGACCTCCAGCGAGACTGCCCCCAGTGCCCTCTTCTTCCTATTGGCCCTTCGAATAACCTCCCTCTTCTCCAAGCCCGACAGGCGGGCGACCCTGGAGGCAAGCTTGCCCGCTTCTCCTCCTTTCTCCGACTGATCATCAGCGCTAACGGGCATAGGGGGGCGAATTGCCGCCACCGGAGCTCCATTGGAGCCTTCGGGAGGCATGGGAATTCCCCCCGTCCTGGGCAAAAAGGGCCGCCAACCAAGTTCCGGGGGGTGATCGAAAGAAGAAGCGCAGGGGAACAGGGAGGACCCCTCGCCAACCAGCCATCCCGAGACACAGAGCCTCTCTACGAGAGAGCGAGCGACCTCCGGGGAGAACCATTGCATCTCCAAGGACCACATTCGGGACAGGTCCCTAGTTCCAATCGACTCCCCGGCACCCCCGTTGAAAGAGATGTGAAGAAGCTTGGAAATCTCAATTTCTACGTCTGAGGGCATGATTCGGGCCCTGCTAGGGGCAGGAGTGCTTCATGGTTGCCCTGAACATCCCCACGCTTGTTTGAAATGTGGTGGCTCTATCCGCGGGCGATTTCTATGCCTAGGGAGTACATCGCACGCGATCCACGGACGGGAAAAAGGATAGGGGCGAGAGCAAAGAAGAACAAGAAGGCCTCGGGTTTTGCCGCGCTATCTCCCAACAGCGGTCCGTGGCAGAGGCTTGAGATTACCGAAATTCTCCCCCTTGCCACAGGAGAGTCTGAAAAGGTAGAAATCCTGACAGATGGGAAAAGATGGATGCTCGGAAGGATCGATGCGATTAAGGCCCTGAGCAAAGTTGGAGAGAGAGATGCGGAGAAGGCATACGAGGCCTTGGTTGACGCCTTGGAAGACGACTTCCCGGACGTCAGGATTGCCGCTCTGAAGGCGCTCCCCTCTTTCGCACTTAGGAGGCAGGGAATACTACTCCACTGCCTTTCCGACAGGCTTCTTGACGACGAGGAATCTGTAATAGGGGAGGCGATGAACTGCCTCAAGAAGATAGCCCCTCTGTTCCCCTCGGGATGCGAAGAAATGCTTCGAAGAGAGCTTCGTGATGAAAGGAAGGAGCATCGGAACAATGCCTTCGAGACGCTCAAACTTACAGCAAGGGAGTGGCCCGAGGTAGGGTGTCTGCATCTGGACGAGATCATCAGAGAGGACGATGTCGATCTACGGATTAGAGGGTCCCAAATCCTCAGGACGGTTGCCCCCAAGGGGGGTGCCGAGGCATGGGACCTGATTACATGGTCGCTTCAGGACGAAGAAGTCAGGGTTAGGAGGAACGCGGCCAAAACCCTCACCGTTCTGGCCAATGTTGAGCCCAGGGTGGCCGTCATACTAGTCGAGTCTAGCCTGGGAGAGGATGACAGGGCCATCAGGAACTCAGTTATTAAGGCCCTCAAGAAGCTGGACATCCAGAGCCCCAGGGTCGTTCAGATGATCCTGAAAGGGGCCTCTGACGAGAATCTGGAGATGCGGAAGGCTTGCGTGAGCCAGATTTCGATTATCCTTTCGGGACAGGAACTCCGAGAGGCGGCCGGGGAGCTTCTGAAGAAGGAAACAGACCCGAGCCTCAAGAAGAGACTCCAGTCCCTCTCTTTGGACCCTGACTTCGAGGGTTCTGAGGAGGAGAAGAATCGCAAGCTCGCACCGGCCGAGTATGTCCCAAAAGAAGACGAGGATTTGACCCTACCGAGTCCCCCTGCCTTGGGTGAGGATGATAAACGCCAGTCAGGTCGGCCGGCCAGCGAGGAAAGCAGATGAGTGACGAATTCGACGATAAGTTGGCTCGATTCGAGAGACTGTGGGACGGAGTCACCCCCAAGGGAGTGAACCGAACAAAGGCCCTGAAATTCAGGCAGTACATGAGGAACCATGTCCTTCAGAAGTTCCACAAGCGCCGCAAGGACCAGTGGGCCAATGCAGACAAGGGCCACTACAACCACGGCTTCTCGAGCAAAGACCAGTTCCTGACAAAGGATAATTGCAGGAAGTACTGGATGGGAGAGCTCCAGAAGGACATCAGAGAAGCTGAGACCTGGTCCTGAGGCCAAAACGATGTCCTCTCTAACCTTCAACGACTGGCAACTTGAGAACAGTATCGCCGAGGCGATCAAGGGATTGGGTTGGAACGAACCGACTCAGATCCAATCCGAGGCGGTACCAGTTGCCCGCAAAGGCAATGATGTAGTTGGCCAGGCTCGGACGGGCTCTGGAAAGACAGCAGCCTTCGGGATTCCAATCATCGAGTCATGCGCTCCAATTGGTGCCACGCAATCCCTCGTTCTCTGCCCAACAAGAGAACTCGCGGTCCAAGTTGCCGAGGAGATGAACACGCTTCAGGGGGACAAGGGACTCAAGATTGAGACCGTTTACGGTGGCACTGACTTAGAGAAGCAGGCAAAACTGCTCGGAAAGGGGGTCGACGTGATCGTCGGGACCCCAGGGAGGGTCATCGACATGAGCAAGAGGGGTCACATCGACCTGTCAGCAATCGGGGTCTTCTGCCTCGATGAGGCAGACAGGATGCTCGACATGGGTTTCTTCCCCGACGTCCTTTGGATTGTGGAGAAGATGACCGGCAGGAAGCAGACACTGCTCTTCAGCGCAACGTTCCCCCAAGAGGTGCTTGATGCCACCGAGGAGTTCACCAACGACCCAGTGCACGTGATGAGCGAGGACCTCGAGGTAGAGGTCCCGGAGATAGACCAATTCGCAATCAAAGTCGGCCGTCTCAACAAGATGTGGGCCCTAGGAAGAATCATCGCAAACATGTCGGAAGGAGACCAGATGCTGATCTTCACAAACACGAAGAGGATGGTGGACATGCTTGACGAAAGACTCGAGAGGCAAGGCGTCGATTCGGCCTCCCTCCATGGGGACATGGCGCAGAACAAGAGAGAGAGGATCCTAGATGGTTTTCGCGAAGGCAAGAAGAGCATACTCGTGGCCACTGACGTGGCTGCGAGGGGCCTGGACGTGGATGGGATCACCCACGTGGTAAACTACGACCTGCCCGCTGAGACTGAATCATACGTCCACAGGATCGGGCGAACTGGGAGAATGGGGAGAAGTGGCCAAGCCTGGAGCTTCGTGGGTGGTTCGGAGATGTCGCAACTGGACAAGATCGCCAATACCTGGGGGATGACGATCCCAATGGTCGACGCCCCAGAACTCCCAAAGGGGGCCAAGGAGATGTCCAGGCTCAAGGAAGACTGGGATGAGCTCTCGGACTGCTTCGGAATGGTCACCGTCAGGCTATCTCTCGGATGCGGGGATGCGAGCAAGCTCGCCCTGGCGGACTGGATCGTCAAACAAGCAAGGATACCAGAGGTGGCGATTGGGGAAATCTCGATGGGAGGCAAAGAGTCCACTGTCGAGGTGCACGTGAAGAAGGCCTCGTACGTTATCGACGTGCTAAAATCGAGGGAGTTCGAAGGAAGAAGACTCAAGCCAGCCATAGTAAACTAATCCCATGAAGCGGGGAATAGTTTCTGTTCGTCTGAATGGACCTTCCGCATCCTAAATATATCCGGACTATCAAGGCCCTACATGGCTGACGGCAAGGGGAGCAGCGCGGCCAAAGATAAGCAGGCAGCAGAGGCGGCCAAGAAGAAGGCCGAGGCGGATAAGAAGGCCGCTGAGGAAGCCAAGAAGAAGGCCGTGGCTGAGAAGAAGGCCGCTGAGGAAGCCAAGAAGAAGGCCGTGGCTGAGAAGAAAAGGCTGCAGGAGGAGAAGAAGGCAGCTGATTCTGCCGCTAGGGAGAGGGCGGCGGCCGAGAAGGACCTGGGGGGCGCAAAGAAGGCCAGGGAGAAGGCCGAGCAGGATCTCAAAAAGACGACATCGTCCGTCAAAGAAGCATCCAGCAAGATTAGCGATCTGAAAAAGGCAGCTGAATCTGCCGCCAAGGAGAGGAAAGCGGTAGAGAAGGACCTGGAGGAGGCAAAGAAGGCCAGGGAGAAGGCCGAGAAGGAGCTCAATAAGACAACATGGTCCATCAAAGAAGCATCCAGCAAGATTAGCGAGCTGAATAGGGCAAAATCGAACTTCGAGAGGGAAACGAAGATCCAGGAATCATCGAGGAAGAAGGCGGAAACAGAACTAGCTCGGAAGAAGAAGTCGAGCAGCAGCGAGGCAAAGCGACTCGAGAACCTCGAAAGACAGGATAAGTCGACCAAGTCAAAGCTAGAGGACTCCAAGAAGGCCACGTCCGAAACGAAGAGCCATCTGGATAAGGAACGAGAGAAATTCGGAAAAGACACCAAGAAATCGGGTGAACTCTCCAAAGAGCTCAGCTCCCTGCAAAGCGACCTCAAGAAGTCCGAGGCCGAGTATAAGAAGGCAGAGACGGAACTATCTGCAGAATCCCAGAAGGTAGCGTCCGCGAAGGCGAAATTGCAACAACTAACCAATTCAATCAGGAGCCTGAAAGGAAAGATCTCGGAGTTGGCGAAGAAGGTCAAAGAGACGAGGACGAGGACGGAGGACGAGGCGAAGATGTTGAAGGACTTCCAAAGCAGGCTTGCGGATGAAACCAAGGCTAAGGCCGAGGCCGAGAATAAGCTTGACAGGGCCACGAAGGCAACCGAATCTGCCACCTCGAAGAGGAAGCAGGCCGAGGCGAAGACGAAAGAGGCAGAGAAGGCCTACCAATCCTCCGTCAAGCCCAGGAAGGACGCCGAGGAAAGAGCCAAGAGGGCTGATTCCGAGAGGAAGAAGGCCGAGAGAGAACTCGAGAAGAGGGCGATGCTCCAGACGAAGGCCGAGGCAGATGCCAAGCAGGGGATCGCTGACAGGAAAGCCGCAGAGGAGAGGGCGGCGAAGGCCGAGAAGGCGAAGGCGGAAGTGGAGAAGGCCCGTGACGAGAGGATCAAAGCCACGGACAAGGCAAGGTCTCTTCTTTCCGAGTCGAGGACCAAGACGAATGAGATCATAGAGAGCCTACGAAAGGCCGAGACGGCGAGGAAAGCCGCAGAGGAGAGGGCGGCGAAGGCAAAGGAGGAGGCGGACGAACTCACGAAAAAGGCAACCACCAGCAAGGCCAACGCAGAAATCGCTGCCAAGAGGGTGAAGATGGAGAGCAAGGCCGGCAAGGAGGCCAAGTCCAAACATTCAGAGCACAAAAAGAGAACCGAGCAGGCCGAGAAGGAAACGGCTGCCGCAGACAAGGAGAGGAAGAAGGCGCTGGACAGACTGGCTGAGGTCGTCAAGGCAAAGAACGCCTATCTGAAGAGAGGGTCCGAGGAGAGGAAGAAGGGGGAGACCCTCGAGGCGGAGTCCAACCAGAAGAGGAAGTTAACCTCGGACACGAACAGGAGGGCAGAATCGGAGGCCAAGCTCAAGGCAGAGGCAGAGAGGAAGGCAGATACCGAGGCAGAGGAACACAAGAAGGCGAAGGAGAGTCTGAAGAGGGAGACGGAGGCCTGGAAGGAAGCAGAGAGGGGGCTGGGTAAGGCAACCAGCGCCCGCAAGAAGTCACAGGCAGAGGCTTCCAAGGCCCAGAAGGAGAAGGAAGTCACCCAGAAGGAGCACCAGGAGGCTAAGCAGAGCAGGATAGAGGCCGAGAACTCGACCAAGCAGGAGGAGCGCGACATGAAGGAGGCGCAGAGGCGAGCAGAGGGGGAGGCAAAGGCCAGAATGGACCTCGAGAAAGAGATTGAGGAGGAGGAGAAGCGCCGGAAGATCGCGAGGGCGAAGAAGAAGGTGCTGGAGAAGAGGAAGCTCAGTGCCGAGGATCTTGCCGTGGAGGAGGCGCAGAAGCGCCAGGAAGCAAAAGACAAGGTCAAGAAGAAGGCTGAGAAGAGGCGCAAGAGGGCCGAGGAGGCTCGCCAGAGGATGAGCCTCGCCGAGGCCGAGGCCGAGGAGGCCGCAGAGGTTGTCAAGGTGGAGGTCGAGCTTAGGCTGAACGACCTGAAGGCGCAGGAGAACTCGATGTCCAAGGAGGACTACATCAATGCAAGAATCAAGATCAAGGCGATTACGGTCGACTTCACAGTCATCGGGGAATCAGGGGGAGGGGACGATGACCTGCAGCAGATAGACGGCATCGACGATTCCCTGGAGAAGAGGCTTAACACCCTGGGAATAACGACCCTGAGCCAAATCTCAAAGATGGACGACGACCTGTCCGACACGGTCAACGACGCGATAGAGTACATGCCCGGGAGAATCCGAAGGCAACTATGGTCAGAGCAGGCAAAGATCCTGCTAGAGTGATGAAGCAGACACCCCCCTATGGGGTGTCTGAATGTGAAAATAATAGTTTTCCTTGGATAAGTCCAAAAGCGGATTTATGAGTTTGAATGTTATGCGAGCGCAAGCAAGGTCCTCGGTCAGTGCTCTGACTCTTGTCCTGCTCATGCTCACGAGCACCCAGCTTATCCTCCTGACCTCGCTGGACTACTCTCCCGACGAACTCGACCGAGAACCAAGGCGGTTCGAGATAGACAACTCCGGAGTCTCCATCATCGACCTGGGGCGAGACCACTCCTGCGTGATCGGGACACTGAACCAGATGAAGTGCTGGGGGGAGGGATCGGAGGGCAAGACCGGACACGAGAACACCGCCAGCTACGGGGACGACGAGAAGGAGATGGGGCAGTACCTCATGTTCACAGACGTCGGGAGCGGACTGACATTCACCGACGTTAGCGTCGGCAAGAACCACACCTGCGCACTGATCAACGATGGTTCGGTGAAGTGCTGGGGTAGCAACCACCTCCTCGGCTCTGACTCGGGCGAATCGGGCTCAGGCGCACGGGGTGACGGGTACATGGAGATGGGAACCACGATCCCCATCGTCAAGGGATTCGGTCCCGGCTCGGATAGCCCGGGATGGACCGCGGTTTCCATCACGGTCGGCGACACGCATGCCTGCGCTATAGTCAACGACACCACCGAGGACCAGCTCAGGTGCTGGGGGGAAAGCGGGTCGGGGCAACTGGGACTTGGCTCAACTGACACGATTGGAGACGCCGGCTCGGAGAGTATGGTGGTCAACCTCCCCGTCAGAGGGGATGTGGGGCTAACACAGGTTGCGGCCGGGTCGGCCCACACCTGCATCCTCTGGGACGATGGCGAGATGGCCTGCTGGGGGTCAAACTCCCACGGGCAGCTGGGCATAGG
>Ga0066862_10001058_pt1 | contig 11261 bp, 9 predicted proteins | sample ETN02SmetaG_FD_66431 | JGI IMG/M metagenome (GOLD analysis project Ga0066862, IMG submission 66431) | Marine microbial and viral communities from oxygen minimum zone, Eastern Pacific Ocean - ETNP2014F10-02SV255 | ecosystem: Environmental > Aquatic > Marine > Oceanic ... | reverse complement strand
AAATATCACTTTTTCATCCACAAAAACCGAACCGCTGTCAGGTGTCTCCAGACCAGCCATGATTTTAAGCAGAGTAGATTTTCCACATCCCGAGGGACCCATCAAACCCATGAAGGATCCAGTCTTAATTGACAAATCCATTCCATCAAATATAAAGCTTTTTTGCTCTGCGTTTTTCTTACGAAAAGATTTACTGAGATTTTCCCCCTTCAATTTGATTTCTAAATTCATTTTGTTATTCCTGTCACAATTGGTTCCATCACCATACGGAATCCGAAGTTATCGTTGCGAGTACTGGGGGAACTTCCCAAACGGTTAGAGGTCCTGAGACGACGTTTCACATTGGCCCATGATCCTCCACGCAATACCCTTTGTTTACTTTCCTGACTGTTGTATAACTGATGCGGAAATTCTTTGTAAAATTCATACTTATAATAATCCCTACACCATTCCCACACATTGCCGGAAGCCCCCTTCAAGCCGTTCACACCTTTTGCCAATTTTGATACTTCGCAAGGACAATCTGCAAAACGATTAAAAACGGTGTGCTCATAATCAACATCGTCTCCGGTGGCATATTCATATTTGCGTCCCACCTCAAAATCGGCTCCAATCAAGTGCCAACCAGCCGCCTTTTCCCACTGAGCTTCAGTGGGCAAACTCACATGTTTTCCAGAAATTTGCTTTTCTTTCCACTTGCAGTAAGCATAAGCTTTACTCCAAATCACAGAATGTACCGGTGCATCTTCTTGAAACTCTTCGATTTGTTCGAGAAACTCTGCTAATTGATTCGGACAATCCGTTTCTATAAATTTCCGGTATTCCTGATTGGTAACCACATTTTCCGCAATCCAGAAGCCTGGCAAATTCAAAAGACGTAGAGGGATCTCATCTTCTTGCCCCTCACCTTTGATACTCATATTGCGAAATATATCACCCATTACAAACTGCCCTTCCGGTATCCAGATAAACTCCGGAATTTCCTCGGGAGGCATTACTGTTTCTGGAGTCTTACAGCGTGCCATCAAATTTAAACCCTTTTCAGATAAATTTGGATACCATTGTTTGAGTTTTTCTTGATTCATAATACTCCCCATTGGATTAGATAAAAAATATTGAGTTGGCATGCTAAAAACAACAATCCTCATAAGAAGAGCAATACATGTAATCTATACTGCACGAAGTCACATTCCCTGAAGCATCCAGTTTTTCACTCAAAAAAACATTATCCCATTTCTGACATGTTGAGTTGCGAGGAAAGACGGAAACGCACCACAAAGGCACTGAAAACGGCAACACAAATGGGAGTTAATACAAAAACAGCAACAAACAACATGGGCGGCCACTCAGTGAAAAAATGATCAAAGGGAATCCATCCTTGGAATTGAATCAAGAACCGCCCACTCCAGGCCAAGAGGATCCCCATCGATGCCACAATGACCCCCAAAATTCCTCCTCCGAACAAGAACCCAACAGTAACTTCAAGGCGAGATAGACCCATTAATCGGAAAGTTTCAATCACTACACGTTTGAATTCTAATAAAAGTAAAAAGCCAAAAAACAAAATGATACCAGACAAAATCAATGTAATTCCGGCAATCCCTAATGCCAGCCATCTTGCTTGTTCTGAAAGACTGGTGGCCAGTTTCATCTTTTTGTTGCGGTAAAGATTTTCAATGCGGTACTGCTCCCCGGATTCACGAGGAACTTGCTGCATAACATTATCAATTTTCTGTTCAAGGAAATCCGTTTCCTGACGTGTAGATGTCGAAAACTCAAGTCTCTCCGCCACCTTTTCCGGATTCCAACCAACAGCTTGCCAATCAAGAATTAAAAGTGGATAATCCGTCATCATTCCAGTCTCAATTCTGCATTTCGAAAAGCGAACAGGCGTGGCTTTCCCTCCAAAAACATTAGCTTGAAGAGTGGTGTTTTTATCTGCATTGAATTCAAGCAATGTTAAAAAAAGCAGGGCATTCCCAAAAGCCTGTGTATTTTTGTCAACCACACATCCACTTGAATTAGATGCCATTTTTTGCATCAAATAGTCTCTGTCTTGCAGGATCACCTGCACTTGGCGCTTCCAGATTTTTCCAGGTTGTTTCAGTTCCAACGGTATCGAGCCTCGGCTTTGCCAGACGGGTGAGGAGGAAAAGCCGGAATTTTCGGTTTTCCACTGGGTGGTGAATCGCCGGAGATAGTCTGAAGACTCTGGAGTTTCCAATACAAGACTTCCGCGTAATCCAATCAGGGAACGCTGCAAAAAGGATTGATAGCTGGTCAGAATATTTTCGATCAGCAAATTTCCGGCAATGGCAAGTCCAAGACCGCATAGTAGTCCAATGCCTAAACCAAATAAAATGATGGGGTCGACTTGTTTAAAGAGGACACGATTGAAAATAAAAGAACGCATTATTAATTTTATGAGTTTTAAGTTCAGGGTTCAAAGAGCAACTTCAAGACCCGGGACTATAACTTCTAGCTCAAGGAAATCCTGGTATTCAAAATTACCTTCAAAAAAATCAAAGACAGAACACTGTACAAGATAAACATTCCGCCGTTCCAATAGAAAAAAAGCTGCAAGGGTAACTCCGGAGATTCTACAGGAGACATGGCTTGCACTGAAAGGAGTAATTGTTCATTGAGTGTTTCGTAACCGGAGAAAAACAGGAGTGAGGCGAGACCAACCCCGCCAAGCAGTGAAATTTCGGTGATGGAAGCCAGCATCCAGTAAAATGTCCGTTTTGAAACTCCAAGCAGTAGCAAAATAGCAATTGAACCGCGCTTGGTCATAAACGCACGGTAAATGCCCAGCATTCCTGTAATCACCGAAAGTGTTAAAATTGCCACTGCAATGATCCAGAAAATTGAGTCGAAGACGCTAAATAATTTTTGTTGGCGGTTTTGTCCATCCACCCAACTGCTGACACGGACTCCGGGGTCAAGCTTTTTGCTGATGCTATCACGAATAATTTGCAATCGATCAAAATTTTTGACACGTGCATGAAGGCCTTGGATTGCTTGTTTTTGCAGAATTTTTTGTGCTAATGGTAAACTTAGAAACATCCGGGGTGCATCAATCATATCATTCAGAACCGCCACAATCCTGATTTCACTCAACGGTGTTCCAGTTTCAATGTCCTGGACAAGGAATCGATTGATTTTTCCGGGACTTGGTGCAAACAAGTTAATCATAGCCCGATTTACGACCACTTCATTTCTACCAATCATCAATTGTGCCGCCAATTCACGTTCGGTAATTGCATTTTCATGTTCGTTGATCAGAGAAGTTGCCAGATCGAGTGGAATGGCAAACGGATGGCGACTCAAGTCAATTCCAGTGATTTCTACCGGAGCTTCAAAACGGTAGGTTCCTACCATCCCTACACCCAAAGCCTCAATGAGTATAGGACGTGTTCCTTGTGTAAACAGAGAATAAGACTCGATTTCCTGAGAGTTTGAAAAAACGCTTTGGAGCTCACTTTGTTTTGAGTAATCTGAAGTTTCTCCGGCGATCCATTCTGCAGTCAGATGCGGAGTAGAATTGGAAAAAGACGCACTTATACCATAAGAGTAGAGCAAGCGAATGGCTATCAATACCATCAGGACTAAAAAGGAAATCCCGCTCAACAAGACTTGAAAAATCGGTGTGCGATGGAATAATTTGAACAGGACTGAGTACATTTTTCTGTTATAATCAAAAACTTAAAAAGCGGTAAATGATCACAGCTAGGCTAGCTGTTAGTCTGCCATTGAGAATTTAAGGGGGTGCATTCCAGGCACAGCGAAAGCCCAAATGCGCAAAAGTCTCTTCAGGCTTGGCACGGTTACGCAACGTCGGATCAAGCAAAACGGCTTCTGAGTTTTCATTCTGCAAATCGACGTTTTGGTAACTGCCGCCACGGAAAATTTTCCAGAAGCCTTTTTCCGGCCCTACCGGATGAGTTTGCGAAGCTTTCGGATAGAAACTGTACCAATCTCCTACCCATTCCCAGACGTTGCCTAGCATTCCGTGCAGGCCATTCAATCCCCGGAATGTTTTTTGGACATCCACCAGTTCCCGGTGTAAGTATTCTGAGGGGTCCTCCTTGGTCCCGGTTTCTTCATCGACCTCTGCCAACAATTTTTCAAGAGCGTCGTCATCCAGATCGCCCTCGTCACTTGTTACCATTTTTTCGAGTTCAGTATCAACCAAATTTTCTTCCGAGGATTCTTCTTTGGATTCATCTTCTTCCTCTAATAACTCATCTTCCTCCTCTTCAGAGTATTCCATTTCTCCTGAAATTTCATTTTCTCCAAAAATTGGTGGAAACTTCTTTCCGGAGGACCAATGAAATTTTTGTTGCTGTCCGGAAACGTCCATGGTGGCTGCATATTCCCATTCTGCTTCTGTGGGCAAACGTCCGCCCGTGGCTTGACAAAAGGACTGTGCGGCAAACCAGCTCACTCCGCGCGCGGGACGACAAGGCTGTTCACGGCTTTCCCTTTCCAGAACCGACAAAAACGGAAAATCCATTTTTTGTGCCTTGGCAAAAACAACAAAATCTGCTGCAGATGTTTCAAAATTGGCTATCCGAAAGTCCTCAATCTGCACTTCATGCACCGGCCGAGAATCCTGGAAAAGAGAGGTTCTGCTTCCCAATTCAAAGAGTCCGCCTTGGAGCAGTATTTGTTCTACAGGGCATTTTTCCGTTGCTGTAATAACTGCAGACGTGAACAGGTACCAGCAAAAAAAACACAACAAAAGACCCCATCGAATGCAGAACTTGTTTGAAATATTTTTCATTTTTGTACGGGATCACATCCATTGTGGCCCTCTCAAAACAGTTGTAACAGGGGTGGTTCCAAGAAATACGGTTATCCCAAAAGGAAATTACTTAAAAATTTGCAAAAGGTTATCGCTTTTTGAATTTTAATCTTTATTCATCCTCCTCCATATTCAAATCCAACACCTCGCCGGATTGTGCAATGGACAAAGCATATCCTTTAAACCGGCGATTTTTGTAAAAATTATCATCCACATCATCCAAAAAACTATCAGTATCACCTATACCATATACGTGCAGTGTTGCGTCTTTGCCAATGCTAGAAATAGTTTTTGTGCCAGTAACGATCTTTAAGCCTTTAATCATTTTCATAAAAGCTCTTACATGACTTTTCTTTGCGACGTGAATCCGCACTAACATGGGCGCACCATCCTCAGCATACTCATATAGTCGTTCAATTAAACTATTAACCAGTTTCTTTCTAACTTGCTTGGTGGCTTTCCCGACTGCGGTTTTCATGTTTATTATTAAATCCATACCAGAAGTAGTTTTTTTATATTTCTTTTTACCCCTGCCTTCAATAGTTTTGATTATTTTTGCTGTACCGGTATTGTAGAGTTTGGCATGGATAATTGCTTGGGCTTCACCTATTTTTTCTCTTTCTGTTGCAGAAGCCATTAGTGTAAAAACGACGTAATACTGCGCCCCGTATTTTGCAGACAGTTCTGACACAACATCCTCGAAATCGGCTTCTTGTGCAAGTGCCATTTTCTCCTGATCTTCGAAGTTTTCCTGTAACTTCTCAGGATAAAGCACTTCAAATCGCCGGTCAATAAATGCCTCCTGCAGCCCAGTTAGGCCGGTTTCAATGATTTGAAAATCATTGCCATTTTCCGGATTCAAAGGCAAATCCCCCTGTACCTGTGGGTTATAAACCACAAACACTGTTTTGCGTCCTGTGAGCTGTTGCATTAGGCGGAAGGACTCCAGGCTAGAATTCAGCAAATCATCATCGACTACTGCAGAAATAACAACTTCGTAATTTACACCGTTATCAACTGCTCCTTCCCGCAAAATCCGGTAGCTTTTGATAGCTCCCTTGCTTTTTTTGAGTATGTTGTCACTTACCACCTGGAAATTTTCTATTTCAGTTTCAGAATTAAGCACCGCACCCACACCCTGCTCGACTGCACTCTTCATGGCCTCACGCAATGCGCCATCTTTGGCCTGTTTTTCTTCACCGCTGTATAGCCGGACCAAACCGACCGCTTCTGAAATTTCGATTTCACGAGCAGCAGAGGTCTCGTAGAATGCCGACAAACTCAGGAATGAGATTGCTGTAAAACTGAAAATTGCTTTGATTATGGTTCTCATGGTTCCTCTTTTATTGGAAGATTGAAAAATTAGTTTCCTGCCGATAATTGACAGGAACACACATACTGCAGAGACACTGTAAGTCAGTTCTCTCCTTGAAACTTTCTAAATTGTAACTCTTGTTACCTGTACAACGGCATTCGTTTGTTCACCTGCACCAGGTAATGCTGGGTAGCCTCATACAGCAGATTCCTGACCAAATGCTTAAATCCCTCATTTGGACTGGAACTGTTGTTATTTAAAAATACTTCACTCAAACGAGTCTTCCTGATAAAAGCTCGGCTCACACTTCCGGCTCCGGAGTTGTATGCACAGATCAGCAGATAGGTGCGCAGCTTCTGATAACTGGAAAGACGGGAAAGATCACTGGTCATAAGCTTTAATAACACTTTCCCCCCCGCAAGTTTGTGTTAGTGGTGATACACTTATTAACCTTTTCCACATAGTGTCTTGCTTCCTCCCATGGCGAATAGGTTTTCAGTCGGTGCACCAACTCCGCAACATTTAATTTATTGGCCTCGCTTGCAATTACTCCAAATATTGGTCTGGGATATTTTCTCTTTATTGTGGTGATCTTCTTCAATGCTTTGGCACTGTTACCAGGGCCGGTATTATAAGAGTGGGCAGCCAGAATGACGCGATTTTCTAAGGAATCAACCGCGGCGAAATCCTTATTAACCATTTTACCTAAATATGCGGATCCCAAAGTCATATTATTTTCCGGTTTGAACAGGTACTCCGCTTGTTGTTCAACGGGGAATGTATGAAACTTATCCTTCTTATAAAGGTATTTGTAAGCTTCTCTGGCACCCGATTTTGGAACCAGCTGCATCAAACCATAGGCAAGACACTGATTTCTTGGTGTCTTCTTTCGCCTGGAACAGGCTTTGGGGTTAAAGGCGGATTCTGTGTGCATTATTGACAGAATAAGTTTAACGGGGATCTTACTTTTTCTCGCATGGCGCTTTACACTGGAAAAGAAAGTTTTTGCCCGTTGCTGTACATGATCCGGCACAAACTTCAGTTTGACTGAATACACAGTTTTTTTGCCTTTTTTAGTGTGAACTGTCGTTTTCTGGATTTGTTTTCTCAGTTCCTTTGCCCGCCGCCGTACATTCTTTTTGGTTAAAGGTTGTTGGTTCAACTGCACTTGATCTTTCAACAATTCCTGTTTGCCGGCCTTCTCCCGCAAGGCTTTTTCAACAGCCTTACCCAGAACCTTTTGCGCTTCCTTTTCGGATTTAGCATCAACTACTGCAACTTCCAGAAAACCTTTTTCAGGAGATTCATCACTGAAATTGGCACGCCTACGTACCCGACCGTCTTTGGAATAGACATAATAATCTTCAACAGTGCTTTCATAAAACCTGTCCCAGCGTTCCTCAATTTGTTGAACCGCTTTGAGCATGGCCTGGTCTCGTTTTTTCACATCTTTGGCAAATTTACTGAAAGGGTCTTCTGCCGCATGTGCACTGGCCACAAGCATAGTTAAAAAAAACAGGATCCCCACAAAAAATTGCCTTGTTTGAGTTTTCATCTTTCTGTTATCCCTTTATTGTTTAATGCTTGTGGGCACGATCTTCAATTTCTTCATTAATGTTTTGCAGCAAATTGCTCTGCTACGAGATTCAATTCTTTGCTTAGGTTCCCCACATAATCGGTTCTGCGTCCCTTCCAGGGCATGGGGTTGGTTTTCTTGCTGTATACCGGATACGATTTTGTGTTTTCATCGGGCTGAGTGGTATCCATGAAAAAGATATGGATACGCAAAGTATATTTGGCGCGAGACTCTTTGCGGATGTGGTAATAATGTGAAAACACCAAATCCAAATCCTCCACTTCTTGCGGAGCCTTAAGTGGTTCAGGAACGAAGTGACGCTGGCCGTCGGTCAAATGCAGATCGTACATATTTTTGAAAAGACTACGCATTTCCACATTGGCAATGACTTCATATTCTTCGCTGGAAATCTCAGATTTTTCAGAGTCTTCTTCCATATCATCCAAATCGTCCAAATCATCCAAATCCTCCGTTGATCCGGTTGATCCATTTGCTCCGGCAGTACCACCAGTTGCGCCAGTACCATTGGTATCAGGAATTGCCGTTTTCGATGCTGCAGGTTTATTGGATGCGGGCTTTTGCGAAAAAGATTTTTTATACAGCGACAAAATCAGTTCTTGTGTGTTTTCTACATCCTGAAGCAGTTGCCCAAGTATAACTGTGCGCTCCTCAATTTTGAGTTCAATTTGGCCTTTGTCTTCCAAATCCTCCGGAGTGGGATACTGGAAAACAGAAACAGGGACATCTCGGCTTCGAAGTTCAATCTGTAGCTTGCGTACAGTATCCTTGAATCCTCCATGCACTGCTTTTGCTGTACGGGTACGACACTTTTTATAAAGTTTGCTTTTGAGTTTGAAGCTTTTGTGTGAAGTGTCAATGATACTTTTCATCAAAGATTCATCTGGCGTATCCATATAATCATTTTTCATGCGATTCACTTTGATATTCAGTTTTTTGATGAGCTTTTGCAACTTTCTACAGGCCGGTTTGCGGCTGAACTGTCCACGGTTTTCCATGCTGAATGGATGCGTTGCCAGCAAGTTCATCGGCTTGAAAATACTCTGTGCATTTACAGGAGAGACTAATAATCCCATGATTGTGATGATTCCAATGATGTTGAATCGTTTTCTCATGATATTCTTTTAATAATTCTCTTTATTTTACCAAGGTCCCAAAAAAAACCACTGGAGGTCAAAATATTTTATGTGTGTTTCACGAGATTATACGGCAGAATTTTGGCCACTGGCCATTTACTCTATTCGCTCCAATAGGCACAACGGAAACCAAGGTCATCTTGAAAATAAGTTTGTTTAGAAGACTCATAGTCTCCGGTTCTCCAACTGAAAATCAGCATGGCGTCCAGTGCTCGCTCGAAGTCAAACAAGTCAATTTCATAATTGATCATCGGACCTTCTATCTCATCTTCCTCATTGGTCAAGCGAACAATTTCAAGGTGTGCCCGACGATGCCCGACGATTTTCCCCTGACGCAAAGCGTATTCAAAAACATGCACATTGGGTGGCACTGCATCACGCCCCTGTTTTTGACAATAAGCAACAGCAGCTTCAAAACTCAACCCCACTTGCGGTAAGCGTGAAACACCAACTCCTGAATATTCTGATTGAGTCACCAAATTTTTCATAATGCGGAAGCTCATTGGAGTGGTGGGTTCTCCGTCTTCAAACGTCGGAACCGAAACCAGGCTCCATCCCGATTCTGCCACATCCCGTCCGAGACTTGCTCGCGCCAGAATCTCTCCAGCATTACCAATCGTTCCATCTTCATCTAAAGCTTCAAAGATCAACTGTTCTCCATCTAACCTAATCATAACTTTAAGATCCGACAAGCTCTCATCACTTTGGAGATTGAAATCTCGGGAATTACCCAAAAAGTTTTCTGTTGTTTCCTTTAAGTTTTTAATGCTTCGGCAAGCCTTGCCCACACATTTTACAAATATAGAAGCCTCTTGATTTTCAGCTTTGATGCGGATTTGATTCAATAAAGATGTAAGTTGCTCTTCAATTTCCTCACGGCTTGCTGCCCCAATTCCAGTTTGTGCCGCCTCAAAACTGAGCTGAACTCCAGCTTTATCCGGACGATCCATAAACTGGTTGGGAATAACTGTTTTGGTCTCACATTTAGGCGACAACGGATTGCAGACACAAAACGGCACCTCTTTCCCGCAGGCCGGGCTTTTAGAGACAGGAGTTTGTTTGGGACAGCCGGCCAGAAAAAAAGCAAGGCTGAGCAGTAAGCTGATTTTTAGTAAATAGTTGAGCATGGGACCTTTTTTTGTTTCAGCACTAAGGCAGCAGCTGCACAAAGGCATTGAGTTAATATTTAATTACAGTTTACACGTTCTGAGTAGGTAACATTTATCATATGCGCTTAGAGTAAGTTTGTTTGTTCTTGAAAAAATATCAAAATCCGGAAACCGGAACTAATTGATGTTTCTTCTGAGATTGTTCGGCCCATGCCTGGTTTTTCCGGATACGCTGCGTGCCTATGCCGCGCAAATCAAAAATTTGTTTACGTTCCGGGATTTCTATCTTGTAAACAATTTGATCTTGCAGGCCAACCCGCAAACGCATAAAAGAACCTCCGTCTGAGTTTTTCACTTCCCAGTCCAGTGTGGCAAGTTGCCTTCCTTGAAAATGATGACTGGTTTTCTTCAAACGATTGAGCTCCATCACAAAAACACGTGTATCATCGAAATAGGTGAGCGGCAATGACTGCGTTTTTTGTTTGGTATGCCATGCGGCCAGATACAATAATGCAGAGAAATCCGTAACAAATCCACCAGAACCAATATCAAGTTTTTCCACAGAAGCTCCGGTGCGGGTTTGCAATTTGATCAGATTATTGATGTTCCCATTAACATTCACGTGTGTTATTTTAGCCAGCGCCATCCATTTTTTGGGATCGCCCTTCGCCTTGTGTTTGTACAGCCGCCGGAGTTGCAACATTTTTTTATCTCCCAACTTGCGCACCTGAAACAAGTTGACTCGCGTTACGAGGCGATCCAGATTTTTTTCCATCGTATCATACAAGTAAACCGGGAGCGTCGAACTCACTTTTTGGATATTTTTCTTCTTTCCAGTCATTTCGAAAACAATATCTATGGTAGTACGCGCGGCAGCATTCCAATAACTGGCTTCCACACGTTCCTTGCGAAAATCCAGCTTTTTCAAATACATGTCCCGTTTCGCATATTCCTTTTCAAACTTCCGCAACACTGGTGACGAAACCCGTTTCAAACGCAAATCCGCCTTGGGCGCATCCAAGGACAAAGCCACCAGTCGTTTTTGATCAATACTAAGCTTCATCAGCACTCGCCCTGATTTGCTTGAAACAGAGCAACGAATCAAACCAGCTGACTCCGACCATGGAGAACCCCCTCTGATTTCTTCCGAACGACTGCTAACAAAATGAATTTTCCCTGGACTCGTCTCCAAACGAAAATTTCCGGAAGGGCATCCAGTCACCGAAAGCCTCAAGGCCAAAGCCGCGACTTGATATGCTGGATCGCTATTCTTTTTTGGCTTCATCTCAATCTCATTGAA
>Ga0066862_10001051_pt1 | contig 11289 bp, 6 predicted proteins | sample ETN02SmetaG_FD_66431 | JGI IMG/M metagenome (GOLD analysis project Ga0066862, IMG submission 66431) | Marine microbial and viral communities from oxygen minimum zone, Eastern Pacific Ocean - ETNP2014F10-02SV255 | ecosystem: Environmental > Aquatic > Marine > Oceanic ... | reverse complement strand
CAGACCTACACTATTGATTGTATCAGCAATAATGCTGATTATCGGCCTTATTATTTATCTTCGAAATCGTGGTATTTGTACATTAGATGATGCAGTCCGCAATCGTAGGAGAGTGTTGAATACAATTTTACTTGTATCAGTTTCTTCCTATCTACTCTATCTTTTGTTTAATTATGTAATTTTAACCGAGATTGGTATTTTACTTGGTTTGCCATGGGAATCGTCTAGAGTTTGGAGTAAATGGTAAACAACTCGCAATCAAGATGAACCGAGTAGGATTAGTTGATTCATGTCCGGAGCTCTAGATGGTCTGCGTATACTTGATTTGAGTCGAATTCTCGCTGGCCCGTTTGCAACACAAAATTTAGCAGATTTGGGGGCTGATGTCGTTAAGGTCGAGGCACCATGGGGGGATGATACAAGAAAATGGGGCCCTCCATTTATTGAAAACGAAGGCGTCGAATCGGCTGCATATTTTCATTCATGTAATAGGGGAAAGAGGTCAATTTCCATAGATTTGAAGACGAAAGAAGGACTTTCATTGCTTCGTGAACTTGCAATGAATTCAGATGTTATTGTCGAGAACATGAAGGTAGGAACATTGACTAGATTGGGTTTAGAGCCTACTGTACTACTCGAAGCAAAGCCTGAACTAATTATCTGTCAAATTACTGGATTTGGCCAGACTGGCCCCCGTTCATCTCAACCAGGTTATGATGTTGCATTGCAAGGATTTTCGGGAATAATGTCGGTTACTGGAGAGGCCGGAGGGCCACCAATTAAGGTAGGAGTTGCATGGATTGATGTACTCACAGGTTTTGCAGCAACATCTGCTATTTTGGCTGCTCTTCACCATAGAGAACGTACGGGCGAGGGCCAAATTATCGATTTGAGTCTATTCGATGTAGCTCTCATGTCTATGGTGAATCAGGCTCAGAACTGGATTGCCTCAGGTATCTCACCAGGTAGGATGGGAAATGCCCATCCAAACATAGTGCCCTATCAGGGATTTGAGGCGAATAATGGCTGGTTTATCCTTGCAACAGGTAATGATGCTCAATATGTATCTGTTTGCCATGTAATCGAACGTCAAGATCTATGTGCTCCTCCATATGATACGAATGCAGGACGATTATCGGAACGACAATATTTGATAGAGGAATTACAACAAATTTTCAGAAATCAATCAATTGAATATTGGTTGCAACATCTTGGTGATGCTGGAGTTCCTTGTAGCCCTATTATGGACATTAATCAAGCATTTTCAGACAAGCATAGTATGCAAAGAGAATCGATATGGACATTGGAGGATGGCAGTTCTTCGGTTGCTAGTGCCTTCCGTTTCTTTTCATCTACACCTGCAACGCCAGGTCGCCCACCTCCGAGATTAGACGAACATAGATCAGAAATCATTAGCGAATGGCTTTCTTGAGACACATCTAGATTTAGCGAATATTGCGAATGTCTCATAGGGTACTAGCCGTTGCTTCATGATGCGGTGATGTACTTGGAGGACTGGAGAACATTCGACATTGGTAATCCCACAGAAGAGCATGCAATGCTTAGAGAGATGATTCGGGACTTCGTTAAAGAAGAGGTAGAACCTCAGGCGCACGAACACGATAAGCATGAACGATTCAATGTAGAATTATTCAGGCAATTAGGTGATTATGGCCTCTTAGGAATCACAGTTCCAGAGGAATATGGTGGTGCCGGTTTGGATGCCACTGCAGCAGTGATTGCTAATGAGGAGATTTCTGCCAGTGATCCTGGATTCGGATTGGCATATCTTGCCCATTCTATGTTGTTTGTGAATAATTTAGCTCAGAATGGTTCAGAGGAACAAAAACAGAGAATTCTTCCAAAGGTTTGCTCTGGTGAATGGATTGGCGCGATGGCAATGTCTGAGCCTAATTATGGGACAGACGTAGTAGGGATGGAAACAACTGCAGAGTTGAATTCAGACGGAAATTGGGTAATCAATGGCAACAAGATGTGGATTACTAACGGTTCAATCGATGATGAACGTACTCCAGCTGATGTTGTTTGGGTTTACGCGAGAACTGGAGTCGATGATCGTGGTCGCCCTCAACTATCAACATTCATAGTCGAAAATGGAGCACCTGGTTATTCAGTTGGCCAAAAAATATACGATAAAACAGGTATGCGTGCATCCAATACAGCAGAATTAGTTTTCGCTGACTGTATTGTTGGCCCTGAAAGTCTCGTTGGTGAACCAGGTTCATCCATTCAGCATATGATGAAGAATCTAGAGATTGAAAGATTGACCCTAGCAGGGATGTCTTTGGGCATTGCTCGAAGGTCATTGGATATCATGAATCGTTATGCTAGCGATAGAGTAGCCTTTGGGAAACCAATCCGTTCTTTTGGACAGATGCAGCGATACATCGGAGAATCATATGCAGAGTATAGGGCCATGAGAGCATATGTCTACGATACTGCTAGGCAATTAGATTTGAATGAAGGTGGGCAAAGACTGGATAGTGATGGAGTAAAATTGTATTCTACTACGAAAGCAAAGGAAATTGCAGATAGGGCAATACAGGTCCTTGGAGGTTATGGGTATGTTGCTGAATATGTAGTTGAAAGATTGTGGAGGGATTCTAAGTTGATGGAGATAGGTGGTGGGACCATTGAGAGCCATCAAAAGAATATCACTCGTGATCTTGCTAAGGATCCAGATGCGGTGAATCGCTAATGTCTCGAGAGACGTTCATTGAGATTCTTGGATTGAAAGAATTGGATAGAGCCGGTTGGTTGAGATCTGGCTTATCAGATGTTGAATCTGTGGCTGCACACTCATGGGGGGTTGCATTCTTGGCATTCCATTTATGTCCTGATGAAATCAATCGTAATCGAGTAATAGAAATGGCAATTTGTCACGATGTTGCAGAAGTTAGTGTTGGAGACATAACTCCTCATGATGGAGTATCTGAAGAAGAAAAAGTTCGAATGGAGACAGAAGCAATGGTGCAAATTTCATCTAGACTACCTCAAGGTGAACGTATGCTGGAACTCTTTCAGGAGTATGAATTAGGGGTTACTCCCGAGTCTAGATTTCTCAAACTTTGCGATAAGTTAGACATGGCATTGCAATCATATGTGTATCAATCTAGGACTGAGGATGACTTGTCCAATTTTCGCATCACTGCTAGTAAGTTAGTTGTCGATTACGGATTCCCTAATTTGTTAAGAAATTAGTGGTAGCTCTGCCCGGATTCGAACCAGGGTCACCAGGTCCAAAACCTGGTATGATGGACCACTACACCACAGGGCTATGCCCCCTTCGGTGAGAGTATGGGATTTGGACTTACGGGTATGTAATTATCCTTGAATCAGTTTATTCAATCAATTCAACTGATGGTTTGAACATCACAATTCGGCCATGTTCATTGGAAGATTCCATCTGTTATCTAATTATCAGGGTCAATAATTCGATACGGTGAAAGACATTACTTCTCTTCGATACATCATGGGGTCGAGGATAAAGGCATTATTGCTCATATTTTCCTTCATGGTTGTGCCGTGGACTCATTACCCAACATCGCCTACATTCGATACTATTTTACTGAGTGAAGCTGAAAATGAATCCGCATCCTCCTTGATGTTACATCCTTGGTCACCAGGTACAGCATTTATTGATCGATCTTTTGAGAATCTAGATTCAGAAGAAGTAACGGCGATTGTTCTAACAGATCGTCTCCAAACATTGCATGAATGGCAAACAGAAAGAGGTTTTTTGATTCCTCAGGCAGAAGAATCTGGTAGCGATAAATTAGTCGAAACATTTCCTTCTCAAGGTATTCTAGAACATCGTACTGTCAAACTTCCGGGCCAATTAATTCCTAAGTTATCTGGAATTCCAGGTGTTCGTGCTGTATTTCCTGATCCTGGAGCACCTGAACCCTACGATACAGATTCTATGATTTCGCCTACTAGTGTTCGTTCTGGCGAATTACATGGTGCAACAGATGTCTGGGATAATGGTAGAAATGGAACCGGTGTAATCGTTGCTGTTGCAGATAGTGGTATTGATTTCGCTCACCCTGATCTCAATGGCACTCAAGCAAGGTACGATAATTCATCATCTCCATATCATGGATGGCCATTAATGCATGACCCCATGAGTATACTCCTTTGGTTGAGAGATGCACAAGCATATCCAGAAAACGCAGGGTCTTGGTGGTCAGATACAAGTGATACAGATATTGATGCAAATAACGATTCATTACTTGATGGAACAGGATTTTCAATTCATGGAATTCCAACATCGATTTCTGGAGTTTACCACCTCGGCGAACATCCTGACTCGAAACTTATTTCACGAGCAGGTGGTGATGTTCCAGTTTTGGTAGTGGATTCAGTGATTTCTGGAATCTATGACACTGTATATGTTGATCTTGATTTAGATGGAAATTTTAGTGAAGAAGTTCCAATGACTAAGGGCAATGAGACTGCCGGTCTTGACCTGAATGGAGATGGTTTATGGGATCGTTCAGGTGGTCTAATTTGGTGGATTTCCGATGGATTAAATGGTGTTCCTTATGGTGATGTATATGCTGCTAGGAACGGTTATCAAAACAGAATTCCTGGGAATGGAGACATGGTTCTTTTCATGATAAATGATGTGAATGAAGGGGGGGGGAATCATGGGACATTATGTGCTTCTGCCATAAACGCTCAAGGACAGATATCAAATGGAAAAGTACTCGGTATGGCTCCGGGGTCAAAAACTACTGCAGTAGCAAATTTGTATTCATATGGCTCAATGTTGGATTCCTATCGATTCATTTCTGAAGGATATGATGGAAATGCTTCGACAGACGAACAACCTCACATTGGTTCGTTTTCATTTGGTTACTCAGGCACACATGATGATGGAGCCGATCCGAATAGTATGTACTTAGATTGGCTTACTCGCGTGCATAGTCCCACAACCACATACTTTGTTGCCACTGGAAATGGAGGGCATGGATATGGTACAACAGCTGCTCCAGGGGGTGCTCATGGTGTAATTTCAGTAGGTGCATTTAGTTCTAAGACTGGAGAATCTAATGGTGGTACATGGGGGCAATCCACCTCATGGTCTAATAGGGGCCCAAATTCAGTTAGTCGATTGGATCCTGATTTAGTTGCTGTTGGTTGGTCTGCAACAGGTGACAGAACACTGAATGAAAAGACAGATGCTAATGATGCTCATCGTGTTTGGGGAGGGACATCGTTAGCCACCCCCATTGCTGCAGGTCTTGGTGCCCTAGTAGTTCAGGCATGGATAGATGTGCACGGAGTTGCACCTACATCACAACAGGTCAGGGACATCATGATGTCTACATCTGATGATAGAGGATATGATCCATTGGTGCAAGGTGCAGGTTGGGCCAATGTTTCTCGTGCGGTGGATACTATTACGGGTGTAAACGGAACTATGAGCGTCGAACCAGCTTCATGGATGACAGGTCAATTCGATGGTTCTCATCGTGATGCAAATATCAATCTCATTAAGCCGGGTGAAAATCAGACAGTTTCTCTTTCATTGTCGAATCCTGGTTCTTCTAATATTACTGTGAATCTGTCCCCTCAAGTAATGGTGCCAATGCAACATTGGACTATGAATTGGAATAGCACAGAAAGTACGCCAAATGCTACTTGGGACGGTTATCAGTCAGGGACCCCCGATATTCTAATTCCAATACACATCGAAAATGATACCAATTTCACATTACCAAATTCTACTACTCTCGTTCGGGCTAGAGCTGCAATGGATGGTGCTGGATATGATGGGGATCATAATAGTCAATCTGAGAATAATTTACATCTTCGACTATGGAGATGGACTGATCGTGATGGTGATGGATTATTTCATGATGATCAAGACGGTGATTTATTTGTCGATTCAGGTGAATGGACTGAATCAAATAACGAGTTTGCAATGTTAACAGAGCATAATTACGGATCAGGTCAGGCAGAAGTTAGAATGGGAATGCCACTCGAAGAATCAGATGATGGATTGTTGCTAGCAGTATGGAGAGAAAATGTCCGTACCAATCATATTGATCCATTGCCTATTGAGATAGATTGGACAGCATTTGGAAGTGTGAATGATTCTTGGGTATCAGTTCCTTCAAATTTCTCAATTCCCTCAAATTCATCTTCTCAAATCAATGTTTCAATAAATGTTCCAAATGGGGCAGATTCTGGACTTCGACAGCATGGAATCAAAATGAGTTGGAATACATCTGTTGAAAATTCGACTATGGAATGGATGTGGCCAATTATTTCCAATATAGCATATACTGGATCATTCCAAAGTAATCCGAAGCCATTGGATGGAAATATGACTAATCAAACGCTGTATGAAGAGACATGGATTCAAGGTGCTCAAAGATGGGGCTGGAGGGCTGAATCCGGTGATTGGAAAATGTTCAGTATCGATTGGCCTAGTGGATATACCACCAATGGAACCGCATTGATAGATGTTGATTGGGATGATAATATCTACACAGATGTTGATGTCCATTGGATGTCTGAGACATATCACCCATACGGAGTATTCGACCCAACCGCATATGGGTCAAGAACGATGAAACTAGAATCCAGTTCGGCCAACAAACATGCTGGAAGTGGGATATACACCTACGAGACCAATACGGGCGAGTCGCATGAATTTCTGACGGCATCATCGAGTCCAGGGGTGAAACATGTCATGTTACATTCAGCCATACATGGAGTTGCTACGAACGACAATCCACTCACAATTGATGTAGGCATTATTGCTCCATTGGATGGAGGATTAGGCTGCTCAGTCGATGATTGGAGATACGGGGATAGAAATGAATCAGTACGGATTGGAGCTACTATGGATCTTGATATTGTATCTGCTGATGCAGTCGGATGGAGTCAGCCTACATTACTTAGTGGTCAGACAGTAAGTCAGGATACTCCAGATGACCATACCACTGCATCATACATACATTCGTTCAATGCATTGAATCTTGCAGAACTGTCTGTTTCAACTCTTAGTAGGAATATTCCTGATTTAGATCTCTATATTGGATATGATGAGAATGGTAATGGATTGATGGATTTTGGAAATGAAGAAAAAGCGAGTTCTGGCCAGTTCAATTCGGATGAGTACGCGCATATTGACTCTCCTCAAGATGGCCTTTGGTTTGTGGCAATCCATGGATTCGATACAGGCAATGGAAATGGTACATTCCAATTGAAGATAGATACAGTTGCTGAAAGTGGTCCTAACTCTGGCCTAAATGTTGAAAATATTTCAGAAATCACTGATTTAGGTATTCTCAATACTTGGCCAAATGGTTCGAATGATTTGAATGGAGAAATACCTGAATCTGCTTGGATACTTAATTTATCGATGGCTCGTCCCGAACATTCTGGGATTTGGTCAGGAACGATTGACTTGACTCTTGAAGGTGGAGCCGAAATCCGGCTCAAGTACACGTATACATTGATTGAAGCAGCCCCATTATTGGATTTTACAATTCCAGATAATGGTACGAGAACGAATGTTACCCGACAAGTGAGCCTTCATATCTTAGATACAGATAATGGTTTCAATCTTACAAGCTTAAATTGGACTCAATCTGGTGTCTCAGAATTACGGAATGTAACTGTTGAGATTGAAACGAATAGCGGAAATATATCAAATCGAACGATAGAATGGTATTTCCTAAATGGTCCTGATTCTAATCTTTCTAATGAATCTAGATTTGAACTCTACAATGATACATTACGAGAGGTTTGGATGAATGGAACAATGTCTGCCTCAGAGGGATGGCATTTCCATGATGTTTCAATTCTAGATCATGGGATGTTATGGAATTCGACCAGTCTAGCAGTAGAATATGATGTCACACAACCGATAATTGGCCTTAGCAACTGGCGACCTATATCGAATAAATCTGTAATTGATGACATGGTTTTGCTAACCGAACCCGACGTGGAGGTGTGGATAAACGGAACACCATTCACTCCGGATTCTAGTGGTTCAATCGATCTAATGCTGGAGCTAATGCCATCCCATTGGGTAACAACAAATTCAGGTGGATTAGACTGGATAGATATGAATAGATTTGAGATCGTTGTAAGAGATAGAGCAGGGAATTGGAATATCAAACAATTCCAGATTCCGTTCGACCCCAATCCACCTGGAGAGGGCGGATTGGAGAGAGATCAAATAGTTCTTGAAGGAATGTACTCAATCGAACCATTTGGTGTTGAACAAATACTTCCTGAACAGATGGCATTGGGAGTCAATGCCTCTCGTGCGAGCATCGAGGTTTTGGTGCCGTATGATGCTAGGACTACATGTTTGACACTTTCAGACCCGTTAGGAATTGAAGTCACTCAATCATGTGTTTCATTGCCTAATCCACCTCCTTGGATTGGTTGGAATGCTGACGGCTGGTCAAATGGTGCCATCGATTTAGGCCTTACAGAACAACGGTCCTTGGGTTTCAATATTGATTGGAGTGGATATTCAGATGGGCTATTTTCGATAGTTTTCGAAGTTGAAGATTGGGCAGGGCATCGAGGAGAATCGTCATACCTCTTGGACGTAGATCGATTATCACCGATTATTCAATGGGTTGGTTTTGACGATATTGTCGAAAGAACAAATGTGAATGTTTCATCATCGTATGGTGAATGGACTCATCATTCTGTTCAATTAAATGGAAATACAATTCATAGTGGTGTTGGTTCATCCTCTACATTCAATGTTGAATTTAATCGTACAGGTCTGCATTCAATTTGTATTATTGCGATAGATCGTACATTTTCAACTGAACATCCCAATATTGCGAATGATTGTAGGGGGATTCTACTGGACCCAGATGCGTTCTTACCGATCGTTGAAGCATCATGGAATGGAACTACTGTTTCTACTCCTGAAGTTTCATTCAGTGTATCAAGAGGTTGGGGGCAGAATGCTTCATGGAAACTAATAGGCGAATCGTTAGAAGATAACGAATCAGAATGGATTGAATTAGATCATCCTGGAGGGATGGTCCCAAAAAATGTTGAAGTCGCCCTTCATGAAGGCGCGAATAATATTCGATTGGTTGTTGAAGCTGTAGAGAAAATATACACGTTTGAATTGGCAGTCGAATTGGATACTACTCCTCCAATATTGGAGGTCACTTCACCTCCTGAAATCAGTTATGGGGACACAAAAATCAGATTCCATGGGAATTGCGAATCCGGACTTGAAGTTAGAATCGATTCTGCAAGCACAAATGTATCTGGGTTATGTGGGGAAACAGGAAATTTTGCATTGACAATTCCACTTCCTTCTATCGAGGGAGATTATCCACTTGTTTTCAGATCAATTGATGACGTAGGAAATACTGCACGATTAGACAGGGAAGTTTCTCTTGATTTCACATCACCTGAGGCATTGCTAGGGTGGCATTTGGCTGAATGCGAACCTAGGTCTCCTACTCGTATAGTTGGTGAATCCACATCTACAAAGTGTACTGTGATTGGAGAGGTGGCAGTTATTGATGACGATATTGAATCATGGGTCGCAACATTATCATTGGATGGAAATGAAGATGCAGTAATATTTGGAGAATCATCATGGAACGGACCCCTTCGTATTGAATCTGTAAATCCATCTGAAGGAACATGGACATTGACGATAGAAATGGAAGATTTCGCTGGAAACAATCGAACTCTTTCTACTTCTATTGATATTCAAGGTAGGGAGGCAACATCATCTGAGAAACTCGCATCATTTGGTTCAATGTACAATATTTTGGCAATATCAGTTGCAGTAGTTACTGCAATAATTTCATGGTTTTCAATCAATAGAAAACCGCCTGAAATTGAATCAGAATTTATTGATGAAATAAGCGAGGATTGATGGTCTACGTTCTCTGCCCGGTATACATGGACATTGAACATATTGCAGTCATCGGCTCAGGACAAATGGGCAATGGTATCGCTCAAGTTGCTGCATGTGCAGGCTATTCGGTAACAATGGTGGACATCAAACAGGAGTTTTTGGATAAGGGTATGGAGACCATTTCTAATTCTCTTAATCGCCTTGTTGCTAAAGAACGAATGTCGCAAGACGATGCTAATGATGCAATGTCTAGAATCAATGCATCTACTGATACAAATTCATGTTCATCAGCTGATTTAGTAGTAGAAGCGATTCCTGAGATTCCAGAATTGAAGTTCTCAACTTTTGGGCAACTCGATTCGATTTGTAAGGAATCAGCAATTCTTGCATCCAATACCAGTAGCATCAGCATTGATTCAATTGCAGGCAGCACAAATCGTCCCGACAAGGTCATTGGAATGCATTTCATGAACCCAGTTCCTATCATGAAATTAGTCGAAGTAATCAATGGTTCTGAGACTTCTGAAGAAGTTACATCTGCAGTACTTGTTGCTGCAGAAAGAATGGGAAAAACCCCCTTGATGTGCAATGATTCGCCCGGCTTCGTTTCAAACAGGATACTTTGTCCAATGATCAATGAAGCAATTCTAACACTACAGGAAGGTGTGGCAGAACCGGATGCAATTGATGGAATTATGAAACTTGGAATGAATCATCCAATTGGTCCACTTGCATTATCCGATTTGATAGGTAATGATACCGTGTTGCACATAATGAACGTTCTACATGAAGGGCTTATGGACGAAAAATATGCTCCTGCTCCACTACTCATAGAGATGGTAGAACAAGGTAAACTTGGACGAAAATCTGGCGAGGGTTTCTTTACCTACTAATGGGACGCTATGTCATGCAACCCCCAAATCAAGGATGGAACCCTGCACAACCTCAGGCTCTTACTGGTCAACCAACAACACCAGTATATCACACTCAATCTGTAATAATTTCGCCTACGAATGGTTCAGCAACTTGGGGCATGATTCTTGGCATAATCTCGTTTATTTTGTCAATTGGCGGAGTATTTTCTGGAGGTTTCTGTTGTTTATTCTCACTTCCATTAGCATTCATTGGAGTCATTCTATCTCATATAGGCAGTGGGGCGTCCAAAACAACAGGTGTAGGCAGTGGAGAGGCAATAGCAGGATTAATCCTGAATTGGCTTCAATTGGGGGCAATAGTTGTATCATTAGTCCTTTTCTTAGCTTTCGGCGCTGCTATTATGTCCGGTATTTGACTTGCTTCAAGAAGAATATATACTGATGACCTCTTCGATGATTCATGCCACCTCATGTTGATCCAACATCTGGAGTTCCAATTATGGATCGACCTGTTTCTCAGAC
>Ga0066862_10001036_pt1 | contig 11367 bp, 11 predicted proteins | sample ETN02SmetaG_FD_66431 | JGI IMG/M metagenome (GOLD analysis project Ga0066862, IMG submission 66431) | Marine microbial and viral communities from oxygen minimum zone, Eastern Pacific Ocean - ETNP2014F10-02SV255 | ecosystem: Environmental > Aquatic > Marine > Oceanic ... | reverse complement strand
TTTTTATAGCAATTGCAATTTCAGTCGTTGTAGTTGCTGTATTTAATTGGAAGTGTTTGCTTGACTGCACCGCCAACAACTGGGTGCGCGCCGACGGTGCAGAATATTTTACAAAATCCAATAAATTTGGAAATGTTAATAAAATGGTTTTAATTGGCCCCAGTGGAGAGATTGTATTACAACCAGTTGGAGATATAGACTCAACTATAAATGCTGTCGGGGACGGAGTTAATGCGGACGCGGAGTCGTACATCAACCGGCAGCTCACGAGCATGGGAGGGATAGTCGAGGAAGGTCTTGGAGAGCTCAAAGAGAAAATAAATGCTAATGAAACAAATATAGAACAACATCATAGGTCAGCTGTTCAGAAAGGTAATCAGTATAATATTGTCGTTGGGGCATTGGGATCGCACACGGGCATTATACGAGAATGGTAATCATTATAATATTAAAATTGGGACATGGGCGGCGCAGCCGGGCGTTATATTATAGGCACCGGTGGTTGGTCATTGCGTTACCGCCACGACACCCCCGACTGCAAAATGGTCACTTGTTTAAAAATTTTTATCTTCTTCTAAGTTTACGCAATACCTTATCTAGTTGTTTTCTTTCTTTTCTTTTTAATCCTTCATCTGGAACAATAAAGTCATCTAAAGATTTAGCTGACTCTTCAGATTGTTCATAATCTTTATCTGATTCCTCTTCGTCTGTTTCTTCTATGTCTTCTACTTCATGTATAGTATCCCATTCTCTACAAAGATGTCTTGCAATATGTCTACATGGACATTTACATTCGTTTTCAACGCGGTATTTATTTTTATCTTTATTATATTTATTTAATGGACATGTTAATTTTGGAAAATTCTGTTTATGTCTTTCACAACAATTACATTTTATTAATTCTTTTGGTATTTTTTTGAGACTTCCACATATTTTTAGGTATCTATCAAAATAGTTTTCAGGAGATTCGTCATTTAAAAATTCTATAAACGACATGTTAATTTGATAATTTAATTGTATATCATTTATATCTTTAAATTAATAATATCTGTTGTTTTAAGTTACATTTTATTAAATCAATTTAAATTAAAATAATATTAATTATTAAAATGATTAAGAAAACTATTCCTAAGCGCATCAGAGAAATTGTATGGAAAAAATACATAGGTATGCGTTGGTCTGGGAAATGTCACGTTTCTTGGTGTGATAATGATTTTACGGTATTAAGTTCTTGGCATGTAGGACATAATCATCCAGAATCAAAAGGTGGAGATTTATCAATTGAAAACTTAAGACCCGTTTGTCCTGAATGTAATTTAGGTATGGGCAATAAATATTCAATCGAAGAATGGTCCGAAACTTTTGATAAATATTATAGACTAGAAAATGCCGCTATTAAAATACTGACATCAATGAAAACTAGACAAAATAAATAAGACCTTTTTTAATTCTTATTCTATAAGGAACAATCTTGGTCGGTAAGAGAATATAATAAATTGCAGTTAAAAAAATTAACTTTTTAAGTCTAATTACAAAATTACATATTTCGGGGGAAGACATAATAGCATTTTGTTGATCTCTGAAAGATAATAACATCACAATATAATACAACACATTATAATGTATTTTTTTAAATAAAATATTTATATATAATGACGTTTTTATATTTAATTTTGATGATCGTTGGTATTATGATGTTTATTGGTAGTGTGGCTTGGGTCTGGTAAATTTTTCGGTATCTCGAAAAGATGACGAAATCTACTTACCCGGTTGTAAGTATACGGATAAACACACAGGGTGTGTCGCTGGATTATGGCAGGTAAATTATTCGTCCTCATTAAGATCAAAGGCGGCGTACGACACGTTGAACACGAAAATTATTATGTTGTTACTCTAAAGTGGATGGAGAGGCAGCAATTAAAAGAATGAGGGAACAATTTAGAGATACACAAATGAAGCTCATAAATGAAGAGTTAGGTATAGCTTTTTCAGAAGACACCTCGTTAGTACCTATTGGAAAGTAATCAGGAACATATTGGAAGGGTGATTATGGTTTAAGATCCGAATCGTAAGTAAATTTATTCATCATCGTCTCTAATTGCTAAATCTGGAATTTCTTTAACTGGATCTCTAAAAATTTCTTCTTCTTCTAGTTCGGAATCTGAAGAGATTTCATAGTTTTTCCAATCCATTGCATGCCTAAAACAAAAATAATTACTTGACCCTTCTGGTTTTTCAGTTCCTGAACGAGAACATGGTTCGCCATTTTTTGTAATTCCTTTACATTTTTCCTTTACAATTTCTTTCTTTACTGGGTCTTTCTTTTGTTTATAGGTCTTCGGCTCAGTATGTGATTCAGAATTTCTTATTTTTATGAATTCGTCGATGTCTTTCTTTGTGATTTTTTCTTTATCAAAATCATCCAATGTTACTCCGTTTTCATTTGCATACTCCGCTGCAATTTTTGTGGCCCATTTTTTTACTGCCACGGTTTTTGCATGTTTTTGAATAGGTAAATCTGTTGATTTTAGAAGTTTATGAGCCAATTCTACAAAAGATTCGTTAAAAATTGAAAGTAGTTCAGCGATGGCAGAATCATCCAATTCGTGTTTCGTTTTAAATGTTTTAAATTTGGCCTCGAGGCTCATGTTGTATTAATTTTATAAATTTTATATATTTCATTTTTCTAAATAATTTATTTTTTTGTAAAAATTAATCTTCAATTTTATTTTTGGTGGCGATATAAAAAGCATTAGTTAATAGTAATAATTATGATTAATAGTAATAATTATAATTTTAAATTACTATGATTTCTTCATTCTAAATTATTTTCATAATATTGATTTAATCTCCATATAGGTATATGCCCCACGCCCGCCCAGTTAGTAAAACGATCTACATAATGTCTACAATCATATATACAAAAAATGTATTTTTCATTTATTTTTTTTGAATAATTTTCTATTTCATAAAATGTTTTATTGGTCGTTCCTAGACATATATTTCTATATATAATCTCCGGCATTTCTAAGAAAAAGTCTTCCATTATTTTTCTTGTATTGGCGTCCGAATCTTTTTCATATAAATTAGGAAAAAGAACTTTTGGATCAGAACGAACTAACCCAGTTGTTAAACAAGTATTATTTTCATTAAATATTCTAAAATCATACCGTCTCTTTTTAAAAGGAGTATCAAACGACACTCCAGTGTGGATAATACCATCTGGTACTTTTTCTAAGTGAAGTATTACTCTTTTTGGAAAAACAATAAAAGAAAATATTAACAAAAAATTAAAAAACATTATAATATTAATTTAAACATTTCTTTTTATTTATTAAAAAATGAAAGTTATAAATCTAAATATAAAACCCCATTCATTATGGATTGGTTATAATATAATAAACCCACTTGCTATAGAAAATATGTTACCCCCGAGTATGAAATTAGCCAATATTAAAATTTTAGACGACACGGATTGTGTAAGTCCCAAACTATTATTTAATTGTTTTAATGTAGATTCGTTTTGGTTAAAAGGAACTAGACTAGAAATAATGACTATAGCAGAAAGCGATAGTAATTACCATTTCGTAATATTAGATTGTATAACAGATACTATGCAATGGAATCCCATTGATAGAATAAGAGGACCAAATGGACAGTTTAAATTCAATTATATTAACGATGAACTTAACTGTAATGTTTTGAAAAAATATAAAAAATGTTCACTTAAACGAGATAAAAAGGATAAAATTTTAGAATTTGTCGGTTCTCCTTTAAATTTAATTAAAATGACTAGAGATTTTGCAGTAAAATCTAATTATAATTGTTTTTATAGAGATTCTTCTGTTCCAATATCGCTGAACTTTAATGAACATGAAATAATGAAACCAGTTAGAAAATTAAAAACTTTAAATATAACAAACAATATTTGGAATAAATATAGAGAAGAATTACCAAATATAGTTTTTATGCATGAAAATAATATGAGGTTTACCGCTAAAATGTCTTTTTTTTAAATCAAAAAGAAACAGTATTGTTAGCCACTAGTCTATTTCTAAGAATCATTAAATCTTCATTAGAATTACGTAGGATATCTAAAGCTAAAGAGAGACAATTTTTTATTATTTCTTCAGTTCTTTTTTCCTTTTCATATTCCCATCCCGACGAATAATCTCCTATAACACATGTTTCAAATAAATCTATGTATTCTTTAACCAATGAAGTAGCTTGCATCAAATCATTGCTTGCCCCGGTAGTAACATGTGAAAATTTAATATCTTCTACTTTATTTACTCTTATGTTAGAATGTAACATTTCGGCTGCTCTTCCACCAAGCATTGATATTATTCTTGCCATATAAAACCCTTTGGTTGGATAATCGTTATAAAAATCCTTTGCTGTAAACAATGTATATCCTCCGGCCCCAGCGGTATTTGAATTAATTGTTACTTTTTGTAAATTAAAATACTCGCCGAATTTTTTTATTATAATGGCGTGCCCGGCTTCATGAAGAGCTATTAATTTTTTAACTTCTATGCTTCTGGTGTCGTGTTTTCTTGGAAGACCTATAGTAGTTTTTTCAAAACTTTTTAATATTAAATTATCATCGATAATTGTTTTATTATCTCGCACAGAAAGAATTGCAGCCTCGTTTGCTAGATTTTCTATATCTGCTCCAGAAAATCCGCTAGTCAGATCTGCTAATGTATCATAGTTAAAATCGGAATTTTTATTTTTAAAATGAATTTTTGCTATATCTTTTCGTTCTTCTTTGTTCGGAAGCGTTACCTTTACTTTTCTATCAAATCTACCCGAACGTAAAAGAGCTGGGTCCAATGTATCGATTCTATTAGTCGCGGCTAAAACTACAATCCCTTCTGTTTTTTCAAATCCATCCATATTTGTTAGTATTTGATTAAGAGTTTGTTCTCTTTCATCGTTCCCCCCCGAATTAAAACCATAGCCTCTTTTCCCCCCGATAGCATCTATTTCATCTATGAATATTACACACGGAGAATTTTGTTTAGCACTTTCAAATAAAGCTCTCACTCTTTGAGCCCCAACCCCTACATACATTTCTACAAACTGAGAACCACTTGCGGAAATAAAATTAACATTCGCTTCTCCGGCCACGGCGCGCGCTAAAAGAGTTTTTCCAGTTCCAGGGTTTCCCTCTAAAAGAACTCCTCTTGGAATTTTAGCTCCAACCGAAGAATATTTTTCTGGATCCTTCAGAAAATCTACAATTTCATATAATTCTTCCTTTGCTTCTGGGATTCCTGCTACGTCAACAAATGTAGTATTAACGTCTAAATTTATTTTCAAATCGTTCTTTTTATTAAGAAATGATAATTGGTTATTATTGTTTCCCATAAATAAAAATGACACGGCATTAAATAATATTATAAAACCTATAACTTGTACAATAAATGGAATTTGAAAATTATTTACATTGCTTAAATCAAATATTTGAAAATCAATGTCGTTTTTTATCAAAGCAGATATAACATCTCCTACATTCTGGGGGAGATATTTATATAAATTTATAATGTCTAAATTATTATGTAATATAGCAACATTTTTATTTTCTATTATCGCGGCTACATCTACATCTTTAATTTCTCCAATAAATTGTTTATAAGAAAGTTGTTGGGGTGCAATTGTTCCCTTTGTTACATCATTTATAAGATCATACGGTAGGACCATTTTTACATTACCAATTCTAATGGGACTATTTAATAGAAATCCCATTGTATACACCAAATTAAAAGCAAACAACATTATTATTTATTAATTAATTGTTCGTATTTTTAAATCAATTTAAAATATTGATTTATTCTTAAAAGAAATGTTGAATTCTTTAATTTTTATTATTGGTCTTGTAATTAAACCAACTGCTTTATTTTTTTCTGGTGGTAATTCTTTGATGCCGAGTTTAATATATGGGGGTTTTATGGAAAGATTGGGTGAAATATCTTCTGTTAAGCCAGTTCAAAATTCTGTAAACTATTTTCCTAACGATAATATTATGAACCAATTATTAGAAAACGATATAACAGAAAGCGGAACATTTGCAATTGGTCACTCATCTGGTGCAACAACACTGTTAAATCATTGTTCGAAATTTAAAGTAGATAAAGTAATTCTATTAGATCCAGTTGATAATATTAAAATTATAAATAAAGATTTTCCAGATATTAATAAATTTTCAGATATATTAGTCATTAAAGCTGAAAAATCATATAAATGGTCATTTGACAAGTTGAGAAAAAATCTTTTATTAATTCCTGGCATTAAAATACCGTTTATCCCTTTGGGAAAATTAGATACAGATGTTTTTAGAAATAAGACCGAAATTACAATAAAAGATTTTGGGCACTGTGACATTCTTGATCAACCCTATAATGATTATATGCATGGTTCTTTTTCAGAAGGAGTTAAAAATAGAGAATTAATACCCTTATATAAGACAAAACTCGTAGATATTATAAATCTTTTTATAAATGATAAATTGAACGATGAAAATCTTAACAAAACTTTTACTGATACTGAAATAGAATATTTGGTTGAAAAATAATAAATGATAATATAGACATTATTCCGGACAATATACAAATATATTCAGTATTTTTTATTCCTATTTTTGTGGGTAAACTAGAAACATTATATTTTATATCTTCTTCGTAATCTTTTATATCCGCTAGATTTGTCATTGAGAATATACACATGAAAATAGAAATACATGAAAATAAATCTGGAGAATCATGTTCTGGTATAATACACGTAGAAATTGTCCATAAACTAGATACGTAAAATGGTTTTATTGGGAAATTCAGTTGTTTAATATTTTTATATAAAAAACTTGATAAATAAATTGGTATTATTTCATTTAAATTATAATATAATAATAATATTATTATAGATATTGAAGATGAAAATAGTAAAAATTCGATGCTATTTTTATTTTCTATTATATTATCATAAAATTCTGACCTATCATTTACATCAACTTCTGATGCATCTCTATATCTATCATATTTATAAACATTAAATGCTAATAAACTATTTATTAAAAATGATTCTTCTGATATATGTGTATTAAATGAAGATACGTGAATTATATCAGATATTAAATTTACAGGTATTGACATTTCTACTCCTGATAATATAGTTTTTATATTCGGTTTCATAAAATATTATCAATTGCATTATAATAAAAATTAAGAATTTCGCCGCCGATTTCGTCTCCTTTTCTACAGAAGTCTACAATATTTAATATAAATTCCTTCTTAACTTCGTTGTCTAAATCAGTATCAGCAACTATTTTTATTAAATTTTCATTTGTTTTCAAAATTAAATGACTAATTGAATCCATTTTCGGTAATATAGCACTAGTATCTTCTACTATTTTTATTTTAGTATCATAAGGTAAACTATTAGAAATTTCTTTTATTAAAAAAATATTATTAAATGACGTAATTATAAATATAAAAATCCCAAACATATCATTCTATATGTAATTAAAATTTTTTTTAAATACATTTTAAATACATTTAGGAAGATGTCTTCTTTCTAATTTTCTTTGGTTTTTGAGGTATAATATCTACCCACAAATCGGATACATTTTCCATCATAGGACAAAAGATTGTTTCTATGGCAGACTTAAATTGGTGTTCGAAATAATAAATGTAATCAATTGGTATACCGTTTTTAACAACAAAATCTGGATCTTCTACTTTTTCAAATTGTCTGGTACCGGGATATGTTACAAATAAATACGGAACTCTACTTCCTCCCGGAACTTTATCCATTTTATCTCTTTCTTCTCTTTTTCTAGCTAGAGCTACATGTGGAATATTAGCTGGACATCTTTCGAAATCTGTATCTTTTTTACAACTCGGACAATAATGTTTTTCTTCTAACCATTCTAAAATATGACTTTTCTTTTTATCTTTTAGTTTATGTAAGAGAGATATATTCATTTCTTTTTTACCAACAACATTAAGTTCATAATATGTTTTTGTACATTCTATACAAACAGCTTTGTTATCAAATGCATACCCAGACCGAATGCTTTTCGAAAGAATTAACTGTGACATTGGTACTTCTGAATTTACTAACATTCTAATCTTATCCCGCGCATATTCTTTACCAGTTTCTATTAGCTCATTTACGCTATCAAACGAATAAGACAAAACTTTATCGTTTTTAAGAATATATTCGAATATTTTCTTAGAGTTTTCTCTAACAAACTCACAATTATCTCTACGGACTACCTGTATTCCCTTGTAATCTATGTAATCAAAATTAAGAGGGTTTGTCCAGAATAGACTTGCATATCTCTTTTTTGAGAATAAAATAAAAGGATACATTACCTTCTCGAATTCTAGATCAATTGGTTTTTTAAAAGTTGCGGATATTCTTTGTGCACACTCTGGTGCCACTTTAAATACCCAATTCATATGATCTTGGCCCTTCAAATCACTCTTGAATTTACAATAAATAGAATCTGTGTCTCCATATACAACTTCACAGTTGTACCATTCTTCTGCACATTTTTTAGAATGACTGATCATTCTTCGGCCCTCGGCCGTTACTGCCGCGGCGATCTTTTTATTTGGAAGTCTTCCATATTTAGCCCCAGTGAATCCGTAAATACTATTCATAGAAACTTTAATAGCTAACTGAACACCATTTAGAATTGCATATACATTTTCATCAGTGCATGTTTTCATCTGTTTTTTAATTTTTTTTCTTTCTTTCCAAAGTCTATCAAGAATCTTTGGCATAATACCCGTACGATTTTGTACAAATCTTACCTTTATTTCTTTTTTTATAATATTTCCATCGGGGTCTTTTTCTTCTGTATCTTCGTCCCACACAATATCTTTATATTCTACGCATTCAAGATTATCAAATTCTGGATCTTCAACTATAGTTGCATAATCATAATTATGGGCAATCATAATAGATGGATACAAACTTGCAAAATCTAAACCGGCTATGGGTTCAAAATGAGCTCCAGGTGTTGCTTCCAAAACTGTCGCGCCTGTAAATTTTTCATCTTCGTCTTCTTTATCTATCCTGGGTTTATAATCTAATGCTGGAATTAAATAACCTTCTTGTTTTGTTTCATATGCAATTTGTGTATGAACTCTAATTTGTTGTCCCCTAAGTTCAATATATTGTATAGGGACCATTGTAATATTAGCCATACCAATCATATTAGTGATAAGTCTTAATTTTAATGTAAGTTCTATTAGTAGCCAAGTATCCTGTGCACAATATTTAACTACTTGAGCTATTTTATCTTTGGTAGATGTATTATACATAAATAAATCAGCTGGTGAAAGATCATCTTTTTTATCGCCTGTAAAATGTTCCGATACTGCATTAAGACTATAAGATTCTAATTTATGTTCCTTTTTAATAATAAACATAAGATCAAATTGAGTTACGCCGTGCATTTTATAATATATCATTTTATTGTCCCCATATGCAGATGTATTAAGTTGATCTTCATAAATATGTCCGGCTTTACTTTCAATTCTACTTAGATTTTCTAGAACATATTCGATCCCCAAAACTTTGACCCTGCTGTTAATGTATTTCCAATCGAAGTTGTATCCGTTATATTGTATAAATATATCTGGATCTGTTTTAAGAATAAAATTAACCCAACCAATAATTAATTCTTTCTCAGAATTATACTTTTCTATTATTATTCCATCCACTGGGTCACAATCATTATCAATTGGGCTTTTTATCGTAACAACATGTTTAATCATTTCTTTTGTTCCGAATTTATACAAAGAAGTACCAATTTGTGTTATAATATCTCTTTGATTTTCTGGATCCGGGAATTCATTTTGATTTAAATATCTAGATGAATGAGAAAAAGCCTCTATATCCCAAGACCCAAGAGTTAAATTACATACTTCTTGTTTTTCGTATTTTTTCACCGATGTATAATATGCACTATAAGAGTGTTGACACCTTGAAATATTATTATCTTGAGTTATTTTATCGACCGATACCCAACCAGCCATTGGGATATTCATTTTATGAGTAAAACGGATGTATGGTTCAATGTTTGATTCGTATAGATCAAATTTTAATTTATTTATAGGATCAATATTTGAAATTTTTGGAAGCCGTGATTTGTCCTTTGGGTTTAATATGTATTTAATTCTATTGAATGTATTAAAATTTTTACATACAAATCTCAAGAATTTATATTCCTTTTCATTTGTAAAACCCTTATATTTTTTACGCTTAACAATAGATACAGACTCAAGATCATCTTTTGATTTAAATAGTTTATTACGAATAAATTTTTCAACTTCTTTCTTTTTATAATCATCAAATGAATCTTGTAAATTATCTGGAATATATGCAAAAAAATAAGGTTTGTAATTTTCAAATCTAACACAAACTGAATCTCCGGCTTCATCTACACCAAATGCATAGATGTTATATCTTATATCTTGTGTTGATTCTTCTGCATCTGAAGAATCACAATCTTCGGGTAATATTTCATCATCAAATGCATCCCAAGATAAAATTTGGAATGTTAAATTTTCTTTTTCTTTTGTACTTTGTTTTCGAATAAATTCATCCATTATATTTTTATATGTATTATTATTTTAAATTACTTATTATTCTGTAAAAAACTTATAACAAATAACATTGCACTACATATAGTAATACTTTTTTTGATAAGTTGTCCATCTGAAGTTGATATCCCAAAAATAGTAAAATCTAACCACTTTTCTGACAATATATTTCCCAAAACTATCCAATCTAATGTAGTTGAAGATTCTTCTGTTATATTTAATGTAACCATCGCAATATTATTTCCAGATTTTCTCATTATTTTTTCACTTGAAACTCTTGATAAGAATCTATTAATAAAATTGATAGATTTTATATATTTTAATAATTCGTCTCTCTTAATCGCATACCTAGACATATTTATTATTAACATTATTTGATTTAGTAAATAAAGAAAAAGTGGATTTATTAAATAACGGTCGTGGGGATCAAAATTTATATCGGATAATGATGTAATTTTATTAGGTATAACATCTCTTATAAATATTCCTAAAGCTAATCCACCCAATAATGTGGTGATCGATATAATATTATTGTAAAATGATATAGTTATTTCTAATTCGTGTCTAATTTTAGCTAATTCTTTTATTATATTACTTAAACAAGTATTATCTTCGAAATTAAATTCATCATTATCTATATCTGTAATTATTTTTTTAATTTTTAGTACATGATTGTTCATAATTAATATGAAACAATAAACAAACAAAAATATAATTAATCTGGAATATATCCATTCTGCGATTATTAATG
>Ga0066862_10001031_pt1 | contig 11387 bp, 7 predicted proteins | sample ETN02SmetaG_FD_66431 | JGI IMG/M metagenome (GOLD analysis project Ga0066862, IMG submission 66431) | Marine microbial and viral communities from oxygen minimum zone, Eastern Pacific Ocean - ETNP2014F10-02SV255 | ecosystem: Environmental > Aquatic > Marine > Oceanic ... | reverse complement strand
GACCCTGTGTTTACATTTCGAACAATTGCGCCTAAAATTACTGGCCTTATTGTCGAAAGCGATGAATCGATATCGATTTCAATTTCCCCCGTAGATATGTGGAGATGAGGTGGCGTTGATTTTGAGTAGAGGAAAGCACGTGTTGCACGAGTCATCGTTTCAACAGAGAGCAAATCGGAGCGATCAGGGAAGACTTCAATCTCAATCCCTTCTTTATCGGCTTCTTCAACCACACATCCAATATCCGAAAGTTGCGCTTCCCATAAGTTTGGGTCGTAAACAATCCCATGATTAGAGAGTAGACTACGAATTATATCGTGTCCATACTTCACCGTCGGCATCTTGATCCCTACCATTGCGGGGAGGCTTCTCTGTTTGACCTCTTCGTCTAGCGGCGAGACCACATGGGTAAAGGTTGCCTTACTCCATCAAGTCGCAATCCACTAAGAACTGCTGATTCATGAGTTGTTGCCCTTAGATGGAGTCTTTGTAGTAAATCGATTGAAGAAACCCCCATCGATTGCATCCATCCTCGGGCACGATCTTCCATAGTGGACAATTTGACGTCGAGTTCTGTTGCAATCTTCTTTACTCCAGAAGGTGGGCTTTCGTCTCCGATGAATGCTTCTGAAACGATGCCATTCAAGCCTGCTGCAATGGACATAAGAGCCTCAGATGGGCTTGGTGTCCAATCAGTTTTGAGCAATACACTCATGTTCGCTTTTTGTTTTGAGCGTGCCATTCCAACGGTTGGGAGTGCACAAATTGCTGGCGAGGCCCCTATCGTGCGAACATCAACAATTGCCCCCGCTAATCCCAATTCTCCAGTTATTCTCAGCAATCTATCGATTTGATCTACATCATCCATCAAGAGTACAGGAGATTCGGCACGAAGGAATCCAATCGCAATTGCCGCCATGGCATGAATTCCTGATTCATTTAGTGACGGGAAAGAAGGGACGTCAATTACCGCTCCGCCTGCCTCGGCTAATTCTTTTCTTAGAGTGAGATAGTTCCCATCATGTATTCGGAGAAAATCATTTGCTCGAGGTGATGAATCAACAATACAGGGTTGACCTTCTAATGCAGTACCTGCTTTTGATGGGCCTTTTAGTAAGGACGGAATCCAGATGTTCCTAAGATTAATTCCAGATGCTGAACCCGGCATTTTGATTTCACTAGTTAATTCAACTACAGATGAAGGAGGAAGTGATGCACCATGTGGGCAAAGTCGCAGACCCTCAAATTTCCCTTTAGAAGAAATCTCAGGTGGCTCTGCTCCAACATGTTCCTCGGAATCTGCTTCAATAACAGTTGCATCCATTGTTACTTTGTTTAATCCGTGAGGTTCCAAGAGGTCGTTGATCTCAACTAGTTCATTTGCCTCAATGTCTCGACTTTGCGCGCCTGCTCCAACTGAACGCACCTTTCCGTCTACGATGATTTTACCTCCAATCATTCCTGAGCCTGCATTGCTTTCAACATTTGAAAGAGCTACAATGGTTCCATCAATCATTCCTGATCCAATTCGTTCACCAACCATTCCTCGGATAATAAGAAGTCCTTCAGTCATTGATTCTCCAGAATCATTCCCCGCATCGTCTCTTACGATTACTGTGCCCCCAGACATCCCTAGAGCAACTCTATCCCCCGTTCCTTTCTCGATGATTGTTTTTCCATCTTCTTGGAATGCAGCAGCCATGTTTCCAGTTTTCCCTTCAATCTGGAGCAATGCTCCTTGATTTGCACTTCCGACTAAATCTCCAAGATCACCTAGCAATCTCATTTTGAGTTTTGCAGGGAGGTGAGTCATTACTCCAGTTTCTCCCTTCTTAGGTCGTTCATCTCCATCTCGGCCCCAACCAATCTTTAATGCCCTATCCAACTGAATGGCTTGATCAAGCATCTTTGCTACGTCTCTAGTGAGTCGAACACTCTTCTGAGTGATGTCTGCCCGGGACTCCATTGGCGATGCTCGGACTAGACCGTCCTTGACCCCTTCGCTTGAAATCCCCTTGGAATGATTGATAGATGGCCCGCGGAAGGCCACCATCGGAGAGGGGCGCATGACCATCAAGGTGGCCATTAATGGATTTGGAACAATAGGCAAGAGAGTAGCTGATGCAGTAGATGCACAAACGGATATGGAAATCGTTGGAGTGACCAAGACTGGCCCCTCATTTGGATGTGATTTAGCAGTCAAGAAAGGGTTCCCACTTTATTGTACATTTGATGATTCTTCAAAGGTTTCAGCGTTTGCAGATGCCGGATATTCTTGTTCCGGTGGTTTGTCTGATTTACTTTCAGTTGCAGATGTAGTTGTAGATTGTTCACCAGGTAAGTTAGGGGCAGAAAATCTCGAGAAATACAAGAGCGCAGGAATCAAGTATATTTTCCAAGGAGGTGAGAAGCATGCTCTTACGGGTCAGTCTTACACTTCTAGTGCCAACCATTCAGACAATATTGGAATTGATGGGACACGTGTAGTGTCGTGCAATACGACTGGGCTTTCACGTACCCTTGTCCCTCTATACGATCATTGTGGTTCCTTGAAGGTAGAATGTACGATGATTCGTCGAGCGGCTGATCCAGGGGATTCTAAGAAGGGTCCAATCAATGCCATCGCTCCAGTACTAAAGGTGCCTAGCCATCATGGACCAGATGTAATGACTGTGAAGCCAGAGATTGAAATCAATTCGTTGGCGGTAGCAGTCCCTACGACGATTATGCATGTACATGCCATTGTAGCAGATTTGCCTTCAGGACATGGTCTTTCAACCGAATCAATCATTCAGATGTGGAAGGACACGCCGCGCGTAATTGTAATGAATGGAGTTAACAATAGAATTACCACAACAGCAGAGGTGATGGAGATGGCTCGAGATATTGGGCGAAAATGGGGTGACTTACACGAAATCTTTGTTTGGGAAGACGGAATTAGCCTTCAAGGCGATCGATTGTATTATTTCCAAGCTATTCATCAAGAGAGCGATGTAATCCCTGAGAATGTTGATTGTATACGTGCATTGATGGGGACAGAAGAGGATTGGAGAGCAAGTGTTGCCAAGACTGACGCCGCAATCTCATCTTACTACGGTCTGTGAAGAAATTAACACATTTTCATGCAACCATGAAAAGGGAGGGTGTTACCTCGATGCTTATGCAAGTTCGCAGTTGGAGTCTATTTCTTGTTTTTCTTCTGCTTGTCCCATTGTTACCATTGAGCCATTCTGATAATCTAGAAATGATTGAAGACAATCAGTTTTGGACATCAGAACAGGCTTCGGATTATTGGGTAATTGGGGCAAATCCAATCTTAGAATCTAGCACCCTACGCCCATCTAGTGGCTTACTACATCCCGTGTCTGGATCTTTCGATCCATTGTTGAGTTCCCCTTTACTTCCAGGGATATTACACGATGATCTTGACGTAATCAGAACAGGGATGTTGATTGTTCAGGATGCCGATGGAGATAGAACTGATTTGGAAGAGTGGCTAGGAGTCCATGGATTCACAATCCTTGATGTAATACCTGATGATGCATTGCTAGTTCGTATCCCAACTGAACCATCTCAACTTGATGCCGCAATTTCATCTATTGCATCTAATGAGGGAATTCGTTGGTTTGGAAGTCAACATCCCGGTTGGCGAGTCTCTCCAAATCTACCTACAACTGGATTAGTTGATGTCAACATTGTCCCAGCTCCTGACCTTGATGATTCGGGATTGTTGATGCTAGAATCAGTCATTTCCACATTGGGTGCAGATTTTGTTCGGTGCGATGCGTGGCTATGTCAAGTCGAGCAAATCCCTTCCTTTGTGTTGATGCAAATCGCTCTTTCAGGAGATGTTTTGTTTATCGAACCATCTCCACACCTGACTTTAGAGAATGTATATGCTAGGTCAGTCACCAATGTTGATGACGTAATATCAACAAATCCTTCACTCACGGGGCAAGGCCAAGTTGTTGCAGTTTCAGATAGTGGATTAGATCAAGATCATGGCGATTTTAATGGGCGAATCCGCGCAGTATACAATCAATACGGGCCAGATAACTCTGCAGCAGACATGCATAGTGGACATGGAACACATGTCACTGCATCGTTGTTAGGCGACGGTTCAGGGGACAGTAATGCTCAAGGAATTGCTCCAAACTCAACATTTCATTTCTATCAATTAGAATATGATCAGACTGGAGCTATGGCTAGATATGGTTCATTGTTTGATATGTTTAGACATTCATGGCAGCAGAATGCAAGGATACAGACTAACTCTTGGGGCTCAGAGAATCTTGGCGGGCAGTACAATTCTGATTCGCGTTCGGCGGATTCATTCGCAGATCAATATGGAGACTTTCTAGTCCTTTTTGCGGCTGGCAATGAGGGTGGTTCTGGTTCGGGAACTATCAGTCCACCATCTACTGCGAAGAATGTTCTAACTATTGGTGCGTCAACTAGTGGTCGACCAGGCACTGCTGCTGCCGGACAGGTGCCTACTTTCTCGTCGATCGGCCCTACATCCGATGGTAGGATCAAACCAGACTTGGTTTCCCCAGGTGTGCAGATTTGCTCTGCTAGGGCTCAAGAAGCACAGTATCCTATGGGGTCATCCTGCTCATCAGCGCGCCATGTCGACGGTTCTACGCCTCTGTATCAACAAATGGATGGGACTTCAATGGCGACTCCAGTAGCTGCAGGAAATGCCCTTCTTGCCCGTCAATTCTTGACCGATGAGTTTGGAATTTCCACTCCCCGTTCTGATTTATTGAAGGCCTTGCTGGTGAACGGTGCTAAGGACATAGGTGCCAAAAATATCCCAAATATGGACGAAGGGTGGGGCCAAGTTGACCTAGAACAATCTCTCTATCCCAAGGATGGGATAATCCCGTTGAATACATTCATGGATTGGAATCAAACATTACAGCCAGGTTATTCTTATGTTTACACTTATGATTGGGATGCATCTCATGGTGTAGATATTACAATAGCCTGGACTGATACTGCTGGTTCTTCTAGTTCCTCACAGTCATCTAAGAGATTGGTAAATGATCTTGATTTAACAGTAATAGCTCCTGATGGCTCCACATACAAAGGAAATGTTTTCTCTAACGGATATAGTACCTCAGGAGGAGTTAGTGACGATTTAAACAACGTAGAACGGGTAAAATTACCTCCTACTCCTGGTTTATCTGGAACGTGGGAGATTAGAGTACAACATACATCAGGTAGTTCACAAGATTTTGCTATGGTTGCCACTTCAATCGGCTCTGAGAATTTAATTGCAGATTTGGCCGTATTCCCGGGTTCACTTTGGGTTTCTGCCGATCATCCTCTCGAGGGGGATGCAGTCGTGGTACGAGCATCTTGGCTCAATCAGGCCCCAGGTGCGGCCTCTGGATATGAAATTCTAATAGAGGATATTTCCACTAATCCTCCTACAGTTCTTCTTCAAAGTAGTCGTGGTTCAATTCAGGGAGGTTCGGCAGATTCGATTACGACACAACATACCTTTTCTACAACCGGCGTGCATACTCTCCGATTAACTCTTGATTCAAATTCGCAAGTATCAGAATTGAATGATGAAGTCAATGGAACTGATAATAATCAAATCACATACGATGTAAATGTCACAGCTATTGGGGTTAGAATAATACCTCATATGATTAATGGAAATCTACCCTCCTCTCCTCAAGAATTATCTGAAGCTAGTTATCGTTCAATTGATCCTAGCACAACCAAGACAGTTAGTTTTGATATTGATATTATGAATGAGGGGACTGCATCAATTGATGCAGGAATGATTGTCACTCCGGTCCAATTCGTTCGGGACGATGGGATTCTAGATGCCCCGGCTGATGAATGGTCTAGGACTCTTTCAGAATCTGGGCCGTGGACACTTCCTGAAGGGGGGGCTACAGGTTCAACTCGCACAATTTCATTGAATTTAGAGAATGAAGATGCAGATTTTAATGACCCATATGGGGCGATTTTCGCTTTGCCAGGAACTCACATAGTTGATTTGACGATGTATGATCGAAATGCTCCTCTTGTATCTTACACAATTCGATTGACCATTGATGTTGAGCGTGTAGAAGGTCTAGATACAGTTATTGCAGGCGACCAAGGATTAGCTGGGAAACCAGGAGAGACGGTTGGTTACACAATTACGGTACGTAACTCTGGAAACGGCCCAACCATCTACACGGTGGATTGTGAGAATGATCAACGCTGGCCGATTGAATTAGGTAATGGAAACACATCTTCGATTGAACTAGAGCCCTTAAATCGTCTTCAATTCATTGGATTGTCTGTACGTGTTATTATTCCACAGGCATTCATGGGGGCGCCAGCAGCTGGTTCTTCAGCATCAGTTACCTGCTCTATTTCATCGACGATTGATTCTTCAATTAACTCCACTGAGGTATCTACAGTTGGAGTTTTAGAGAGCAAAGCATATTCGGTTGATATTTACGAAGATGATGGGAGCCCAATTGGTCCATCTGGTTTAGCCATTCAACGAGCGGTATTGAATGATGAAATCGTCAATACTACAGTAGAGATTGAGAATATAGGGAACACGGCATTCGATGTTGACGTTTCTATGAGTACAGGGTTGGTTTCATGGCCAGTTTGGTTGTATGTGGGAGGAATACAGGTCTCGTCTCCATATTCAATGAATCTTCAGCCCGGAGTGATTTCCACCGTTCAAGTTCAGATGTTTGTATCCGCCAATGCAGATAATTTCGATGTGAATGTAGTAACAATCAGAACTTCACTCGATGGTTCTATTCCAACGGTGAATCAAACTCGATTTATTGTTGAGCAAAGAACTGACTTTGTGCTTGAAGGTCCTGAATCGGGTTTAGTCGATGTGAGCCCTGGCTCCACATCTACATTCAATGTCACTGTGCGAAACACAGGAAACGTCCCCATTGTTCTAAATTGGACCTTTCCTTCTTTGCCTGAGGGGTGGTCTATTGGTTTCTTATCTCTTTCTCCTTATACTCTAATGATGAGTGAAGAAAGGACAGTCATGATGGGCCTTTCTGTGCCCTTGGGCCTTGATGCTGGAATGTCCACTACTGAGGTAGGTTTACTTGTTAGAGGGGGGTTAAATTCCGACTCTCTAGATTTGACACAATCTGTTCTTTTGGGTGTGAGGGTGTCATCATTAGCGGTTCCAGTAGTAACCTTTGATGATAATAGATTCAATGATCTACCTCGAAATGTTCCTACTGAGTTAATTATGCATTTGGCCAATGGGGGCAACCTTCCATTATCGGTTTCAATCGACTTAATTGCGCCAGGGGGTTGGACCTATGATTTTGATCAGGTAGCGGTTTCAAATCTATTGCCTGGAGAGGAAGTGGATATAATTCTAAGACTATCTCCTTCAGATGATGCTTCTTCAGGTGTTCAGAATTTCAATGTGATTGCTACAATAGATGGAGTTGAAGTGCAGATTGGTGAGTTTGAGGCTACAGCCGCAGTTTCTACATCAGGTGGTGGTGCAATTGGGTTACTTGAATCTGTAGGAGTTCCTACGTGGGCTGCTGGAGTCATAGTCATGCTGATTATTGGAGGAATTTTGGTTGGCTTGTTCGCCATTAGGAATCGAGGAATTTCTTCTCTTTCAGATGGCGAACGTTTGATTCCAGCAGGTTCGTCATTGAATGATGGTGATTACAATACTAGGTTTATGGCCGCTATCGATACGGGGGTAGAAGCTACCTCATTGGTTAGTGGAGGAGTTTCACAAGATGAGATCAATGCTGCTCTGAATACTGGACTCCCCCCTCTTCCTCCTCCTACCCCCTCTGGGCTTCCTCCAGGATACACTGAACCGGCACCTGCAAGCCCTCGCCCTGATCTTCCACCTGGACTTCCACCGGGTTACCCTCCATCTGAATAATCCGTTCGACTTATCCCTAAAGCCCTGTTCAGGAGTAGCATGGATTCGAGCATTGTGCTATTTGGGCCGCCCGGCGCAGGTAAAGGAACTCAGGCTGGGCGCATTGTTCAAGCAACTGGAAAACCCCAGGTCTCAACTGGCGATATGCTACGTGCTGCGGTAGAAGCTGGAACAGATTTGGGAAGGGTTGCTAAGGGGCACATGGAATCAGGAGGTTTGGTTCCTGACGAGGTAATTATTGGATTAATTCGCGAGAGGATCAATGAACCAGACGCAGATGGTGGCCTTCTATTCGACGGATTTCCTAGAACAATTCCTCAAGCAGAAGCTCTTGAGGAAATTGCTCCTGTTTCTATGGTAATTGCAATTCATGTAAATGATGATTCGATAATAGAACGAATATGTGGCCGATTCACTTGTGCTTCTTGTGGGGAAGTTTACCACGATACTTTCCGCCCATGCAAGGAAGAATCAGTTTGCGATTCCTGTGGGAAGAGTGAATTCAAGCGCCGTTCTGATGATTCTGAAGGAACAGTAAGGGCGCGCTTGTCTGCGTATCATACACAGACTTCTCCACTAGAATCATGGTATGAAGAAAGAGGTTTACTTCTTCGCATTGATGGAAATCACGGAATTGATGATGTTGCTGCATCAATCGCAAAACTCCTAATTGAATAGAGATTGAGGGTGTTTTCATGAAACGAAGAAGTCGAAACAGAAGTGTTCGAGTACAAAGGGCCGATGAAGCAATCTCACATCTTTCTTCAATATTAGCAGATTTTCGAGTAGATACTGAGATTAGAAATTCTGCTGCGAAAGACTTGTTTCGAACATGTACTCGACACAATCGACCTATACCTAATCACCTAAAAAACTGGATTTGTAGAGGTTGTAAAGATCTACTGATTCCTGGTGAGACAGCTCGAATTAGAATACGTGAAAAGGTTAGAATCACAACCTGTCTATCTTGTAATCGGGAAAAACGTCGGCCATTAGATTTGGAGGTGAAGAATTGAGTATTCCGGATTGGATAATTACTGCATCTAAAGATCCTAGTTTGAAAGCCACAGTGCGTCTAGGAAGGAATGGACTCACTGAATCCATAATAGAAGAGATTAGAATTCAATTATCTGCACGTTCGTTGGTCAAGATCCGTTTGAATCGAGGGTTTGCAATAGATTCAGAACAACGCGCTAAAATTTTCTCTATGCTGGAAGAACAAACCACCAGTGCCTTGGTATTTTCAAGAGGAAATGTGGCAGTTTTATGGCGGCAATCGTGAAGTAAATGTTCTCTATTGATGGATGAGTATTTGTATCGGCAAATGGACCATTGGTTAATGTGGGTCCTTTCTCGAGGTAAATCTTTTTGGATTCGCGCTACACTTCTTCTATCATCTATCTGCATGTTTGCATTTTTTCCTGTTGTTCAAGCAGGCGGGGGTGGAGGATTAGCTGGTCGACATTGGTATGTTGAACATATTTCGGTGATGCCTGATTGGGCTTTAACTGCCTCTTTTCTGATTCTTCTTGGTGTCTACGGATTAATTATCTTTGAATTAATTGATAGGGCATTAGCAGCAGTCCTTGGCGGTATTGTATGTGTCTTCGTTTTGCATATTATTGCCGCAGGTGACCCTAGTTCAACAGGACCTGATTTGCTTGATGTTATTGTTTGGATTGATATGGAAACAGTCGGTCTTCTTATGGGTATGATGATTATTGTGGGCGTCTTATCTGAAACAGGTGTGTTTCAATGGGCTGCAGTGGAGGCTTATGCTAGGAGCGGAGGTTCGATTTGGCGACTCATGGTAATATTGTCAGTTGTTACAGCAGTATTCTCTGCATTCCTAGATAATGTAACCACAATGTTGCTAATAGCGCCTGTAACGATTCAATTAGCACGTGTTTTGAATTTGAATCCAATTCCATTGTTGATTGGAGAAGTGATGTTCTCAAACATAGGTGGAACTGCTACACAGATCGGTGATCCCCCAAATATTATCATAGGTGCTCAATTATCTAGGAGTAGTCTTGCCGGTAGCCCTCTTGCAGAGCAATCGATTGCATTCATTGATTTTGTGATAAATTTAGCACCAGCGGTTTTCCTCGTTTTCCTTCCATCTCTATGGTTATTGCACCGACTTGAAAAGGATGGTCTCGATTTACATCGTGATAGAGACATTGATTCTCTAAGGGAGACATATGGAATCAAAGACAGAACTATGCTGATAAAGTCGGGAATCATTCTAGGACTTGTTTTGGTTGCTTTCTTTGCCCACAGTGCCATATCGCACCCTCTTTCAAATGTAGCTGTAATTGCTCTTATTGGAGCTTTCATAATGTTGCTAGTGGTCACGCCACATGAAATTGAACATTATCTTGATGAAGTGGAATGGACCACTTTGTTATTCTTCGCGGGCTTATTTATTTTGATAGGGGGTCTCAGTGCGATGGGGTTGATTGATGCTCTAGCTGAATGGACTAGCACAATGATTGCCAGAGCGCCAGATGATCACCGTCTTTTTGTTGCTCTAATGCTATTACTTTGGGTTTCAGCCATTGCTTCAGCGTTTATTGATAACATTCCATTTACAGCGACAATGGTTCCAGTGATGCTTGAAATCGCACAAGATGTAGATTTAGATCTGCCATTAGGTCCGCTAGCATGGGCCCTTGCTCTTGGAGCCTGTTTAGGGGGGAATGGTACTCTAATTGGAGCTTCAGCCAACGTCGCTACTGCAGGGATAGCTAACGCAGCAGGGCACAACATTACGTTCATGCGTTTCTTCAAGACAGGTTTCCCGATTATGATCGTTAGCGTAATGCTTGCATCGGTTTATCTGTACATCATGTTCGTGATGTGGGAAGTACACGAGACTCCTTCAGTAATCCCATATGTTGTAATCGCAATTGGTGTATTGGGCATGGTTATGATTGGGCGTATTTGGGGTCCTTCAGACATCACTATTGTTGAAGAAGAATGAACTTCTGGCCGTCAGCATCAAATCATGCGGAGTTTACCGGGCAGCATGCAAGAGTGTCAGGTGTGCGGACTTCTCTTTGGTGGGGGTGACCGTTGCCCTGAATGTAAGAGCATATTTGGTTCAACTGTTGAGATTGATCAGGACGATAATCTCCCCTCCGGTCCATTACCTGGAACTGAATCACTCGTAGAAATTCTTCCCGAAGTAGATGGATTAAGTGGCCCTCCATCCAATGATTCAGAATCCAAAAATAATCTTCCATTTACATTAGGTGGGGCAAGAGCATCCCCCAAAGTTCAGTTATTATTTGGAGCCGGGACTCGTTCTAATCTCATATTTGATGAATCAGATTCTCAAAATGATAATCTTTTGGCGTCAGAACATTTTGATGAAAACCTTCCACTTCAAGGTATAGCTGATGAAGTGTCTCCTCAAATTCAATTAGAAACTGAACCGGGTATTGCTGTTGATGACGAACATTACGATGAA
>Ga0066862_10001029_pt1 | contig 11400 bp, 11 predicted proteins | sample ETN02SmetaG_FD_66431 | JGI IMG/M metagenome (GOLD analysis project Ga0066862, IMG submission 66431) | Marine microbial and viral communities from oxygen minimum zone, Eastern Pacific Ocean - ETNP2014F10-02SV255 | ecosystem: Environmental > Aquatic > Marine > Oceanic ... | reverse complement strand
TTTGTCGCCATTGCACGCAAAGCCGCCTCACTCTGGATTTGGACATAGCCGTGGTAGTTGTCAACTTCAAACAGGGCTTCCGCAGCATCGACGACTTTCCAAACAACGACTGCAGCGATTTCAATTGGATTGGCGTTGACATCATTGACCTTGAGTTTTGCAGATTCAAAGTTACGGATTCTGAAGGAAATCTTTTGCTTTTGATAAAGTGGGTTGATAAGAAAGTGAAATCCTTCTTTCTGAACAGTTCCAGCATACTTCCCGAAAAATTGCAGGGCTTGTGCCTCGTTTGGATTAATGATAAGATAACTATTCCATTGGAGGAACCAAAGTATGGCGATTGCCAATTGGAGGAGGCCCGCTAAAATGGCGGTGATGGGTGAAAAATACAGGGGTAGAAGTAAGATCAAAATTAATGGAACGGCAATCCAGTGAATGACGATTCCTATGAAACCATTAATGGTGCCAATTTCGATGTCTCGAAACATAATTTCTTCCGGATTTGGCGTTGGCGCCGACATCTGGGTTGGGAATGGGTTTGGGTTAGACACTGGTATTGGGGCTGGGGCTGGTTGCATGTTACTCCTCGGCACTTGCTATCACAGTGATATCATAAAGATATCGCATATTTGGGTACAAATGCCTTAAATACCTCTATTGAAACCTCAAATCATGGCAAAAATCTCTATTCTCATCGTTGGCGGAATATGTGTCGCCCTTGCACTAACCTCTATTGGAATCACCCAGGAAGGTTTGCTTGTGAGTGGGTTTGGTGGAATTCTTATTCTCGTCGGATTATTCGCCGGCGGGAAATCTGCACCAATGATTGAACAAATGCCACAACAAGGCATGGCTCCTGGCATGATGGCCCCTGTTCAAGGGAATCAACCGATGGGTGAGCCGCCTCAACAACAGTATACAGTTGGCGCCGATATTGATTCAAGCAAAGTTGCAGACACCCCAATTACTGTTGGGGATTACTGATGCAAAGAGCGTTTCATCGATTTCTCAATGCTCGAAGTTTGTCTTGAAGCGCTGATTTGCGTTCATCCTTCTTTTCGACCTCGTGACCATCTAGCATCCTACGTTCGAACATTACACAATCCCATACACGAATTTGCCCGTCTTCAAATCCAAGTGCGATACGTGTCGAATCGGAGGCGCTCGATTCACATCGCTCGCTTTGGCAAGAGGTCAACAGTTCGCCCGTGTTGAGGTTTCGAACCTCTATTTCCCCTTGAGTTCCTGACCAGCGCCCAGACCAGTGTGTTTGTTGTTCTTGAAACATAAAACCGCCAGTTTGCGTAGTGATGGGATTGCCGCTCTGCGCCCAAACCTCAGTTTCTACCATTCGATAGAGAAGTGTTCCATCTTCAAGTGCCGCTATATATCCTTCAGATGTTGCATAAAGAGTTTCAATCGAACATTGTTCCCCAAAAATAGTTTCTCCCTTTTCGTTAGAAACCACTCCGTTAGCATGGCCGAAAAGCATGGCCGATTTGGTCGTTGAGCCGCACGTAATTGGTGAGTCGGTGTCGGTTGAATTATGCGAAAGATTGCCCTTTTTATCAACTGCAGAAAAACCACATTTTGGCCTGCCCAAACCTATCCACAGTTTAGAGTCATGTTCCAAAATCGTCCATGGTCGCTCATCCATTCGTTGTATCCAATTCATTGTGCCATCGAATGAAAAATTCCAAACTGCTGATTCAAGAAAGTCATTATGCTCAATATCGTAGACTGAGGAAACCGCATACAAATGGTTATCGAAAACATAGAGCGAGTCTGCACTGCCTTCCAAGGCGTGGCTCCAGCGTTGCTCTCCAGTAGTGGCCTCTAGACAAACCACATGCAGTCCCGCTGTAGCAAATACATTGCCACCATGAAGAGCGAGAATGGTGATGCGGTCGGGCAAAGAAATCGTCCAAATCAGTTCACCTTCTGCATCCCAGTGCTTGAGTTGTCCATTCCAACCTCCTGCAAAAATTCCGCCGCCTTGCTCAAGATGGAGTGCTGAAACAGGCTCCCCCAAAGACCGCGTCATCCATGCCGATGTGAAGAGGTCCATGCAAGCCTGTTAGGCTGAGCCCCCTTAAGTTGGACGGGGTGGTTGCATCATAACTGACCGCTTGGCAGAGTTTATCGTTCCACCGGAATGTATTCTTTTGGGACAGCAAAAGTAAGGAGGAATGCAACCATACCAAAGCAACATGCCGTATAATAATGGCCAATTCCAAAAAAGGAAATTGCCGCAGCGGTTCGCAAAATAGCGATTGAACCGGTCTTCATCGCCCACAAAGTGAAGCCGGTCGCAATCAGTGCAAGTCCCATAAAGCCAAATCCAACTGCAACGTAAATGCTTGAAGCTCCTGAATCCATAAGCGGATGCTCCATTTGCAGCGATGTTAGGTCAATATGGCGCACCTTGCACTCATCATCTCCATTTTCGCAAGGTTGTGCAGCAAACTCTTCTGTCGGAGGGAGTGTGAAATCAATAGTTGTAAATCCAATTGGTTCGATTAATGCGGGTGGTGAAAACAATACCCGATTGGTGAATAGGTCAATGTAATCGCCCCTCTCAACGAGAATGTCAACGCTGGCCAGTCCCGGATCGAGTCTTTCAAATGAAAACGACCCATCTTTTCCAGTTTGGGTTGCAGTCATATTCCATAAATTTCCATCATCCCATGAAACCCGAACGGTGGCATTTTCAATCGGTTGATTTTCATGGTCAAAAACAACGCCTCTGAAAGTGGCGGTTTCATCGGGAGCAGTATGGGAAAGGCGGTAGACAAATTCATCGGGGCGAACAAGTCCTGACTCGGGTGATGCATAATCTAAGCCATTGAGAAACCCGAGTAAACAGATAAACAGTAAGGATATAGCAATTGCTTGGCCCATTGAATGCATTCTTGGGTCGAGCTTTGTTAGAACGGTATTTGATGAAGAAAACATGAGTGTTCCTTTCGGTTGTGGCAACCCCGTTAATTCATCGATGTAATCGACTGATTCTATCGGTGGCTCAATCTCAGAAGCTGCTTCTTCTAGTTCGGCCATGCTTTGCGTAGAACACGGTCCTACTTCACTTCAATGCGGTGTTTCGAATGTGAAAGAAGCCTTGCCAAAGCATGTTCATGAATCCACACCCGTAATTCTACAATGCCATCATCATGATTGGTGCGTTCGGCAACCAAGCCAGCATCATATACATCAGAAACAAGACCTTCGACCGCTCTACCTCCTTCCGCTGGAACGGGGAGCAATAACAAATCCACAGGAGGGCCAAAAAGATGGAAAAGTATTGTATCTTTCAATTTCTCCATCCCCTCTCCTGTATGTGAAGAAATCAGAATGGGCTGAGGCAGTCCAAGTGCCGCTACTGTCGCTATTCCTTCTTCCTTCTGTGCCTCAGTTGCCTGGTCGCATTTGGTCAAGACTGTCAAAACATGATTCACTACTGAGGTGTCAACGGATTTCCATGGAAACTCTTCATCGATTTCTTCGCCGTGGAATCTGGTGAATACTTCACTACGAGAAGTAAATAATTTCCGTTCTAATTCTTCCGGTTTGTCACTTACATCAGCCAATATTAACAATAAATCGCTTTCCAATGCTTCTGCCAATGTAGCCCGAAAAGCATCGAGTGTTGAACTTGGTAGGTGGTCGATGAAACCGATGGTGTCGGCTAAAAGTACACGGGGGCTATGCTCCATGCGTCCAATAGTCGTCTCTAATGTTGAGAATAATTTGTCTTTCACAAGTACTTCTTTGCCTGAAAGTGAAAGAAAAAGACTAGACTTACCTGCATTGGTATATCCTGCTAAACCAACGGTCATCGCGCCACCACGTGAACGTTGTTTTCTTCGTTCGGATTGAGCCACTGCATGTTTCTTCTGGCGTTTTCGTAAGTGGACAAGTTCTCGATTCATGTTGTCGATGATTGCTTGTAATGCAGTACTTCCACCGCCACCATAACCTGCTCTTTCGCCGGTTGTCTCTTGATTTGCAAGTTCGCGCAGAACAGTTCGGTCACTTTGCATGCGTGCGATACGAACTTGAGTTCTGGCTTCGAGAGAAGATGCGTGAGATGTGAATAGGGAAAGCAACAATCTTACTCGGTCCCAAACCTCGATTCCAACCGCCTCGCTGACCCCGACCAGTTGCCGAGGCGAGGCGTTTGTATGCAACAAAACCAAATCCACATTTTGCCATGGATGAGAAGGTACTGTGCGCGAATTGAGGTCGTCTGCTACATCTTGTAATCGACCTTTTCCAAAATAACCGCGAGGGTCGATATGGCCTGGCTGATGCAGAGTTTCTACAATCGTAATTCCCATTGTTGCAACTAATGTGGTAAATTCCAAAATATCTTCATTGCCACGAACCAACAAAATTGCCTTCCTCCCCTCATGATTTGTTCGTGCCTCGCCAAGAGCGACACCACCAGTACCGGCAAGAACGGGAAACTCTTCACTCCCCTTCGCCATGGTTCTGCGACGAGTCATCCTCATAATAGCCCACCTCTACCAGTTGACATGAGCGAGGTACATGAAGCGACAATTGAATGGGTCGGAGAACTTGAACTGGCCTCTCTATTTCTTGCTGCATCCAAACGACCAAATTGTGTGACTACTTCAACCGAAGAAGACGGGGAAATTCATCTTACGGTTAAACTCAAACATACTAACCTGCAATCCTTACGAGACGATGTGGATGCTTTGCTGGTTGCTTTTGCCGATATTGAAGAAGGCCGCTAGAGTTTCAAATCCAAGATAACTGGGGCATGGTCTGAAACATCAAGCCCCCCTTGACGTTCGATAGTGACGTTTTCTACCGCCGAGGCTGCTGCTGCATTCAAGAGGAAATAGTCGATTCTCCAGCCACGATTGAGTGCTCTGGCTTGTCCACGATTTGACCACCAAGAATAGATTTTTTCACCATCGCCAACATGTTCTCGGAATGCATCCACCCACCCATCACCAAGAAGATTAGAGAACCATTCCCGTTCATGTGGAAGAAATCCGCTAGACTTTGCGTTTCCTTTCGGATTCCAAATGTCGTCTTCGGTATGGGCGATATTCAAGTCGCCACATACGATAACTGGCTGCTTGGAAGAAAGGTATGGTTTGAGAAATGTGCGCCATTCATCCATCCATGCTTCTTTGAATTCCTGACGTTCTTGTTTATTGGAACCGCTTGGTAAATAGGTATTGATGCATGTTATTCCTTGGTGTTCTGTTACCAAAATACGCCCCTCAGTATCGCCAACATCTTGGGTACCGTTCATTCCTGTTTCAACACTTAGAAATTCTAGTCGGGAAAGTGTGGCTACACCAGAATAGCCCTTTTTCTCAGCACAATGAAGATGAACATGGTATCCATTAGGCCAGCCCCAATCTTTCGGCAATTGTTCGGGTAGTGCCCGTACTTCCTGAAGCATGATTATGTCTGCATCAAAGGCTGAGAAATATCCGTCAATGCCTTTTCGGATTGCAGCGCGGATGCCGTTGACATTCCATGAAACGAAGCGCATGGTTTGGCCAAAAGTCGGAAGTGGATAAGTCTTCAAGTATTGACTGAAGAAATACTCCTCCCTGCTAAACGACCAGAAGCGACGGCTGCGTCTGCAAGGATGTGGTCCCCTTCAACCCAAGAACCTGCAAAAAGTATGCCTGAATTGGCCAATGCCTGTTGCGGGATACGGTATTGGCCCGCGTCATGAAGGGTGATTTTCGATTGTTCGGATTGGTGTATGATATGTTCTTGCCAACCACTGGCTCTTTGGTCGAGAAAGGTTTTGAGGGTTGCAAGGCGTTCTTCGGATGAAGCGTACCTAGTTTCGCCAGGGTCGGAATCAAGACCGCCCACGGCAAGAGCAGAAAGGTGGCTTCCTTCACGCCCAAGACGCGGTTGTATGGCACGATAATCGAGGATTGCGCATTGCCTCTGTAAGTCGATAACTGCGTGTTTACCGGAAAGTGATTTTGAATCCAAACCCACTTCAAGAAAACTTGCTGAAATGCGTTTTAGGGGTGAAAATAAATCGATGGAACGTTGCTCGTCCATGGTACCAACGAGTTTTTTGGCTGCAGAAGGGCCGCAAGCGAGAACAATAACATCTGTTTCGATCTCTCTGCCATCTACAAGAAATGCTTTGCCCTGTTCAATGCGTTGTACATTCGGCCCGCATTCGACAAAAACGCCTACTTCGTCTAAAGCTGCTGCAAGCCGACCCACCATTCCAGCCCACCCTTCATTTGAAACCAAGAGATTGTTCTTTTGAAGACCTGTGTAACGGAACGTATTGGTTTGGCCGCCCCAAGACGAAAGAAAATGGCACCCCTCTGCCAAAGGGTGAGTGCTGCTTGGGTCGCGTAAAATTCGCTTGTTCACAATTGAAGTTTTAACATCTTCAAGGGGCCTAATAATGCCTTGTCCGATAAGTTCGGTTCGATGAAGGCGAAGGGGGGAAGTGGCTAGTTTGACGCGACTGAGTTTCCGGACAAGGTTATGGAAGGGGCCCTTTTTGAGGAAAAGATGGGGGCCGTATCCCACTGGAAACGATTCGAGGTTCTGAGTTGTGCCTCGCCCTCCAATTCGTGTTGAGCGTTCGAGCACCACCACATGATGGCCTGCAATTGTTGCTTCAAGAGCGCAAGATAGGCCTGCGAGGCCTGCACCGACTACAAGTACTCGCACCATGCCCATCGGTCACTGTTCTGCTCCATCAAACCATTCTTCTACGCTTTTGGTGCGGCATGTTCAAGGTTATTCGACCAACACAGGTGAATATATGGATGAACAACCACTTGTCATCGACGTCGTAGATAATGGCGGCCAATGGACTCACAGAGAATGGAGAATGCTTCGATATCTCAAGGTCGATACAAAAATCATCGAGAATACAACGCCCGTTGAGGAAATGAGAGAAGTAGACGGAATCATTCTCTCTGGTGGGGCCGCCCGTGTTGGCCTAACAGGCGAGTTGGGTAACTGTGGGGCTTATCTCGAACTTGATGTGCCCGTTCTCGGTATTTGTGCAGGACACCAATTCATGGCCCGCTTTTACGGCGGCGATGCTCGTGAATCGCCTGAACCTGAATTTGGTGCAATGCAAATAGAATTGCAAAACGGTGGTGGCGTAATATTTGCCAATACCGCGCAATCTCAAACTGTTTGGGAATCGCATAACGATGAAGTTCATGCCGTTCCTGAAGACTTTTTCATCACTGCAAGTAGCCCTTCATGTAAAGTTCAAGGCATGGAGAACCAACAAGGGACCCGATTTGGTTTACAGTTTCACCCCGAAGTAAATGATTCAGAATTCGGAAAGGAAATGTTTGAGAATTTTGTCGAAGTTTGTCGAAAGGCAAAGGCTTCAAAATAAAGATGGTTAGTCGCTTTTTTATCAATCTGGCCCCCCCCCAATACTTTGATAGTGTTGATGGTGGTCCTTTTCACCATGAACGCCCGCAGTTCCTTACCAAGCTTGCTGATGACCGCCCTTCTTCTTGCGTCTCTTGCGCCGCTAAGTAGCGTTGCTGCTGTGCCCACAGAAGCATCTGAATTCTACTACGGAGTTGAATATGATTGGAACAGTGTTGATACTGACCTTGAAAACTTCACTGGCCTCGATATTCCTGAAATTCTCGGTGAAGTCATGGGTGCGGCGGATGATGCTGGATTCAATCTCATTATCGGACAATTACAAACCGGTGCTTCGAACGTTTACGTTCACCATACCGAAGATATTACCCCTCAAACCATCCAAGACAATGATGGAAACGATGTTTCTGTTTGGAGTCGAACCGATGATGTCACACTCCGGCACGGCGTTCTTGCCGATTCAATTCTACAAACTGATTGGTCGGAAACTACTTTCGGTTCCGAAGAAACAAGTTTTGATATCGATGTTGTTCAAAGTCTCGAGCAGGTTTTGACCGTTGATATGACTTACACAGAATATCTTGATGATAATTCCAACCTTATCGGTGCGGACATGGAATTTAGTATGGAAGTTTCAGCTGATGTCGGATTAAACATCGATGCATTATTCGAAGGAGGAGGAGATTCTTTCCCTGTTGATTTTGATGCAGAACTTACCATAGGCTATTCAATTACTGATTCCACATCCGAATGGCGCTTAGGCTCCCCCGACCCAATATATGTCGAGATCTCATCTAATGACCACTATTATTGGGAATGTGGAGACGAACAACAATGTGGGGACTTGGAAGGAGACTATACTGGCGCTGTCGACTATAGTTTCTCTGTAGAAGGCATTCCAACGGAAGACTTCGGAATGGATGCTGGTGAATTCGATCTTGAAGTTTCAGATTCCTTGACCGATTCTGGAAACTTTGACATGGAAGTATTTGGCGAATGGGATTTCAACAAGGGAGATACGTATACTGTTGACCTCGGCGATGGTGAGGGTTTGTCTACCTCGGTCGAAAGTTGTGAATCCTGCCCACCTGGCAACCCATTGATGTTTATGATGATGGGTTACGTGTTAGCAGGCTCTGGGGAAGCATTCGCTGAACAAATTGGCGAAGACCTCGGCGACGGACTTACAGATGCGTTGGAGGATTGGTTCTGTTTCGATTGTGCAAATACTGAGGGGGGGGAATTGTCGATATATTCTTTTGAAGCTGACGATGTGATGAACAGTGGTTCTGATGATGTATTGGCGCAGGTGACGATGTCGCAAGGAACCAACAACATCAATTGGGCGGCCGTTGGTGTCACAATTTCAGTCGATGGAGATATGCCTGTAACGTGCGAGCATGGCGGCACAACTGGCAATATGTGCACTATTGTTGAGTTCGGTGACACATCAGACCAATATTGGTCCATTGGCGACGGAGTTCTTATCATGGACGATGGCGACCTTTGTCCTTCAGGTGAATGGTGTTACATTGAGATTACAATTATGGACAACTTGAAGGGATATGTTTTAGCATATACAAGCGTCTATGTTGAAGGATTCAGCCCTGGAGGTTCAACCGGCAAACTTACTGGAGATATGCACGCTTGGGGAGAAACGATGACCATTCAAACTTCTCTTGTCGGCGGAACTCCGATGGAAGAAACTGGAGATTGGGCAGAATTTACATGCAACGATGGAACAACTATCGATTGGATGCAGGTGAATGATGGTCCCAATGAATGTATGGATGGCGAAGATGAAGCGAACGAAGATGGCTCTGAAAAATTGTTTACTTGCAACGACGGTAGTACTATTGATTGGTCGTTGCTGAATGACTATTCGGCAGATTGCACAACTGCTGAAGATGAAGGAGTCCAACATCATTACACTTTACAAATGACGCTTTTTGATGATGTTGGAAATCCACTTTCATCAAGTGAATCGACAATCTGTGAACGTACATGTGACGGCAACCAAGAATGGACAAGTTATTGGTCAGAAGACACTGGTGTTTCTGCACCTTCAACATACGGTGAAACGACTATGTGCATGACTGCAATGCTCAGTGAAACTGGCGCCGCGTCTCCACTTCTAGAATTATCTCAAATGTGTGATTCCTTCTGGAACGGACCAGAATTATCAGGAAACGGTATGTGGGCGGACGGGCTTGAAATCAATTATCACGCGGTTTACGGTGATTACTCGGCTGACGGTGGCGCAACAATGAGAATCACTCTCCTTGACCCAAATCAAAACGAAATCGAATCCCATGACATTACCATTGATGGAAGTGAAGGATGGTATATGTCTGAACACTCGGCTTCAGTTCTTGAAGAAGGAGAATACTGTATTACTGTTGAACTTGTTGAGGATGGAGAAACCGAACCATATGCCACGGAAAGCATATGCAATTGGGTTGAAGATAATGGACCAGATGTAAGCGAACGTATCGAAACTGTTTTCGGTGCAATCGCAGAATCGGGACTTGAAGATGTGCTTGAACAGTTCGGTATGAATCTTGGAGACCGGCTTGAAACGGTTGAACCGTTCGAAAAACTCCCTTACAACGATGGGCGATGGGCTCCTTTGTGGAGCAACGAACACGCTGCAATGGTTGGTGTTGGTGTTTACGTCATGAATGATGATGGAGCCTATACCTTGGCTGGCCCTGATACTCAAGATTACATGGATGATGCTCCGGCGAAACTCAGTATCCGATACTTGACCGGCCTTGATGCAAACACTGCAACAAACGGCATGGAAGATGCAACAACAATCAATGAAATTGTTGATGTAGAAAGCCACGACTTAGATGATATTCTTGAAGACCTCGAAGAGGCTGGTGTTGATACTAGTGGATTGGACCTCCCTGAATCTTCAACTGATGGCCCAACAACGACACCTCCGCCAACTGCCGAAAAATTAGCAGAAGAATCTGGTTTATTGCCGTTCCTTTCTCCAATCTCAATGATTGCTGTCATCGCACTTGCTGGTGTTGTTGCTGGAAGTCGACATAAAGACGAAGAATGATTGAATACTCAAGTACAAGTGGCACGGAGGGGCGAATATGGCCCTACGACCTCAGCACAGCCGTGTAGGGGATGGTTGCAGGTTACTTGGCACTGTACTAATTGCTGTTCATCTATTTCTCTCAGCCTGGCTTGTTGTTCAGTTTGAAGGACAATATACAGAAGGTCAACCAGCACCAACTAAGGTGAAGGCTCTTGTTGCTATCGATAAAGAACAAACGCTTATCGATGTTGAAATGGAAAACGCAACTTCATTTTTATTGTATATGGCATTCCGTGATTATGATGAGCCGGTTAATTCTTCTCAATCTAATTCAAGTGTTCCATCATCCAATAATGGCACCCAACAACCCTCTTCGGAACTTGAAGAAGATTTTGATTGGTTGCAAAACGGAAGGTTACTGACATTGTCTGCTTTGGTTTTTCTCTGTATTAGTGAATGTTTGGTCATCGCCGGAATTCCATTTCATACAACTTTTCGAGCTGCTATATTGGCGGGCGTTGTAGTGTGTTTTCTTGTTGTTGTACCAGCGACTTATGTGCTTGACTTAGGGGGTGCAGATGAAGAAAACGCCGAGAACCAAGACTCTCTTGCCGATGAAACGTTTGTAGTAAAAACCGAACAAGGAGCAATGGCACATCAAAAAACTAATGTTGAAAATTCGATTATCTGGCCCGGTGTTCGTTTTGAAATGATGTTTAGTGGCTATGATTTAGGGTTGGTTGAACCTGGAAATTATTCGGCGCTACGTGAGAATATTCCAGATGAAAATGATACAGATGCACGTTCATTCGTCGAATTCCACTCACATTTAGATTTAAAATATGGGAAAAATATTCCGGCTATGTTCATTGTTCCAGTCCTGTGGTTTTTCTTCCCTGCAAAGCCTGAAACTTCGGCATTACAGGAAAATCGAATAGACGAACAAGAAGAGTGAAGAA
>Ga0066862_10001025_pt1 | contig 11411 bp, 10 predicted proteins | sample ETN02SmetaG_FD_66431 | JGI IMG/M metagenome (GOLD analysis project Ga0066862, IMG submission 66431) | Marine microbial and viral communities from oxygen minimum zone, Eastern Pacific Ocean - ETNP2014F10-02SV255 | ecosystem: Environmental > Aquatic > Marine > Oceanic ... | reverse complement strand
GACTTTATTTTTAGTTCGTTTGCGGAAAATTTTGGTTTTTTGGGTGTAATCATTCTCTTTTCAGTTTGGATGCAAATATTTTATAAATCTGTAAAAGCTGTTCAGACGATTGATACTGAGTATGGAAAGTATTTACTTATTGGATTAATGACTTTGTTAATAGTTCAGCTATATATTAATCTTGGAACAGTCACGGGTTATCTTCCAGTTACAGGACTTCCCTTCCCCATGTTAAGCCTAGGGGGTTCATCAATAGCAATGAATGCTATTGTTTTCGGAATTCTAAACAGGATATTTATAGAGAATAGGGTCTATATTTAATTAATTATTGGTACTAACATAAGATCATGAAGAATTTTTTCGTCGATTATATTTATCTTAAATTTTTTGGAGGTTTTTTATGTTTAATTTTTTGCGTCGATCAAAGGTTGTTAGAAAAAGTCAAGATAACTTAACTGAAGTAACAGACACTAAAACACAGTGGAAAAAGGGACAGAAAGTCACTGTTAAAAAAGGTGTATCTAAGAACTATTCAAAGCCTCGAAGAACTAGTCAGAAATGGTTTAGAGAGACACCTTTGCCGGCCCCTCTAGTTGAAAAGAAACAGATGTTGGTTAGTACCAAAGAAGGATTTGCGAAAATCGCAGTATTAGAAGGACCTACTTTAGTCGAGTACTACTCAACACAATCTAAATCAAAGTCCCTTGTAGGAAATATTTATCTTGGAAAAGTGAAAAATATTTTACCTGGAATGGAGGCAGCATTTGTAAATTTTGGAGAAGAAAAAAATGGAGTTTTATATGTTTCAGATATAAGTCGAAAAAATAACCATGAAAAAATTGAAAATATTATTAACAAAGATCAAGAGATAATAGTTCAAGTCGTCAAGGATGCTATGGGAGAAAAAGGAGCAAGATTAACTGCTCAAGTTTCATTTCCTGGAAGATTCTTAGTCTTGATTCCTAATGCAAGTACCAAAGGAATTTCTAGACGGCTTTCAGAAGAAGAAAGAAAAAGACTAGACAACATAATACGGAAAATTAGACCAAAAGGATTTGGAGTTATTGTTAGGACTGCAGCTGAACATGCAACCGAATCTGCACTAAAAGATGATATAGATCGTCTTGTAAAACAGTGGGATGAAGTGCAGTCAAAAACACATAATAAAGCTCCCTCCATTGTTCATGAAGAGCCAGATATTTCAATCAAAGTGGTCAGAGAGCACTTAAATTCTGGATATAAGAAACTTTTAATTGATAACGAGAGTTCTTTTAATTCTATTAAATCTTATCTCAATGACACATCTCATGAGTTGATAAATCTAATTGAACAATACAATGATGAACTCCCTTTGTTTGATAGATATCATATTGAGGATCAAGTTAAAAAGGCATTGAATAGAAAAGTTTGGTTACCTTCAGGAGGTCACCTAGTTATTGACAGAACGGAAGCCCTTACAGTTATTGACGTTAATACGGGTAAGTTTGTTGGTGAAAGCAGCCTAAACGAAACAGTGTATAAAAATAATTTAGAAGCTTCAGAAGAAATAGCAAGACAACTTAGATTAAGGGATATAGGTGGAATAATTGTGATTGATTTTATTGATATGAATTCAATTCATAAGCAACAAAATTTACTCAATAAATTCAAAGAAGAGTTAGCAAAAGATAAAACTAGAACACAAGTTTTTGATGTTTCTAGATTAGGTTTAGTTGAAATGACGAGAAAAAATGTTTCAGCTGGTCTAATCGAGAGCTTTTCTGAAGAGTGTAAAGTCTGCAGTGGTAGGGGTATTATTCTAGATACTGAAAAAGAAGAACATGATAGTTCAAATCATACCTTGCTTGATTCTGAACCTATACTAGAGTAACTATTGATAATGAGTAAGTATGCTGTAATCGAAATTGGTGGAAAACAGGAGAAAGTATCTGTAGGGGATACTTTTGATACCGTTTCTCCAAGAAAAGTAGACTCTCTCGTTCCACTCCTGCTTAGTCTTAGAAAAGGAAGCTTGGTTTCAGACAAAAAGAAGTTAAAAGATTATAAAGTCAATATAGAACTAGTTGGAGAACACAAGAGCAAAAAACATAGAATCTTTCAGTACACCGCAAAAACAGGTAGAAGAAGGAGGGTGGGGTATAGACATCCAGTGTATACTTATAAAGTTTCTTCGATTGATAGTATCAAAAAACAGAGTTAGGAGAGATTAGTGTCAAAAACTAAAGCCGGTGGCTCAACTAGGAACGGTAGAGACTCACAATCTAAAAGACTTGGAACCAAAGTTTATGACGGGCAGCTTGTTAATGCAGGCTCTATTGTAGTGCGTCAAAGAGGAACTAAAATTCATCCTGGTCTCAATGTTTCAAAAGGAGGAGACGATACTCTTTTTGCAAAAATAGATGGCAAGATACATTTTTCATCAAAAAACGGGCGAAAATTAGTTAACGTTATAAAGTAGTGAGCTCATGCTCATAGGTAATCTTTCTATCCATATTAGATCTGGTCCTGGTGGATCTGGATCTATTGATTTTAAAGATAATAAAGAGAAGACTAAGCCTGTTGGAGGTAGTGGTGGTGACGGTGGCTCAGTATTCCTAGAAGTCTCAAGTCTTGTTCATGACCTTTCGCATATAAATTCAACAAAGCTAATAAAAGCAGAAAAAGGGGGTGATGGAGGAAAAAACTATAAGAATGGAGAAAAAGGAAAAGACATTGTTATAAAAGTACCTCCAGGGACAAGAGTAATGACAAAAGAAAAAGAAATTATTGCTGACTTGATTAATTTAGACTCCACTTTTCTTTTAGCTGAAGGAGGGAAAGGCGGAAGAGGTAACTCGGACTTGTTAAGTAAGAAAAATATTGCACCAAAATTTGCTGAATCAGGAGAAAAAAAATATAAACAAGAATACATATTTGATTTAGCTCTAATTTCAGATGTTGCTATCGTTGGGCTTCCTAATGTAGGTAAAAGTTCTTTACTTAGGTCTATTACAAATTCAAAGGCCGTGATTGCAGACTACCCTTTTACTACGAAGACTCCAAATATTGGAATTCTTACGGAAACAAACACCAAACTTCGAATTATAGATCTACCTGGACTCATTGGTCAAGCATCAAAAGGCAAGGGTCTTGGTAAAGAAATATTAAAACACTTAACCGGTACAAGCATTATCTTGTATGTACTTGATCCTTCTCCTATTCAAGATAAGACAATTGAAGAACAATTAAAAATGCTTGATGAAGAGATAAAAAATTATGACAAGAATATAAATAATATTCAAAAGATTTTCATTATAAATAAAATAGATTTGTTTGAAGATACCAAATTTGATGACTATCTAAATATTTCTTGTAAAGAAGGTAAAGGAATAGATCAATTATTGAATGAAATTAACAATATATTAAATAATAACAATTCAAGCTTTTCAGGGCAAAGGACACATTTTGAATTAACAAAACCAGAGTTCTCTTCTCATGACATAGAAAAGCTGCATAGTTCTTGGATAGTTTCTGGTACAGCAGTCGATATAATGTGTAATTTAGTTGGGAATAGTGAAGAAGTAGGAAATGAGATTATGAGGCGATTTGAGGAATCAGGCATTGAACAGGAATTAAGACCAAAGGGAATAAAAAATGGGGATACAATTATTCTTGGTAGTCAAGAGTTTGTATTTAACGATTAAGTTATGAAAATTGTACTAAAATTTGGGACCTCAACTTTAATTGATGAAAAAGGAGAACCAAAATCAGCTGTATTTAGTGAGATTGCATCAATTGTAAATGAATTAAACAAAAAACATAGTCTTACGATAGTTGCATCTGGGGCTGCAATGATTGGTGCAAAAAAGCTTGGTTTTAGAAATAGGCCAAAAAAAATTGAGGAATTACAAGTTGCCTCATCTCTTGGCCAGGTCTCATTAATGAATTCTTTTATTGAATCATTTCAAAAATTTAAAGTTAACGTATCACAGGTCTTGCTTACAAAAAATATATTAGAAGATAGGCAGCAATATTTAAATACCAAAATGACACTAAATTTGCTTATTGAGAAAAAGATAGTTCCCGTGATTAATGAAAATGATACTGTTTCAACAGAAGAGTTGAGATATGGAGATAATGACAGGCTTTCAGCTATGGTAGCCCAAATTATAACCGCAGATAAGTTAATTATTTTTACTGATACAGAAGGCTTATTCTATTCAAATCCTGAACTTGTTCAGAATCCAGAAATTGTAGAGAGTATTGAATACAAGTCGGAAGAATTAGAAGAGATATTAAAAACAGCTGATTCAAAAAAGGGGATTGGGGGGTTTGCTACTAAGATATTGGCAAGTCAGATAGCTGGGTATTCAGGTATAGATACTCATATAACAGATTGGAATGCTGATAATTTAGATTTAATTTTAAGGGGAGAAAAAATAGGAACTCATATTCTACCATCAAGTAAAAAAATTCCATCTAGGAAGCTTTGGATAGGATTTGGCATGGTCTCTACTTCAACAATTACAGTTGACACTGGAGCAGAAGAAGCATTAGTCAATAAGAATGCATCTTTACTATATAAAGGGATAAGTGAATATGGTAAAGAAATAAATATAGGTGATTGCATTACAGTCTTTAATACAAAAGGTGCCCCAATTGCTAAGGGGATAAGTAGTTGGAGTTCAGATGAAATTGATGAAGCTTTCAAGATTAATAATCGTGGAAACTCTAAGCCAGTTATGCACAAAGACAATTTAATTATTCTATAAATAACACTTAAAAAATCTTTAAAGCTTTACTAGTCTGTTCTCATGTTACAAAAGATAGGCATTGAGGCAAAAAAAGCTTCAAAAGTCTTATGTTTAGCTTCAGAAGAACAAAAGAACGAAGCGTTAAACGCTATGTCTAAAAGCATTATTAATAATATGACCTATATTCTTGATGAGAATCAAAAGGATCTTAAAAAAGGTGAACAACTAGGTATAACAGATGCTTTGATGGATAGATTAACACTAACTAGTGAGCGAATTGAATCAATGTCTGAAGGTTTAGTTAAAATTATCCACCAAGAAGATCCAGTTGGAAAAATTGAAAAAGAGTGGACCGGCGAGAATGGATTAGAATATAAGAAAATTAGATCTCCCTTCGGTGTTGTAGGTGTAATTTATGAAGCAAGACCAAATGTGACTTCTGACGTTGGTGGACTTTGCCTCAAGTCAGGAAACTCTTCAATACTAAGAGGGTCTAGTTATTGTATAGATTCAAACAAGGCTGTTCTGAAAGTTCTGAGGGAAGGGATTATATCTTCTGGTTTACCAGATAATTCGATACAACTGTTAGAAGATACTTCAAGAGAAATAGGTATAGAGTTAATGAAGTTAACCGATTATGTGGACTTATTGATACCAAGAGGGGGCAAAGGGTTAATTCAAAGTATGGTTGAGAATGCAACTGTACCTTATATTCTAGATGGAGATGGAAATGTTCATTTATATATACATGAGGATGCAGATGCAGACAAAGTAAATAAGATTGTTATAAATGCGAAAGTTCAGAGGCCAGGAGTTTGCAATGCATTGGAAACTTTAATCATACATAATAAGTACATTGAGCAAAATGGCAGCAAAATTATTGACGAGTTACTTGCTAATGGTGTTGAAATTTTTATAGATGAAGTTCTTTCATTGGAATATCCAAATTGCAAGGTAGCGACTGAGGACGAATATTATATGGAGTTTCATGATTATAAGATAGCTATAAAGATTGTAGAAAATCTTGATGAGGCTATTGAACATATAAATATTTATTCATCAGGGCATACTGAATCAATACTTACAAAAGATGAATATGCTGCAGAAAAATTTTCAAACTCTATAGATTCTTCTGTTATTTTTATTAATGCTTCTACTAGATTTACAGATGGAGAAATCTTTGGCTTTGGTGCTGAAATCGGAATAAGTACACAAAAGCTTCATGTAAGAGGACCTATGGGGTTAGAAGCTTTAACCAGTGAAAGGTATATAGTTAAAGGACACGGTCAAATAAGAGAATGAACAAAGAAATAATAGTTACTATTAAGCAACTGGAGCAGGTTGGATATTTTGCTTCTGACTATATAATTGATGCTTTAAACAGTGCACTAGTTTTAAATAAACCTTTATTAATTGAAGGACCTGCGGGCTCAGGAAAAACTTGGTTAGCAAAAGCTCTAAGTCATTTGAAAGAATGGAACTTAATACGTCTTCAGTCACACGAAGGTATTGACGAAGATAAAGCTTTGTATGAATGGAACTACAGAAAACAACTATTATCCCTTCAATCAGATATAGATGGGGAGAAGAGTATAGAGGATATATTTTCTGAAGATTTTTTGATTGAACGTCCAATTTTGCAAGCCCTGAGGAGTAAGGAAACTAGTTTATTATTGATAGATGAAGTTGATAGAGCTGACGAAGAAATGGAGGCACTATTATTAGAAGTTTTGGCTGAGGATCAAGTAACAATTCCAGAACTTGGAACAATTTCTGGTTCTCATAATTTCCACACTATTCTTACCTCAAATTCAACTAGAGAGCTTTCAGATGCTTTAAAGAGGAGATGTATCTATCTTTATTTAGATTTTCCTGAGATTAGTAGGGAGGCTCTAATTTTAAGTCATCACATAGAAGGTCTAGATAAAAATGATTCTGAAAAAATTGCTTCAATGATTTCATATATACGGAAATTAAATATACAAAAGCCACCTTCAATTGCAGAAGTTGCTGATTGGTTAAAGTATGTTTGGTCTAAGGATACAGGATTGGGAGAACGCAATCTTAAAAAGAATATTGGAATTCTTATAAAGAATAATCATGATCAAAAAGTAGTAATAGAAGAAATTGAAAACTTCAATAATAAGCAGTAAGGTACTATCAGAGTTTGCTACATTTTGTAGAGATAATGATTTAGACATAGGCGTAAATATAACTAAAGATTCATTTCAACTTTTAAATGAGCAAGAAATAAATAATATTCATCAGGCTATATATTATTTACAGTTCTTATTTGTGAATAATTATAAAGACATTGAAAAGTATAAATTCCTTGCTTCCCGATTTTTTAATTTAAATCTTAAGCTAAAAAATAATGATAAACAGTTAGATTATGAAAGCTTATTCTCAAACACCAATCAAGAAAAAGATATAATGAATAGCCTCTTCCTTGATTACTTATTATCTCCTACTCAAGAAAAACTAACCTCGCTATCTTATGACGCTATTTCTTCTTTTGAATCATTAGATTTTTCTAGACCAGTATCAATAAATTATTGGGTTGAAAGAATAATGACATCATCTTATGTAGAAGAAATGATGAAGGTTTTTCTGATTAACGACATTGATAAATATAGTAAATACCAAGTATATGCATTAGAGCAAGGCTTCTTGAAGGACTTCAGAGACGAAATATTTACCCAGTTATTTAACATAAAAAACCAATCTAAAGAGCCTTATGATTATGAATTTCTAGACAAGTTAGTAGATTTGTCTGAAAAAGACTTTCTCCATACTGATAAAAGTGAAAGGAAGGACCTTTTACAACAGGCTAGGAAGTTGGGAATGTATCTTGCTGTAAAATTAAAGAAAAAAACTAATGACAATAAAAAAGGAAGAGTGTCCTTGAGAAAAACAATTAGAAAGTCTTTGTCTTACGGAGGTTCTATGTTTTCAACTGTTCATGTAAGAAAAATCAAAAAGAAGCCAAAGCTTATAGTTTTTTGTGATATTAGTGGATCTATGGCACTGTACTCCATTTTTGGTTTGAATTTTCTATCAGGGATATTGAAAGCATTTAGAAATATAAGAGCTTTTGTTTTTATTGATGGAACAACTGAAGTTACAGATTTAGTACGAAATAATACAGGAGAAGAAATTTCCTCGATATTAGGACAGTGGAATAATTATGTGAAACTTGATGGCCACTCTGATTATTCATTTTCTTTTGAGACCTTGTTAGATAACATTAAAGATATATCTCCCAATAATCTTCATTTATTAGTTATAGGAGATGCAAGGAATAATTATAGATTTTTGGATGAAAAATTATTGATTGACATAAGTGAAAAATTTGAAAAAATCTATTGGCTTAATCCAGAGAAAGAGGCGTATTGGTCTACAGGAGATAGTATTATTAATCACTTCCAGCCTATATGTGAATCAATTGAGGAAGTTAGAAATTTAAATCAACTCAAGATATTTGTAGAGAAGATAAGTAAAAAACTAGTATAGATTATGAAGCAATATGGAATGCTAGGAGGTACTTTTGACCCCCCTCACTATGCTCATCTTGAGATTGCGATAAGGGCTATAGAGCAGTTTTCCTTAGCTAAAGTTGTTTTTATCCCTGCAGGTAATCCATGGCACAAAGAGGGAATCATCTCAAGCTATGAACATAGATATAAAATGACCCAGTTACTAATTAGCAATTCTGACTATCTTGAAGTTAGCGACTTGGAAAGCGATATTTCAAGACCTACATACACAATCGACACACTAAGAAAAATTCCAGAGACTGACGAGAACTATTTTATTATAGGAGCTGATGTAGCAAGAGAAATTACAACCTGGAAGGATTATAACGAAATTTTTGATTATACAAAGATATTAGTTGCTCCTCGAAATGGAGTAAGTAGTAGAGATTTAGATGATATATTCCCAGGTCCTTACAATCTTATCCAAGGTGCTGAGGTTGATTTAAACTCTACGATTATAAGAGAAAAAATTAATGAATCGGTTACATTAGAGGGAATGCTTCCATTGAGCATTATCCAATATATTAGAGACAATTCTTTATACGGCTGATTTTTTTATTTCCAAGTTTTTTTATTAAGCAAGATTACAATTGGGAACATCTCCAACCTTCCAACCAGCATTATGAAAGCAAGGAGTATTTTCGAATATTCATCATAGAAATTGTATGTATCAAATGGTCCCGCTTGATCTAAAGCTGGGCCAATATTGTTCAATGCAGACACTACAGAAGACAGAATAGTCTCAATACTTACATGAATTCCACCAAAATATGTAGTTAATCCTAGAAGAACAGACCCTAAGCCAAATACAGTTATGTATAAAATAAAGAAGGTTTGAACTGATTCCAAAGATTGCTCTGTCATTGCTGATTTTGACATTCGGACTTTAAATATAGCTTTTGGAAATATTAGTTTTTTTAATTCATTTCTTACTGTCTTAAGTAAGGCAACAAGCCTTACAACTTTAATCCCTCCACCGGTAGATCCTGCCATTCCTCCAACAAACATAAGACCTAGAAGCAGAATCTTAAGACCTCCTGGCCAAACTTCAAAATTAGATGATGAGTATCCGGTTGTAGTTATTATAGCTAGAGACGTAAAGATGGACTCAACAAGAGAGTTAACTACACCATTGTTGCTTGTATATAAGAAGATGAAAAATATTACAGAAGAAAATGAGACTATAAAGGCAAAATATTTAAATTCACTACTATACATATACTCTTTTAATCCTTTGCGACTTTTGTAATGAAGAGTAAATGAAGTACCAGCTATAAACATGAATAAACAGACTATAAGCTTACTTATAGTAGAAAACTCAGATACAGATTTGTCAAAGGTGCTGAAGCCACCTGTAGATAGCGTTGTAAATGAATGATTTAATGAAGAAAAGAAATCTACTCCGGAAAGGCTCAAGAGAACTGTCTGCGATATTGTAAATACTAGATACACTCCCCATAGAATTGCTGCAGTATCTTTAAAGCGAGGAGTGAGTCTGTCAGGATTCGGACCTGGTGATTCTGCTTTTGCAAGATTTAGACCTCCCGATCCTAAAAGTGGCATAATTGAAATTGTAAGAATAATTATTCCCATTCCTCCAATCCACTGAGTTATAGATCTCCAAAATTGTATTGCTTTTGGAAGTTCTGAAGGATTGGCAATTACTGAAGACCCTGTTGTAGAGAATCCGGATGCTGTTTCAAATAAAGCATCTATAAAATTAATATCAGGTAGTGATACTAAATATGGGACTATTCCAGCAATTGTCAGGCTTATCCAAGACAGACCTACCGCTGCAAAACCTTGTGTGATGTTTAGTTGTTTTTTAGGCCTCAAGAATTTATTGCCGAGAGAACCTATAACTGAATAAATAAGTGATAATACAAGAAGGTAGATTCCAATATTATTTTCTTTGTAGTAGAAGCCAACAAGACCAGAGAAGAATATGGCAAGTCCTAAAACTCTTAATACCCCTGAACCTACAAATGCAGCTATTCTTAACAATTACTTCTCAACAAAAAATTTCTTCAATGTCTGGAATTGAGTCAGGTAGTGAAAAGACAACCAGTTTGTCTTTTGATGCAAATTGCCACTCTCCTGTTGGTATATGTACATCATTTCTTCTAATTACTCCAGCAACTAAGGAGCTATTTGGTAAATCTATATTTTTTAGTTCTTTACCTAACACTAAACAGTCTTCACTTAATTGAATTTCTAGCGCCTCAACTTCTGTATCTTCAAAAGTTAATGCTGTAGTTACATTCTCTGATCTAACATCTTGCAAGATTTCATTAGCTGCTGCAATTCTTGTTGATATTGTTGCCTGTATAGAAGTCTCTTTAAGCAGGTCCATATAATCAATTTTATTTACTCTAGTTATTATTTCAGGAATACCCAAAGACTTCGCTATCAAGCTACAAACTATATTTTTTGAGTCGTCTTTACTCAAGGCAATTAGTGCTGTATTTTCTGTTACTCCAGCATCAATTATATTTTTTGGGTCTTTTGGGTCTGTACATATAACTATTACCTGTGAAAGATTTTCAGCAATTCTTGTACAGTCACTTTCGCTATCATCTAGGACTACCACCTCATATTTGCTAGATAATAATCTTGCTGCTAGTAACTCAGAAGACCTAGATGCTCCAACTATGATTGCTTTATTTATCTCCTTTTTTTCATTAATACCTAAAAGAGATAATGCTGTTGTTACTTCTCCGCTTTTAACAATTATCTTAAGATGATCATCCTTACTTATTACTGTATCTCCGTTTGCTATGAAAGATTCTCCATCCCTAACAAATGCAGTTATAAGCCAGTGACCTTTGGAATCCGATTCATGGATTTCATTTAATGCATTTCCTATAAGTGGGGAGTTTTCAGTAACTACTCCTCCAATTGAAAGAAGTTTTCCTTCCCCAAATTCATAAATATCATAAATTCCAGATCTTGATAAAAGTTTTTCTATTTCGTCACAAGCACTTTCTGACGGATCTATAATTTGGTCAATCTTTAGCTCATTTTGTTCACTTTTCATTGATTCGTCCTGAACCCTCGCAAAAGATTTTTTCGTACCTAGATTTTTTGCGACATAACAAGCGAGCATATTGACATTTTCTTTTTCCGTTACAGCTATGATTAA
>Ga0066862_10001020_pt1 | contig 11439 bp, 9 predicted proteins | sample ETN02SmetaG_FD_66431 | JGI IMG/M metagenome (GOLD analysis project Ga0066862, IMG submission 66431) | Marine microbial and viral communities from oxygen minimum zone, Eastern Pacific Ocean - ETNP2014F10-02SV255 | ecosystem: Environmental > Aquatic > Marine > Oceanic ... | reverse complement strand
GTTGGTTTCTGCCAGTTCGGCCTTCTTCCGCTCACTGGTCATTCTGCCCAGCTCCCTCTCTGCCTCCTTCCAGCGATTTGTCTCACGGTTCAGGTTTTCCTTTGCCTTCTTGTAGGCCTCAGATTCCTTCTCCGACTTGCGTTCAGCCTGTCCCTTGAGTTTTTCTTGTGCCTCAGTCTTCTTGTTGGTCTCTGCAGTCGCCCTTCGCTCTCCTGTGGACTTCTTTTCGAGTTCCAGCCTCCTCTTCTCTTGTTCGACGATCCGCTTCTCAAGGATCTCTCTCGCCTTTATCGCTTCTTCTAGCTCCTTCAGCGACTTCTCACGTTCCTTCCCAGATTCAGCGGATGAGTCCTGCGCCTCCTTTGTCCTCTTCTCTGCCTCGGACAGCTTTACCTTAGCATCCTTCTCGGCATTGGATTCCTTCGCTGCCCTTTCGGAGTCGCGCTTAGCGTTCGCCAGCGCCGCCTTGGCTGCTTGGGAAGCCTCGTCAGCCTCCTTTTTCGCTTGGGCGGTGACCTTCTCCGCTGCGCTCCTATCTTTGATGGCACTGTCCAGCTTGGCCTTGGAGTCCTTGAGTTTCCCCTGAGCGTGTGTAAGAGCCCTCCTAGCCTTCTCAGTGGCTTCCTCGCTCCTGTCCCGGGCCTTTATGGCCTCGTCACGGGACTTTTCGGCCTCCTTCTGCTTCTCCTCTGCGCTCTTGCGATCCTCGATCCCCTTCTTGGCCCGTTCCACGGCTTTCTGCCTGACCCCTTCTTGCTTGGTGAACCTGTTCTCAGCGTCCCTCTGCGCCTTATTAGCCTCCTTGGACTTCCTCTCAGCATCCTGTCGAGGCTTTACCGAGGCTTGGAACTTCTTTTCGGCATCCTTGGTCTTATCTTCGGCTGCCTTCCTCTTGGTATCGGACTCGGCCTTGGCCTTATCCGCTGCCGCCTTTTCCTTATCCGCTGCCGCCTTGGCTTTCGTCTCCTTCTCTAGGCGGCTCTGGTAGTCCCTCAGCATCTTGGACTGGTCCTCAGCCTTCGTCTCGGCTTCCTTGATTTGCTTCACGAGGGTTGAGATTGCTCTTTTCAGGTTGCTCACGGCATCGGTGGTTTGCTGAAGCCTGGCTTTCTCTGCAGCCCCCTTCTTCGACTCGGATGCCAGATCCCTGTCAGCTTGCGACTTTTTCTTCTTAGCATCCGCCTCCTGTTTTGACAGCTCTTGCTTTTGCTTGGTGAGTTCCTGAGTCCGCCCCCTGTCTTTCTGCAGTTGTTCCCTGACCTTTTCTAGTTCCTGCTGGGTGGCTGAGGCCGACTTCTGTGCATCCTCGGTTCTCGCCTTTCCGGCCTTGACCTGATTGGTCAGATCCTCAACTTGCTTGGACTCCCTTCCGCTTAACTTGTTCTCGGAAGCGAGCTTCTTCTCAGCCAGGGACTTCGCGCTAGACTCTATCTTTGACTTCTTGTCAGCATCGGCCTTGGCACGTTTCAACTCTACAATTTTCGCCTTGAGGTCCTTCAATGACCCAGAGGACTTGGAAAGCTCCTCTTCCGCCTTCGCCCTCCCCTCTTTTGCTTCCTGCAGTGCCTTTTCAGCAGAGCTCCTGTCCGCTGCAGCCTTCTTTGCGTCCGCTGCAGTCTTCTCCAGCTCCCGGGCTTGCGATTGCGCCTTTCCCTCCTCCCGCTTCATGGCCTTCTTCTCTGCATCTGCTCTAGCCTGGGCGGCTCTTTCGGCCTTCTTCTCTGCGGCAGTCTGGGCTTCTAGGGCCTTCTTGTCTTTGGCCCCCTTGCCCACGTTGGCGTCAGCCATGGAACGGCTTAACAGTCCGGATATATTTAGGATGCGGAGGGGCGCGCCCCGTGGTGGCACCCTAGGTCAAGCCTCGGGCCGTGTTTCACTTGACAATCGACGGCTTGAGTTTCCGACCCATGAATTCCCTGGTCTTCAGGACGTCAATTACGTAGGAGGCCTTCTTGACGTGGATCTCGATGGTCGACTCTTGGTCCCCGAGGGATATTTCTCCAATCGCAATCTCTGGTACTCTGGCTTCACTTAGGACCCACTCTGCCAAGGTCAGCTTGGTTGCATCTGAGCCTCCCACAGAGAGCCTGACTGTGACCATTCCGAAGCTGTCCGAAAGCTCATCCCAGTCCTCCTTGTGCTTGACCATCTCCTTGGCACCTTCTGGAAGCCCAGGGGGTTCTGAGAGCGGAATTTCCATGTTCCATGTATTGGCGATCTTCTCTAGCATCCCCTGTTCTCCACTGGTTACGAAACTCCAAGCCTGCCCACTTCGACCCATCCTCCCTGTCCTGCCAATTCTGTGTACGTAAGACTCCACCTCATCGGGGAGATCGTAGTTCACCACGTGAGTTATCCCATCTACGTCGAGACCCCTAGCTGCCACGTCGGTAGCCACTAGGATTTCCTTCCTGCCTTCTCGGAAGCCATCGAGAATACGCTCCCTCTTGTTCTGAGCCATGTCTCCATGCAGGGAAGCAGAGTTAACGCCGTGCCGATTCAATCGTTCGTCAAGCATGTCGACCATCCGTTTGGTGTTGGTGAAGATCAGCATCTGATCACCCTCAGCCATGTTCGCTATGATCCTCCCCAGTGCCCACATCTTGTTGAGCCGGCCTATTCTGATTGCGAACTGGTCAATCTCCGGAACCTCCACTTCAAGGTCCTCGCTCATGACATGGACCGGTTCGTTGGTGAACTCCTCGGCCGCGTCGAGGACCTCCTGCGGGAATGTAGCGCTGAATAGCATGGTGTGCTTCCTGCCATCCATCCTCTCAACCACCCAGTTTACGTCGGGGAAGAATCCCATGTCGAGCATCCTATCGGCCTCGTCTAGGCAAAAGCAGGAGATGTTGGATAGTTTGATGTGACCCCTCTTGCTCATGTCAATCACCCTGCCAGGGGTTCCAACTATGATGTCGGCACCATCGCCTAGGGTCTTTGCCTGTTTTTCGATATCTGTACCTCCGTACACGGTTACTACTGAGAGCCCCTTCCCCCCTTGCAAGGCTGCAACCTCCTCGGCGACCTGCACAGCCAGCTCTCGTGTAGGGCACAGCACCAGGGCCTGAGTCTTCCCGGAGGGTTCGCATCGCTCGATTATTGGGATTCCGAATGCCGCAGTCTTACCAGAGCCGGTCCTGGCTTGTCCCACTACGTCGATGCCTCTGCGTGCAACTGGGATGGCCTCGAGCTGAATCTCTGTTGGTTCGGTCCACCCGAGCTCTGCAATCGCACTGGATATGTTAGAATCCAGTTCCCAGCTGCTGAAATTGGATCGATCCATCTGACTGCCTCAGAAGGTCTCAGCTTCTTTGATGTCCTTCTGCAACTGGCCCATCCAATACTTCATGCAATTCTCCTTTGTCAGATACTGGTCCTTGCTCGAAAACGCATGGTTGTAGTGGCCTTTGTCCGCTGTCGCCCATTGGTCCTTCCTCCTTTTGTGGAACTTCTGCATGACGTGGTTTCGCATATACTGGCGGAACTTCAGAGCCTTGGTCCTGTTCTCGCCCTTGGGCGTTACTCCGTTCCAGAGCTTCTCGAAACGTGCTAGTTTCTCGTCAAAGTCATCCGTCATTCGCTATCCTCGCTGGGCGGGCGACCTGACTGCCGTTTATCATCCTCACGCAAGCGAGCGGGTTGGGGCGCCGGGATGTCCTCGCTGTCGGAGGCAACCTCTTCTAGCGGGGCCAACGCTCGGTTCTTCTCTTCCTCAGTACCATCGAAATCGGGATCCCTAGCCAGTGCTGCGAGCCTCTTCTTCAACTCCGGGTCACTCTCCTTTCTCAGTAATTCGCCAGCTGCTTCGCGCAGCTCCTGGCCCGACATTATTACTGTCATCTGGCCAATGCAAGCGGACCTCATGCTAACGTCATCATCCTGTGCACCACGAATTATCATCCTGGCAACCTTGGGGCTTTGCATGTTTAGCTTCTTTAGCGCACGAATCACGGATCCCCTGATTACCCTATCACGCTCTTCGATGCTCGACTCAACCAGAATGGCTGCTATCCTGGGTTCGACGTCTGCTAGTATCGTCAGGGTCTTTGAGGCGTTCCTGCGCACCTCCACCTCCTTGTCTTGCATTGACCAACCAATCAGGTCCCAGGCCTCTGCCCCACCCTTGGCCGCTATCGCCCTGAGGATTTTCGAACCCCTAATTCTCAGGTCGACCTCCTCCTCTCTGATCAGTTCGTCAAGGTGCAAGCACCCGACTTCCGGCCATTCCTTGGAAGCAAGATGAAGGGCCTCGAATGCGTTTCCCCTATGTTCCTCCCTTGAGTCACGCAGCTCTTTGCGCAGGATTCCCTCACAGCCCGAGGGGAACATCGGGGCTAGTCTCCGCAGGGAGTTTCGAGCTTCCTCCCTGACTGCTTCATCATCATCTATGAGCCTGTCAGAGAGGCACTGGAACAGAATCCCTTGCCTCCTGAGGGCGAATGAAGGGAGAGACTTCAGTCCTGCAATACGGACGTCAGGGTAGTCATCTTCCAATGCATCAACTAGCGCATCATACGCATCTTCCGCTTCATGTTCTAGGACCTTGTGGAGCGCTTTGATTCCGTCAATCCTACCCAGAGTCCAGTTTGTCGTCATTGTAGGGACCTCGACCTTGGCGACAATGCCAGTTGCCAGGGGGACAATGTCCTCTAGGGGGAGACTCTGCCAGGGACCGGGTTCGGGCGAAAGGGCTGCCAGACCGTCCTTCCGTCGCTTTGGCCTTGCCTTCCGACCGATGATTTTCCCCGTTCGTGGGTCGCGAGCGATGTACTTCCTGGGCATCTGGGTCGCCCCCGGATGACGCGGTCACACTTCAACCAAGCGCGTCGATGGGCTACGCGACAAGTCCCAAACAAGGGGTGCCTGAGTTCGGGGTCGGTGTTCAGCTTCCTTCCCCTGTCCTGACCTCTGCAGCTAGGAGCCCGGGCAGCACGAGAAGGGCTAGGACCAGTGAGAAAGCGACCGAAATTGAGCTTACAATCCCGAAATCCCTGATTACCGGGACCGGTGATAGCATCAAGACCATGAACCCGCAGATTGTGGTACCAGCGGACATCAGGAGTGCTGATCCTGTGTTGGCATACATGTCCCGCATTGCTGGCCAGATTGCCATCCCCGAGTTCCTGTTGGATTCAAATCGCCTCCATACGTGGATAGAGTAGTCTATTCCAAGGCCGATAGTTAGGGCCGTGATCATTATTGTTAGAACGTTCCAATTTATCCCCAGCACCGCCATCGCCCCGACTACCCACGATCCAGCTAGCCCCACTGGTAAGATTACCAGCATTGACTGGCCGAACCTCCTGGTGAGGGAAGCCAGAACCACCATCGAGACAGCGAGGCTTAACGCAGTCGAGCTCACGATGGACGAGATCAGCCCCGTCAGGACGTTGGAGAGGACGACGAGGTCACCCACTGCATAGGCCCTCCCTCCGGTGTCAGCGGAGATTATCGTGACTTCAGCGTCTAGCTCGTTCGATATCTCTTCTACCATGGAGCTGGTCTCAGCTTGAACGTCTACCCTGATTCTGAGGTAACGGATAGTCTCCCCGTCCTCGTTTAGTAGGACGTGCTGGCCAGTGCGTTCGGACCAGGTCATGCCCCTGAGCTGATCTCCCACGGTGTCGTTTGACAGCAAGTAAGATATGGCCATCGCGAGATCTCCTTCCATGAAGTCCCCGGTCGTTGCCACGTCCTCACCGAACGCCTCTAGGTTGTAGGCCAGTCCAAAAGACTCATTTTGTTCGATCGCGTCACCAATAATCCGGTATACACTGTCGTAAGATGCCCACTCGGTACTCGTACCGGGGGCCTCCGTGACAATTACGCCAGGCATTCGAAGAAATGAGTCCTCAACGCCTCTTAGGGCATCTATGAGCTCCCTCTCGCTGTCGAATGACCCCTCCCCCTCCTCGGGTTCGATTAGTATGTACACAGACTTCATGGCTTTGACATCATAGGATTCGTAGAGGTCTTCACGCACCTGCATGACCTCCATCTCTTCGTCGGACAGGAAGTCAGAGAGCTCGAAGCTGGTGTCCAGTCCCCGTTGCGCTACGACAATCGACCCAGCCGTGATTATGGCAACCGTGAGCAGCACAATCGGAGCGTTCCCCCTCTGGAAATCCGCAGCGCTCCTAGCTAGTCCACCTAGCTCTAGCCCCCTACTCCTGGACGAGCCAAGGGTTCTTTCCACCACCACATGCATTGCACCAACCGTGATTGTACTGGCCACGAACGCCGAAGTCACACCCAGAGCCAGAGTGACACCGAAAGTCCTCAGTGGGGGCAGCGGGGAAAGCGAGTTTGCGAGGAATGCGAAAACCGTAGTAATAACAGCCAACAACAATGCGGTCCTAAGTTCCATGAAGGCCTTGGCCCATGCCTCGGCAGAGCTTTGAGACTCTTGCTTTGCCCTCTCGTAACCACGTTGCAGATGTATGGAGTAGTCTATCCCCAACCCAAGGACCACGGGGGTGACTGCTATTTCTAGGATTGAGAACTCCATCCCAGCCAGGGATATGGCCCCATAAGTCCAGACCAATGAGGCCAGAAGTGCAGTAAGGGGGACTGCTACCATGGTGACTGATCTGAAAGTCAATGCCAGCAGGATGACGACTACTAGAACTGCAAGAAGAATGAGCCATACCAAGTTGTCCAGAGTCGACTCATTAATGTCGTGACTAATCAGATCGTCGGAGATGACGCCATATTCCAGGACCGAGGATTCGTCGGCACTCCCCCCTGACAGCATTTCCCTAATCTCTGTTGCACGCTGCTGACGATCCTCGTTGCTAATCTCGCCAGAGAGTTCGATAATCCACAGTGTGCTACCGGCCGTTGGGGTTGGGTTGCCTTCTCCAGTTTCCAGCCAATCACATATCGGCTCGTAATCCAAGTCTTTGTTTAGCATGGCCGAGGAGGCGAAGGCTGCAGTCGCGATCGTCTTCTCGTCGCTAGCAACCGCATCACCGCACTCCTCCCCCTGCAGCACTTCCTCGAGCATTTGGTTCCAGTCGTTGAAGTCGGAAAGGTGGCCCGAGTAGTTCCTCTCGTACAGCATCCTCTGCAATACATCGGCAACATTGAGTTGGGAAGTTACGAAGCCCTCGTTTTCCTCTGAGAATGACTGAATCCGTTCGTGATCTGCAGCAAGTTGGTGTAACGCCCTCATTTCTAGAACGTTGGGCAGAAAGCCGCCGTCTGCTTCGGTCATAGAAGGCTTGACGTTTACGTACATCAGGTGAGAAGATGCCCCCATAGAATCTTCAATCCTGTCTCGAGCATCGTCCGCCTGGGTCTCAGGAGCGAAGGAGGACAAGTCAGTGGTGAAAGCGGGAAGGGGCATAAGGACCGAAGCCAGGAAGGCCGTCAATAGGAGGCTGACCAGTAGGATCGGGCCTGCTAGTCTTTCGAGGCCCTCTGCCAAGCGCCTTGTTATGGCATCAGTGTCCGCCATCGAAACTCCCCAAAACCTCCTCCTGTAAAACTTGAGTGTTGGTTTGCAGCTAGACAGACTTGGCTTTGCCATGCAAGGCCTGAAAAGGGAGCCTCCAGTCGAGCGCCCGTTCCATGCCCGTCAAAGTATTGAAGAATGAGGGTCGCGAGCTGAGGCTGCGAATCATCGGCGGGACTCACACGACTCTCCAGATGTTCCGGTCTCGTCTGAATGATATGGAAGATGTGGAGTATGCGAATTATTTCCAGAAGCACCCGGACCTTGACGAACCTGAACTCTATGTCAGGGCGGCCAAGGGCAAGAAAGCGGAAAAGCTACTCCGGGACATCTGCTCCTCAATCACCAAGGAGTTCGCTAGCATCAAACTCTGAGGAGGCATTCCTGTGATTCAGGGCCAGTTGGAGGGCCTTCTGGGTCTTTCAGGTTGGCTCGTTCCGTCTGAAGGGATCGGCGGCCTTTTGAAGGCCCGGGTCGAGGATTTCCGGGTCGAGGAGGCCTCTAAGATTCCAGCTATGGACGGCAAAGGCCGATTCACCGTTGTTAGGGTCACGATGAGGAACTGGGAGTCCAATCGTTATCTACGACGTCTAGCAAGGGCGTGCGGGATTAGGAGGAACCGAATTTTCAGTTCCGGATTGAAGGACAAACGTGCCATAACCACACAAGTTCTGGTTATAGACGCACCACGGAGTAAGGTGGAGGGTGTGGAGATACCTGACAGCTCAATTGAGGTTTTGGGGCGCACCCATCACAAGGTTGGAATGGGGGATCACGATGGTAACAGATTCACAATTGCCGTTAGGGGGTGTTGCGACTATGACGGTAATCCAATAGATGCCAAGGAGGCAATGAAGAAGGTCCATGAGATTAGGAAAGGACTCTCAGATTCAATAGGCTGCGACGCATTTCCGAATTGGATTGGGCCGCAGAGGTTCGGTTCCACTAGACCCGTGACCCATGAGGTTGGAAGGGCTGTAATTGGGGGTGATTTCGAACATGCCGTCGATCTGTACATTGGGATGGAGGCATCTCGCGAGAGTGAGGAGGCAGCATCTTTCAGAGCAAAGTGGAGGGAGTCCCACGACCCCTCTTCCTGTTTGGAGATGGCACCAAGCAGACTAGGTTACGAGAGTGAGATGCTCAAGCATTTGGTCAAAAAACCAGGAGACTACCTCGGGGCGTTCAAGACTCTGCCCCATTCTCTTCAGCTACTAATGGTTCATTCGACCCAGTCTTTGGCATTCAATCATGCTCTTTCTGCGAGGATCGAAATGGGTACTTCATTGATCGAGCCAGAGTTGGGGGACCTTGTCGCCCCCATTCAAGCCAGTGGCCGGCTCGATGTCGGTAAGATGGCCCCCGTCAGCGAGACCAACCTTGAGCGTTGCAAGAGGAACTGCTCTCTGGGCAGACTTGCAGTAACGGGACCCTTGCCCGGAAGGGATGCTCCCTATGCTGAAGGGGTTCCGGGCGAGTGCGAATCCAGCGGACTTGAAGCCACTGGCTTGTCGGATGTCTCTTGGGTCGTTCAAAGAATTCCCAGACTAACTACCTCGGGTACTAGGAGGGCACTTTCGGTACCATTCAGAGACTTCAGTGTGGAGGAAGCTCCTGAGGTGACCGACTCTCTCTTTGAGAGGTGGCAAATCGGACCTCAAGAGGGAGATAGGTGGCACCCCGAAGGGGCATGCCTCCGATTCCGATTCACGCTCCCCCCTGGTACGTACGCAACGGTTCTGATGCGGGAGTTCATGAGATCGCCCCTCGATCACTACTGATCAAAGGCGACCCATCTCGAGGGCCTCGATCTGTCCCACAACTTCGTTTGATTCCTTGACTCGGTTCTCGAACTCATCGACAACCCCATCGCCCTCCCCTAGGACCACCTGGACTTCAATGAACATCATCCCAAACGCCAGTGGCTTGATTTCCACAGTCTGCACTTCCTTGAAAGAAGCAATTTGATTGGCCACGCTTTGGTAGTCTGGGGGCCCGTCATCAGGTTGGTCGAGAGTTACTTTATACTTTACAACGACCTGACCCACATTGTCACCTCATGGGCCTTCAAACCTGCATTCTGGGCAGATGTATTTCACTGCCTGGACCCTGCATCTTTGGCTGCGTCCGATAGGTGAACTGCACCCCGGGCAGGGGAATGATGTACTTTCGCTGTCAACGAGTGGCGTCCCAGACGACGAGCAAAACACAGCTCTTTTTGCAGACATTACCAATCCCCGTCCAGCAGGCGTGCTAGGTTCCCTTTTTAGCGTTGATTGTGCACTTATGACTTATGTGAGACGCAACGCCTCTTTTCCCATTAGCAAACGTTGAAAAGACTTCATGCTGAAAAACATCACATGGCAGAGGAGGAACTCTCTCTAACAGGAGAGCAACATGATCTCTCAAGGTTCATCACCGATGAAGGGGGCATCTGGAGCCTCAGAGAAGTTGAGAAGGTTCGAGGTTGGAACAATATTGAGTATGCGGCTGGTTTGTCTGGGAAGAATACCCCCTCTTCCGGTCTCTCTATGAATAGGGCTTACATACCTCCCGGCGGAGTGGCCAATGCACACATCCACGTGGATTTCGATGTCATGGTCTTCTTGCTAAAGGGAAGCGTTCGTCACGAGTATGGCCCAGGATGCAGGAAATCTGTGGTTCACAACGAGGGAGATATGTTCTATATCGAGCCAGGGCTCCCCCACGAGGTTTTCAATTGCTCAGAGGAAGATTGGGTTCACGCTGTCGTAGCTAGATCCGATGCATCAGAGTGGCAGAACATTGTGCCATACGATCGTGATTCAGAATAATCAATCGAGCGAGAGCACTCTGGGAGGGGGGTTCGTCACAGGTCGGGGAGTAAACCCCCCCGACCTGCTTGCGTAAGTCCGAGTAACCAGATGTTTCCAGTCTCAGACCATCTCGTCGATCTTGGCACCCAGTAGGGCCCCAGCGCCGACGAACAGGCCATCGCAGACCCAGTTCACTAGGGTGTCTGCCATCCCCTCGAAGGAGCTCGCCACAGACGCGCCCATTTCATGGGCTCCGCTCAGTGTCATCGCTCCGCCAAGGGCCATCAGGCCGAAAGCACTGACCCAAGCGCTGTCGCACCGGGTGTGCACTTGCCACCAGACTGCGCCCGCAGCCAGCATTCCGAGCACGCCGAAGACGTGGTCACCGATGTCCGGTATCCACATGTCCGTCGCTTCCCATCCTGTCGGTATGTCTCCGAACTCTGTGGCCAGAAGTATGGCCAGCAGGGCTCCTAAGACCTGTGCTACCAGGCGCATTCCGTTTGCCATCCAGTTCCCTTCAGTGTCGTTCAGGTCACCTGTCAGCATGTGACACCATGTCACTACTGGCAGGATGTGAGCGCCTCCGAAGGCCATCCAAGCAACGGCGAGAGCGACTGCTCCCTCCAGTGTGCCCAGACCAAGCCCGAAAACGACCCATGACACCATAAAGGCGCCACCAAGTTCTCCTTTCATTGCATTCATATCTACGTTCATTCTTTTTTCCTCCTCGTTTACACGAGTGGCTGCGCCTCCCTTCCATGGAGTATATAACTGAGCAGGTGGCAGAGTTGCGAAAACGGCCTAAAAACGCACTTTTTTCGAAAAGCCGGTGTTCCTGGTAACACTTGATATTCTGTGGTAAACTTGGACAATTTTTGTATTGTAGATCACTAACTGCCCTTAGGCAACTTCCTGAACCCAACACGAGGCGACTCATCCGGCTCTTCTTCCCTGCCAACTACGATTCCAATTTCGGCTAGGTGGTCCTGCACCTGCTCCATCGCGCTTCGCACGGATGCGTCTCCCCGGGCTTTAGGGAGTAAATTCTGACATATGAGATAGGTCTCTGAGGAAGCGCTTCTACTCGCTGTCGGGGAAAATCTGCTGACCGAAGAGAAACGCTGCTTCGCTGCACCCACAAGCCCCTCTATTCCAGCTCCCTGGAAAACTTTGGTCACGAAT
>Ga0066862_10001017_pt1 | contig 11469 bp, 2 predicted proteins | sample ETN02SmetaG_FD_66431 | JGI IMG/M metagenome (GOLD analysis project Ga0066862, IMG submission 66431) | Marine microbial and viral communities from oxygen minimum zone, Eastern Pacific Ocean - ETNP2014F10-02SV255 | ecosystem: Environmental > Aquatic > Marine > Oceanic ... | reverse complement strand
TATCATCCTATGGTTGAGAATCAAAATCTAATTTTTGGAGTCCAAAAGTTCTTAGTTTCTTATAGCTATCACTAGACTGGCCTATATTTTGAAGCTGATTGAAGCCAATTTCAGTGCTTGCCCCACTCGCTCCTAGCCTATTAGAGGAGTTCTCATCGCAATGTCTGCAGTTAACAAGCTCTAGCCTATAGAACCCATCAAAATCATCTGGTTCATTAAATCTAAATTCCATTTCATCCTTAACCACGCCATAATCTTTTGCCAGCCATATATTATTCAATTCAACAAGCTCTAAGCCTGAGCCTTGCATGATAGAGTTCTTGGTTCTTGTTATTTTAAAGGCGTCTGTAAGCAGGGTGAATTCATCAGTATGACTTTCACCTTCATCCCATTGCTGATTCTCATTATCATCAGAGAACTCTTCTCCTAAATCATATGCATCATTTAGCTGAGGAATTGTGAGTGTATCGCTTGATACTTCATAGGTCTCTACAATATAGTATTGAGCATTTGTCTGAGGAGAGTATGCTGTCCTTGAGCTCTGATGTTTTTCTCCATCTCTAAGTAATCCATTATAAGTATATAGGTATGTTTGTTCAGATGGAAGATTATCAAAAACTAAGTAATCTTCAAAGCTTCCTCCATCAATACTAGATCCTGGAGTTGTAGTCGGGAGAATGAAGTAGCTGTCATGAATAAGCTCAACTATATCTCCAGATTGATCATCTTTTCTATACAAGTGATAGGCTACTGACCTATCACCATTACCAGATTCATCCCAAATAACTTTTGATATACTATAATCTTTACCATCTTCAAATGTATTTTCTATGATTTGATAGCTATAGACTGTCTCAACCTTGTCTACCATTGCAGTGGTTTTTGACTTATTCTCTACCTGGTCATAAGATTGAATGAGCTGGAAAGAATTTTCTCCCCACCTAGGAGTAATTATTGCATCTACGTCAATATTTTCATAGGCAGTCCAATCATTACCTGCATAGCTGGCGATAAGCACATTTGGTCTATCTGACATTGAATAAAGAAGATCGTAGCTACAGTTAGTTGTCCCATCTGCGCAAGCCTCCGCCGCATCTATAATTCCATTCCCGATATCAACATAAGGCTCATCATTCCACTGGCCATTTCCATCCTCATCGGTATATGCTTCAGCATCATCCCACTGACCATTACAATTTCTATCAAGAAATGGTTCACCTATATCGTATTCTAGGTCATCGTCACCGCCTTGGTTCAAAAAGGGTTCTGCCGGGTCCCAAAAACCATTTCCCACATCTTCAACTTCCGCATCATCCCAAGCTCCATTGTCATTACAATCCGTGCTAATTTTAAACATCAGAGAATCAGTAGATATGAGAGATTTACTGAAATTAAAATCATGTGTTATTTCAAGGTTTTGCGAGCTATATATACTATCTACAGATGATAATTGGTTTGTATCAAAATAATATTGATATGTAGTGGAATCTGGTAGGTCCCACTGCTCACCTGAGTCCCAATACCCATTTTCATCATCATCTGAAAAATAAAACCCATTCAGATCGTTGAAATTAATCTGAGTAATATAAACTAGTGAGTCGTAGTCGTCACTCATATCAGGAGCGAAGGCATCTGTATAGCTCTCGCCCTCATCCCAAGTATCGTTAGAATTATCATCTTCGTAATCCTCACCCAAATCATATCTATTGTTTTCATACAGCTCATCTGGGTCACCGATTATATACCTATGACTCAAAGGAGAAAATTCTCCAGGTGCACTTACAACCATGTACCTCTCATTGTCTTCATCCCACTCGAGCTTGATTACATCTGTATAAGTGTGGGAAAAATTAATCTCTTCAAATCTATAGATTCCAGAGAAGCTACCTCCAGTTATATCTCCATCCCCATTAATATCCTCTCCTTCAATAGTTTCATCAAATGGGTCAAGTGCAATCATATCATCAATTAACTCATTAGGGGAGAATGATAACACATAATCGCTAACAGTTGTAAAATTCAAGGTGTCAGATTCAGCGTCAAAGGCAAGGGGCTCTATAATACTTAAGCCTGAGTATCTATAAAATTGGGAGTTTACATAGGGCACCTCTGATTCATCTAAATCATAGAAGTATTCGTCTATATTTCCAGTGATGCCGTTGCTTAATTCTGAATCTCCAAGAGTACTTTCGAGAGAATCTGAAGACGAGCTACCTGAAGTTGGCTCCTCGCAATTCATAAGCAAAGCACCAATAGCTAATAACAAAAATTTATTTATTAATTTCATTTATCTATATGTTTTGTATTTGGTCGCCGAATAATATATCTCGCAAAGCACACAATTGCAAGAGCATAACAGACTAGTAAAGGTAAAACTAATACTATCTACAATTCAAGGGAAAATTAAGGGGGATTAAATAAACTATTTAATGAGAAGGACTTTCATTGTTTCAACACCCTGGTCGCTAGAGAATTGGATGAAATACATACCAGCTGACAAGTGGCTCGCATTCCATGAAACAGAGTAGTATCCAGCTGACTTAACCTCATTCATCAATCGCTGAACATGCGCCCCGCTAATATCATAGATATTTATATCTACAGGGGTTAGGGATGGCAACGAAAAGTCGAGCTTTACCGTTGGATTGAATGGGTTTGGATATGGCTTTGATATGGAGAACTCATCTGGGATCTCATTGCTCAGATCTCCACACTCTTCTTCGCTATCTACACAGGACCCGTCCTCGCACTCGACTAGTCCCTGTGATTCACAGCTACAATCTTCTAAAGTTTCCGCACACGAGCCATCTAAACAATCATAAAGGCCTTGAGATTCGCAACTACAATCTTCGAAAGTTTCTGCACAGGTATCATCTCCACAGTCAACAAGTCCCTCATCCTCACAAGATAAAATCCCAACGACAATCTGCATATTACCAAAGTATAGCTCATCCATCAGAATAGATCCAGTATAAACAGATCCAGATTCAAGGCTATTCTCTCTTATATCATAAACTTCCTGCCCATAGATTAAATTGATTTGCTTTTCACCAATCTGATCTATATTCTTTATCTCCCAACTAAGATGAATTGGGGCACCACTGCTGGTTCCAGAGATATCACCTTTTATTGTCCAAGATTTCCTTTCTCCAACAATGTTTTTCACATCTTTATAAAATTCGCGCTGCTCAGCGATCTCAGACTCATACCAGTCTGGATGATCTATCCACATATTTGCATAATTTGCTGGAGTTGCAATAATTGGAAAATCATACTCATCCTCTCCGTACCCCATATCATTAGAAGCGCCTGAACTCAACCCAATTTCAATCATATCTTTCATCAATAGCGCAGAATCAGCCTCAGACTGCTCTGAGAACAGAGAAATTAAGAAGTCCTGATTATCTCCATTTACATTCTCATCAAGTATATGCGGTGTTACTATAAGCTCCAAGGCAGTAGATGCATGAATCCAGTATCCCTGAAATGGCTCAAGGCGATCTACCGGCTCATGCCTTGTTTCCGCATGATTAAATCCTTGTATGCTTGGCTGCACAATCCCGTTCCCAGCATTGGTAGCCACTTCCCAGCTCATTATGCTACTAGGATCATCTGGGTATCTAACTTCCAAGTGATTCACATCGACTTTCGCAACAGATGGGTGCCCAATTAGATTCCAGCCAGCAGTTAGCTCTACAATTTGCTCATCTCTCAAAGCCTCACCCTCAATAGATAAATTTATAGAGTCTCCATCAAATGCTAAGAAGAAACCATTAGATGCTTGGAACTCTACATCTTGAGTTTCGGGGTATGGAAACAAATCGTAATTATTGTTAGAAAAACTAGAATCTGGATCTGTTTCATAAAGAGAAAGGGGGCTACTGATAAGGTTAAAGTAGGGCTCAAACGTGTTCTCAATTTTATCGTTTGCTATAACAATTAAATGATCTGAAATATCTTCATGAGATACGCTGTCTACACCTCCAAAATCTCCTATATCAACAACTAAAACTTTAAATTTATTATCAAAGGAAATTGCACTCACCTCAGGTACTACCCATTGGAAACTATTAGGGATCTCAGATTGAGTCCAGCTTGCGCCTTCAATCGGCTCCCAAATCTCTCCACCATCCTCAGAGCGTAACACCTCAAGTCTACTAATATATTCAGATTCAGATAAAAGCGTCTCATCCACAGCAGATATCCAACTAATATTTATGGTTTCACCCGATAAGTAGATTTCACCTCCAGGCAACGATGTAATACTAGGGATAGGAAGATTCCCTGTAGTGTAGCAATTCTCATTTGAAGGAATTGACCCTCCAGCCTCGTTTGTGGCCACAACATAGTAACAATACTCCTCTGAAGGAGTGAGCCCTATATCCGCAAATGACATCATCTCAGAATCTGCTTCCAGTGTATGATAAAGAACCGAGTCCCTGTATATATCATAAAAGTCTGCTATATCTAAATTTCCATCGTAGCCCTCAGGTGCAGGATTAACTCCACCAGGGAGATCATACTCTGATTCCTCCCATTCTAACTCAACATAATAAAGACTTGAGTTTGCAGTCAAATTAGTTATCATGGCTGGTACTGGAATATCTCTTGTCACCTCAATAGTCATAGAATCTGGGATACTATAGTACTCAGAAATATCTTGTACATACAGTCTAACTAGGTAGTTCTCGTCTGGATAGTAGTTGCTCTCAGGTAAGGTGATATCTAACACTTCCTCGCTACCAATTCTCCACCAACCGATATCTCCAAATCCAGAGGATTCCTGTGGGGCAAATTCGAGTGAATTCTCGGGGTCATACAGCTCCCAAAAATAATTTAGCTCTTCAGTCTCTAGTCCATCTGGGTCATATGAATTATTTATTGTATCAAGGATTTCATTCCCATTAAGGTCGTAGTCTGGAAATCCATCACCATCGTCATCAACATTGTCTAGAGGAAATGTGCACAGTATTGAATCATCATTTATTGAGGTTAAGTACCTTTTCTGATCAAGCCCTGCATCAGCAATAGGTCTAATGTTAGGAGCGGTTTCACCTGAATCCATCACTGAAAGGTTACTATCACCTGCATCATTAGAAGCTATGACATTGTAGAAATATATAGTTCCTGTCCGTAGACCTGTATCACTATACTCACTCTCCAGTGAATCTGATATCCTAATCATGAGCTTTCTGCTATCTGTATAGCTCTCCCCTTCATCCCACTGGTTATTGTCATTTTCATCTACATAGTCTTCGCCATAGTCATATATACTATTGGAGTATGTTAAACTATCTATGCCCTCAGTTAAATAGCCATTTGCCTGATAAAAGTAAATAACGTTACAGACACCATCGGCCTCACCGACATCCGGGCCATTTTCATCCCATATTCCATTTGAGTTAAAGTCCTCAAATTCTTCACCAAGGTCATACTGATTATTTCCATTCAAATCAGTAAACTGCTCACTTTGATATCCTGGGTCCCCTGGGCAGATCCCATCCCATCCACAATCAATAAAGTCCTCACCAATATCATGGATATTATTATCATTTAAGTCATTATAACTTTCAAAGTGCTCCACTTGAATAAATCCGTCAGATGGGCCATCTATAATTGAGAATAGATCATCAGAGCCCGCATAAAGCTGACTTGGAAGTATTGATATTCTATCATGTCTGGTCCCAGCTAAGCCTATAAGGCGAGGTTCGTCGCTCTCTTGATACCAGCTTCGATAAATCTTATAACTTGTAGCTGGATATCTATTTGCATAGTCATTGCAAGAGACTTCTCCTGTCGAGCAACCTATGCTCAGGTCCCAAGATAAGTTCATTTCCCTGGAATCTCCTCCTTCTACCTGCAGGTCTAGAGGAATCGCAGGGGACTGATTACCAATAATAAAATTAAATTCATCTGAGTAATTAGGATTTAAAAAATCTCCAATAAACTGACTAGGGTTCTGCTCATCATACTGAAATGGGACGCTACCATCATCTGAAACCAGAAAATACTGATCCGTCCAATTTAAAAACACCGGATAGCCACCAGCATTACTAATAAGATCAAATGACAAGTTTCCCAAACCCTGCATCGTAGTGAATTCAGTATTAGCTTCCCACTTCTCTATAGATCTAGACAAGTCCTTCATACTTCTTATATCTGATGTAAAATAATTTCCCCAAATATCTCCCATACCCCATTCAGAATGATAGAATGAGAAAGAAACAGATCCAGGACTTGGGTTGATTGGTGGCTCAGGATAATCAAATTCAGCGTCATAGCCATCAGTGGCATCTGGATTGACCCCAATCTCATTATATGTATCATAAAAAATTTCAGTGCCATCCTCCTCTGTGACAACCTGATTTTCAACCTCTATTAGAACAGACCAACCAGAAATCTCTTCAGGGACGCCACAAAGTGTATCAGATTGATTGGCAATAAAGCTAACTAGCTCTCCATTAACTGGAAGCTCCATTTGTGCAATAATATAGAAGCAGTACTCCTGAGCTGCCTCTAAATTAGCAACCGTGTATGAGGAGCCAAATCTACTTGTTAAATATTGGTCATCCATATAAATATCAAATGAATAACTCTCACCAGCATACTGAGGATTTTCTATTGACCAGGATAATTGAATTTGTCCCTGCCCAGCAGTTAGAGAGTCAAGTTCTACATTAGAAAGTTGAGCAGTGGTAACAGAAACAGGTTCAGATAATTCTCCGAAAGATGTTTCTTCAGAATATTCTATATTAATTGCCTGAATCTGATAGGAATAGTTTGAATTTGGTGCAAGCTGAGTATCTAGGTAATCAGTTTCATCTATTGGGTATAGAACTGAATCAATAAGCACGTCATTTGAAAAAATTCTATATATTGAGCCATAGTCAACTGGATCCCATGCTATATATACTTGGCCTTCACCCGGAATTACAGTTGATAGCTCAACCTGGCTGGGAGTAGGCATCGGATCTGTCTGAATATTGTCGTATGTAATAAGGGGGTAATCTGCATTAGGTAGTGATTCACATTGAGAGTTATTTGTTGTTACCACCTCAATTGAATACGTTGTTGACCATTCTAGATTATCAAGAATCACAGGCGACTCAGCATCCATTTGATTATAAATTTCTGTAAATCCTTGAGTGACTATAACTTGATGGTAGAATGGGGCGCTACCCTCTAGAGTATTCTCATTAAAAGAAAAGATAAAGCTATTTCCATCTACTATTTCACTAGTTATTAATTCTCCAGATGGAGGATATATACAGCTACCATCATTTGCAGTAGCTCCAAAATCAAAATTACAGGATCCTTCGTCAGTACATCCAGGTACATTGTAGGCATCTGCAGAGCCATTATAAAGGAAAATATTATTGTTGAAGAATGGACCGAGTTCTCCAGAGTCAAACTCATATTGTTCACTACCGGGCTCTAGGTTTGAAAGGTCTAGTGGTAAAATTACATCATTCTCATGGTCATAAATTTTTAGAAATGGAGTTTCATTAGCTTGCATATACCAAGCGTATCCCTCATCCATACCCATTATCCCAACTGTTGTAAGGAATAACCCATCAGGATCATTCTCTGGGACAGGATTTATATTGTTAGCATACACCCATCCAACGCATACTTCAACAGATGACTCTATTATCCCATCTTCATCTAAATCTCCATACTCATTCTCATCTCGTAGTACAAATGCTCCAACAACATCACAAGTTCCTATATTGCTTTGACAGTCACCACCTCCATCTATATCCCAAATAAGTCCATCTCCCTCTGCAAGCTCGTCATCAATATTGAATTGGATTATATGGAATGTTTGCTCAGTAGTTTGAGTGTAGTCCCATCCGGTCTCATTATTTACAATTGAGGAGTATAGGTTTCCCATCACAATCACTAGAGAAAGAAGATAATATTTATATTTAATTATGCTCATACCTTTTGATAAATCTATAACACAGTAAATTAAAAAATATTTAACTAAAAAAACTATTATTCAATTATATATATTTAAGACTTTTGATAAAATTTCCATGTGAGAATAGTCACAATATATACACACTATTAATACATCAAAAGCCCTTGCATTTTACTGCAAGGGCTTTTTGAAAAAACAACTAACTATATAGAATAATTAACTATACAATTACTTCATTAACATCATCTTCTGTACAGCGATATTTGATCCAGTTTCAACTTTCACAAAATACATGCCACTTGCCATACTTGAAGCATCCCAAGTCAATGTATGATATCCAGCATTCATATGCCCATTTGCGAGTGTAGCTACAACCTGACCCACTACGTTGTATACTTTAACACTTACATTTCCACTATTATCAAGGCTTAAATCTAAGCTTGTAGATGGATTGAATGGATTTGGATATGCCGCACTCAACGAAAACTCTTCTGGAGCCATGAATGAGCTAATATCACCCACCACTACAACCATTTCATCCAATGAAGTAGTTGGCACATCGATAGATGCAATCTCCTTAAGGTTGAACGCCTCTCCCTTAATAACTAAGTGAAGATCTGAGTCGATTTCACTAGTCATATTCCAAGACAGTCTAACGTCGCCTGGAACATTATATGCATCAGCTGAGATATTCCAAGCTTGGAAATCATCCGCCTCGCTTAAAGGACGTACATCACTTGAGAAGTATGGAGATTCAACCATGATACCACGGCTATCTGAAGCCCCCACCCAGTCAAACCTATCGATGTGCATATCAATAAAGTTAGGCTTCATTGGGTTAGGGTGATCAATTTCATCTTCTCCATATACGAAATTATTATCTGCATTATCTTTCAATGTAATTGTTACAGCATCGCTACCAGCATCACCTAGGACATCAGAAGCAGCTATCACTATACTCCAGTCATTATTATCAACAACTTCACGAGAACTATAGTTGTTTAAATGAGGAGTAAAATGAACCGCCAAGTCTCTGGTTGTATGCATCCAGTAGCCACCAAAAGGATTTAAGTTTGGAACATCCTGATGGTTGTCATTAATCCATGATCTTATTTCATGTTGAACCCAACCAGCATCGTTAGCTTCCTGCCAAGCTTTAACTTCACCCTCAAATTCAACCATTAAAAGCTCCTTATCAACAGTTGTGATAAGTGGGTTTGATGTAAGAGTCCAGCCAGAAGACAAATTCAATGAAGCTAGAGGTCCATTATCAGGATCTCCTGTCACAGGGTCTCCATGTAAGAACATATCATTTGGTGATGACAATGCTAAATAATATCCTTGCCCTAGATTTAACTGTAGAGTTGAGATATCAAAGTTTCCAGATTGGTCATAAGCTATCCAACTTGCACCGAAGTTACCAAAACACTCAGACAAATTAACTTCCATAGCAGATTCATATGGAACTAAGGGTGAGCCAAACATATGCCAGCCACCAAAATAGCCCATAGTTTGCGTGTGAGCTGCGAGTGTAAAGCTATCATCGCTCTCATCATCTTTAGATTGCTTATCCCCTTCACCATCAACATCCTCAGGGACATTAACAGCACTTTCATCCATAACACCAGTTTCATGATCCGGGTCTGCAACTACATCGTTATAGTTTCCTACATCAGTAACAACAACTAAAACTTTAGCGCCATAGTATCTCTCTACACCATCAGATTCAATCTGGGTATTTTCTCCAGTTGTTCCAAGTTCAGGTACTTGAACCTCCTCAACGTATTGACCTGATTCCTCATCAAGGAATAACACATCTATATTTGAGATAAACTGTTTATTAGTAGTCGAGATATCAACATCATAAAGATCACCGACTGATGCGATTTCTGCGCCATTAGGATTAAGAACCGTCACTGTAGGGCGATCGTGAGTTGTCTGAGAAACATCACTACTAGAGTCATCCCCAAGCCTGTCATCACTATTGTAAGACTCAATAACAAATGTATAATCTGTTTCTGCGTCTAGCTCTGGCTCAAGGTGAGTATATGTTTCGCCTTCAACACCTTCGTCATTAATATATGTAGCTCTGGCTTCACCATTCAAATAAACAATGAAGTAATCAGCGTTAGCGTGATCGCCTGTCCATAAGTAAGTTCCATCTACTAGGAATGCGTCATCTTCATAAATACCTTCTTCCCATGCAACCTCTATGTGTTTAAATGCTTGCTCTGGGTTTGTCACTCTAAGGCTTGTTACCGCAACAGCTGAAGGCTCATCATACACCTCTATTACAAAAGAGTCAGAGGCAGTCGCACCATATGGGTCTGTTGAAGTTAATATGAATGTATGAACACCCTCTATTAGACCTTGTGGGTTTGAAAGCAGATCGTATAATCCAGTTTCATCCCAGAAGTAATTTGACATATCTTCAAAGTGATCTCCACTGTTCTGTGTTTGTGAATCAGCGTTAGTCCCTGGACCATCATAGCTATAACCATATACAAGAGGATCATGGTCAGTGTCACCTACACTGTGTGCAGACATTTCAATATCCTTGTGATCTTCTTCATAGTTCATGTACCACTCTTGATCTTCACCAGCATCTGAGCTAGGGCCATCATTTCTTTCAGCTGAAACCCCAATCACATAACTCACAAAATCAGAATCACCGTAGTTATCTTCAATATGTAAGTTTAGGATATACACATCAGCGGGTAGCTGAAGCGACTGAAGGGCGTTTGTGCCTAAATCTTCAGGAGCTGGACCTTGAGCGATGGCATCACCGTAATTAGTTTCATAGTAAATCTCTTCACCACCGCCATTAAAGATAGGCTCACCAAAATCATAGAGACCATTAGCATTTAAGTCTACATATGTAAATCCTGCAGCTGCACCTGTAATTAAAGACCATTGATAAAAGATATCATCAGCAAGTTCTTCTCCAGCAGTCTCAGATAAATCACCTGCATCCGCATCTGATGATGTTCCATCAAAATGCAAGTCAGCTAAATCTGTATCAGGATCTGCATCGTGAGGTACATACCAAATTTGGTCGTCTCCATCATAGTCGTTAGTATCATTTGTGTCCTCTGATAAGAAATCATCATATGTCAAAATTGAGAGGTCATTTCCACCCAATCTCAAGTCTAAAGCAGCCGGAGCTACTGGGTCATGATTTGGCTCATCATCAATAAGGACAGTAATGTCTTCATCATGCTCATGAGTACCTATTCCACCTTTTATAGGATAGTCAGTCTCAACATGTAGGTTAAGGGTAATAGACTTAGTATCACCATCATGAATATTTGCAATATCAAAACTCACATCAGCTGTTTCAGCGCCACTTAACGCAACATCTTCACTTCCAGCTGTCTGTGTCCAAAGATATCTACCTGAATCTGTTCCAGCTCCATCTCCAAACTGATCTGTTTCATTATCACCAGCAAGGTTATTATCAACATCATTAGAAAGTAAACCATCCATATGGATATTAACGGTATTTGCATCTGCTGATCCATTATGAGTAATCTCATAGTGGCCAG
>Ga0066862_10001010_pt1 | contig 11485 bp, 11 predicted proteins | sample ETN02SmetaG_FD_66431 | JGI IMG/M metagenome (GOLD analysis project Ga0066862, IMG submission 66431) | Marine microbial and viral communities from oxygen minimum zone, Eastern Pacific Ocean - ETNP2014F10-02SV255 | ecosystem: Environmental > Aquatic > Marine > Oceanic ... | reverse complement strand
TCGACCAGTTGTAAAGCAGTAAGATAGTTTTACTTTTTATTCGACATTGCTAGCGTAGCCTTTCTTGACAAACAATTAGTTTGTACACAAGAATGTTATGCGTACCCCTCCTGTCTTGTTCATGAAGCCTATTGGGGAGTATTATGCAGACCATTTCACTGCAGACAATCAATTTGGCATCAATATGATGTCATATTGGCTCAGCCTAGTTGTTTTGTTATGGTTACTTAGTTTAGCATTCCTGATAATTCGTGCAAATCCACGTGCTTCAGAGAATCGTTTCATGGCCGTGCTAATTGCTTGTGAAGGATTCAAGGCTGCTTATCACATGAAGCAACTCACCCCAGGTGGTCATGAATGGTGGTTTATTGATCAATATCTTTGGAACTTCAATACTACGTTCTTCATTTCAGCTCATGTTTGTACAGTAGCGATGTATCTATGTTTTCCCATATATTACCGAGTTAAACAACTTTCTTTTCTGTACAAGCCAGTGTTCCAAAGGCATGCATGGTACATAATGCCAATATTGACGATAATTTTCATGATCTTTGCAGCAGATCTCTGGTTATACGAAAATAATGGATGGATTATTTGTTCACAAGTCGGTGCACAACCCCAGATCGAAATGCAAGTTGGAGTCGTCAGTGCATCAATGCAAGAAACGCTTGATTCGATTGGAGCTTGCCCGATGGTTGAAGAATGGGCATTTGAAGATATACCGATATTTGGTTTATTTATGGTTGCCTTTTCTCCATTTATATCTATCATTGCACTGTTAATTATGCGGACTTCAATGAAACAATACGAGAAGGAAGAAAACTCTGATAGTAGCAATCGTTTGACTTCCCGATCTCTATACATTGGATTCCTTGGCAAGGTAATCGGAAACATGATATTTTTCAGTTTCCTTTTTATCATTATTCCAATGTTAAATGGTGGAATTGGAAATGCACCTTCATTTGGGGACAGCCTCGTTAACGACTTAGAGAACTCACGAGAACTAACGAAAATAATGAGTGAATACGCATGGGTAATTACCGGTCTCATGATTCCTTTACCATTTGCATTTGAAGGAATGATGTTTGCGTATGCATCGATGAAAGATAGTGTACTAGGCATTGATTCTAAACTGAGGCGAACATTTCGCAACTCTATTTTTACTGGTTTTGCGGCAGTATTATTCCTCGTTGGGAGTGAATTAATGGAGTCATTAATCGGGTATGGAGCCTTTGGAGGGATCTTCTTGGGAGCAGGAATTCTGCTTGTCCGAAAACCAATAATTAGTTCACTGGATCGATTTAGCAACAAAATTCTACCTTCATCATTGAATGATGCAGAATCCGCATATTTGCAAGCCTATTCTGTATCAGGTGCGGATGGAGTGATAACTGAGGCAGAACGCCGAATTCTTTTTGCTACAGCAGATGCTCTGAATATTACACGTGAACGAGCATCGGAACTTGAGAACAGTTTAGATATAGAAGGGGGGAAAAACACTACGCAAATAGTTGCAGAACCTACTGCAGTCCAACAATGGACAGATGAGGCAGGACATACTTGGCGTTCGATGGATGATGGAACTATAATGTGGTGGAATGGCACTGATTGGCAGAAGACTTGATGAGGCTAAATATGCTAGAAATTGAGTGTCCTCATTGTTATGAAGACATTGAATTAGATGAAGATGATTTTGGGCTGTTTAGATGTCCATGTTGTGATGAAGAATTTCTCTGGGAACAAGAGTCAGAAGGCATTGGAATCAGGCGGAACGAAGATTGGTCAAAATCTGATTTACATCGCTTTGCATTACCTGGAATTTTGATTTGTTTTCTCTTAGGTATTGTTTTGGTAATATTTTGGGTTGTAAATTCCTATGCTAATGCTATGTCATGCGGTTGGCAAAATACATGTTGAAGAATCTATATCATCGAAATAATAATTATTCTCATGTGAGAGTTAGTTGTATGCAACCTTCACCGAACCCTGTATACTTTGTTCCTCCAACAGTAAATCAGCCTACCCAGATGATGTCATTTGTTGACTCAATAAAGAACGTCTTAATCAATAATTATGCAGGATTTTCGGGACGAGCATCCCGTTCTGAATATTGGTGGTTTTCCCTATTCTCCTTCTTGGCTGGTTTTACAACGAGCCTCATTGATGCTACACTTTTCGGTTGGGAAATGACCGACCCCACTTACCTGACTTGGCTCCTTCAATTAGCAATCATCCTGCCCGGCTTGGCAGTAAGTGTCCGAAGATTACATGACTCCGGTAAATCAGGTTGGTCTATACTAATTGTACTGGTTCCATGTGTAGGATTTATTGTCTTTTTGATTTGGTTGGTTCAGGATGGGCAGCCGAATGACAATATGTATGGATCTGTTCCTACCAACATTATCTGATTAGAATTCTGAATTTAGCCGGCAATGCTGATATATCGTCATGATGAGGCACTGCTATGCCCGGTACAACCCGAGTCGAGATTCGAACATTGAAGGTAGGACGTTATGTCTCTGTAGATGGGAATGCATACAAGATTCTGAGTATTTCAACATCTAAACCAGGTAAGCACGGTAGTGCAAAAGCTAGACTTGAGATTGAAGACATATTTTCAGGCCAGAAACGTAGTCATGTAGGTTCCGTTACAGATAATATTCAAGTTCCAGTTATCGAGAAAGGCAGTGCAATAATTACTCATATCGAAGGTAACGAGGTTCATGCAATGGACAACAAAACATACCAATCGTTAATTCTACCTAAGGACGATGAATTAACCCTTGAATCAGGTGGGGAGATACAATGGATGGAAGCACTTGGCCGTTATCGAATCACTCGTGATCACTGAGGCACCCTCATGGTAGCTTCAGTCGAGAGCAATGATTTCTTAGTCTCTTTAGGTATAATTCAACATCTAGATGATGCAGTCACATGTTGGCAATATCTAGTAAACGATCAAGCAGGTCATGATAGTAGAATCTCAGCAGATTCTCTTACTATTGCAGATCAGCGTCTTTTTCTTCGAAATGTAATTCTCGATGGTCGACTAATCGTTGTGTCTGATTCATTAGGTGAATTAATCGGAATCGCAACAATTTCAATTGATTCAAACATGCTCGATAATTCGTCCACAGTATGGAATATTTCTGATGTATGGGTGCGTCCAAATTATCGTAGAATGGGTATAGCAACAATGTTGGTCAGTAAATGTGAGCAAATTGCACAATCTAGAGGTGCAACAGAGATTAGATTGCAAGTATATACCTCAAATCAAGCAGCATCAATGATGTATGGTCGTCTTGGATATAGCACTGTTGTAAGAACAATGCGACGAAAGTTGAATGAATCCAACGGTGAAGTATAAACATGGAATGAATCAATTTCAATTCGAGGGAGACGATGGACGGAGCAGACTCTGATAAATCGAAGGTGCCAAGATCGGCATATCGTCGCCCTGTAACTGCTAAGGGACTCAAGGCAATCGAGGAGCACTCACTCACATGGTTAGACGAGGATATGTACAACAACCTCAATACAGGATTATTAGAACAATATCTTGAAGAAAAAAACATCCAAGAAGGTTTTGAGATTTCGCATTGGTCTCCTTCAAAGATATTGATTGGAATTCTTATCGGTGCAGTATTTAGTGGAGTAACTGCTTACATTGGTCTTAAAATTGGGTTGGCAGTTTCTGCTGCTTGGTATGTGGCATATCTTCTAGGTATGGCTCTAAAATGGTCGCCATCTGAAGTCAATATTGCAACCAGTGCTACAACTGGTGCAACTCATGCATCAACCGGATTTATTTTCACATTCCCTGCGATTTTCCTTTTGGCATATAGTTCCAAATATCAGGTATTGGATGAGGCTGGAAATCTGGTTCATCTAATACAGGAACCAGATGTAATGCAATTAGCATTTATTGGAATAATTGCATCGATGTTTGCAGGTTTTCTTGGAGTAATGTATTTCATTATTTTTAGAAGAGTCTGGTTGGTCGAGGATCCATTGCCGATGCCTGGTTTTGAGGCCACTCTCAAATTATTAGATATCGCAACAGACGTTAATGCTGGTGCTGCAGATTCGGCACGTGAGTCATTGAAGAGTGTAGGATTATGGACAGTAATTACAATGGTATTCATGACTTTGATTGATTATCCCATACTTTGGGGAAGAAAGGTAGCTTCAGCACCAGGTTCTATCATCGATTGGATTGCAGGATTACTTAGTGGAGAGAAATGGGGTCTGGCTTCAATTTACACTGAGAGATGGTTACATCAACCAACATCCTTGATTAATCCGATTACTGGAGAATCTCAATCTCATGCATTCGCTAATGGAATTACATCGTATAGTAAGACAAATCCATTCTCATATACATTCATCGGGCTTGAGTTGAGTCCAACACTATTTGCGATTGGTTGGTTCATGAAATGGAGGCCAGCATTGTTGGTCAACCTTGGATCAATCATTGCATGGTTCTATCTTATTCCTATTGCTGTGATGATGGATGTTCCAGTGTATGATTCGACAGTAAACGAATATGTCAGACTTAGTACATATGCAGATACCAGTGCTCCTCCAGTGTATCCAATGATTCAGTGGAAGGCATACAAGACAATCATTCAAACAATTGCAATTGGGGCAATACTTGGAGGAGGCCTACTTGGATTACTGAAGATGGCTCCAACGTTTGTCAAGATATTTGCAGATATTCGCAAAGCCTTCTCAGGAGAAAAGAGTGAGGAGTACATCGAAGGTAAGGGATGGTATGAGTGGCCATTAATGCACATTCCAATTTTCATGATTATTGCCTTCTTCGCGATGATCTTGATTTTCGCCATTGGCGGGTTCCCTATTGCTGCAGCAATAATATTTGCAGTTGTGCTAATTCTTACTACATTCCTATTGGGAGCTATTGCAGTACGTGTAATGGGAGAAACAGGAATAGAACCTGTTAGTGGTACATCATTCATTGTATTGTTGATGTTACTACTTACATTCCTAGCACTTGGAGATACTTTGGGACTAACTAGAGAAGGTGCCGTTCTGATGGCCTTGGTTGGGACTACTGTATTTGGTAGTGCAATATCTATGTCTGGAACCGTAGTTGCAGATTACAAGAACAGCCTATACATTGGTAATCGTCCATACCACATCTCTAAGGGCAATATCATGGGTGTAGTTCCAGGTGCAATATTGGGAGCAGCTGTTGCAATTTTCCTATCTGACTTACTAGCTAATGGGAAGATTGATCTTCTTGCTCCTCAAGCAAATGCATTCGCCTCATTTACGATTGTACTTGAAAGTGGAAATGGCGATTTTAGAGCATTATTTTTGGGAATGCTATTGGGCGCATTTGCTGAATGGGCCACAGGTATGGGTACATCATTTGGATTAGGGATGTACTTGCCTACACCATACACGTTGCCTATGTTAATTGGTGGAGGTCTTCGTGATAAATGGGAGGAAAAGAAACTCAAGCCAGTTGTTGATGAGATTCGTGAGAAGGATGGTTCTGCGAAGGCTGAGCAGAAGCGAGCATTAATGCTCCTAATGACATTCATGATTGCTGCTGGTGCACTAACTGGCGAGGCATTCTTTGGAGTTGAATCCGCAGTATTTGCAGTTACTGATGAGATGAAGGCAGAGCATACATTCACAGCAGACGATTGGACAGACAGTTATCTTGACGAATATATTCTTGGTGAATACGAGGATGAGGCCAACTTCTCGTCTGCAGTCTTGTGGGCTGAATCATTGAATGCCGGTACACCCGAAAATGAAACAATGCCTTGTTCTACAATATCTGAATCATCAATTACTTGTAATGTCAATCTTGCAATATTATCATGGTATCCAATGGCTAGAATGATTGGATTCATTGGAGTTAATGTAGTACTTGCAGTAGCAGTAGTTGCATTATTTGCTCGAGCAGGAGTGGTATCGTTTGGTAATTCTGAATCAGATGATGATATCCTCGAGGCGGAGATAGTTCAGTGAGGATAGACCGCATGGATCGCGGCTCAGTGCCATTTCATGCCTGGATGATCCTCGCTGCTGCTGTTGTAGCTGTATCTTCTGCTGGAGCAGTGCTTCAATCTATAGATACTGTGCCACCATTATTGAGAATGTCTTGGAGATTACAAGCCACTTCATTGGTATTGTTTCCCTTTGCAGTTGTTCAATGGAACCGAATGGATCAAGAGGTCCGTTCGAATGTTCTTTTACCTCAAAATATGATGATTATACTTGCGAGCGGTCTTTGTCTATTCCTTCATTTTGGAACATGGGGGTGGTCATTGGTCAATACATCACTTACTCATTCGTTATTGTTTGTAACTGCCCATCCTCTTGTTTTTGTAATTGGAGGTGCCATAATAGGGCGACCATTACTGAGAAAACAATCGTGTGGTGCATTGATCGGATTTGTAGGAGCGGCATTAGCTTTGGTTAGCGTAAGTAATGATTCAGAAGTAACTCTATTAGGAGATTTAGCAGCATTTGCAGGAGCAGTTGCAATTGTTGGATATTTATCAGCAGGAAGGGAACTTAGGTCTTGGATGCCATTGTTCATCTATGCATTTCCAGTTACATTGATTTCCGCAATATTTCTGACATTATCTTCTATGTTCATAGAAGGAACCGGATTTAATGAGATTAGTTCTATGTCCTCGTTTGGATGGACGGATATTGTTTGGTTACCTGCAGTAGCATATCTTGCATTAGGGCCAGGTTTAGTTGGACATACTGGAATTAATGGTGTGTTGAAATGGTTGCCACCTATTGTAATATCTGTATCTGTATTGATTGAACCAATTCTTGGTACATTCATTGGAATAATAATTGGAACTGCAGATTATCCCGATAATTGGACGATTATTGGGGGTTCAATCATTATGGTAGGGCTGTATTTGGTGATTACAGCCGAACATTCTGAATCTATATCCGACACCGAAGAATGATACATGTAATCCTTCACGCCGAGTCATGGCTGTCATCCTAGTTACAAATGATGATGGCGTTGAATCGAAATATTTCCTTAGTTTAGTTGAGGAGTTACAGAGAAAAGGACATCATGTAATCGGATATGCTCCAATGCATGATCAGTCAGGCCGTTCTATGGCACTAACATTGCGACAAAATATCAAAACAAATAGGCGCGATGATTTACTGGATTCACTAGATTTGGATCCTAATCATCCACAACCTTCGTTACATTCCATTGATGGAACTCCATGCGATTGCGTCATTCTTGCAATTGATGGATATATATCGAATAATGGGGACCCATTTCCTGATTTATGCATTAGTGGAATTAATGCAGGCCCTAATTTGAGTGTTGATTTATTACATTCCGGAACAGTATCTGGGGCTAGAGAAGCATCGTTGTATGGAGTTCCATCAATCGCATCTAGTATTGCTAAACATGATCCCAATATTGACCCTACTGAAGCAGTTAGAATCACAATAGAAATCGCTGAACAGTTACTGGAAATAATTCCTCAACCTCCCCCTCAATTAGGTAGGCCGAATAAATCATCATCAGCGATTTCATGGGATGGAGAAGACTCAACGATTGTTCGCATGTTTTCTCACGGAGACATTTTCATCAATCTGAATATTCCCGATGATTGTTCAGGTAAGGTAGTCGCATCGATGGTTGGAGCACGTTGGTATGCTGGAGCATGCAACATTATCGAGGAGGGTGATGAAACTCATCTTAGGGTTGGTAGTTTGTCTATTACTGATGACGACATTTCAGGTGTCGCTAGTGATGTACTACAGAAAGGACACGCTAGTCTAACATGCTTAGCCTCATGGCCCCAGTTACATCCATTGAATGTAGGAGATTCTGCTTTATTGCAGGCAAATTCCCCCTCGGAATCTGGTTTGCCTAGATGGTTCAATTAATCGAATCCAATTGGTGTTGGATTATTGAGATGCAAGAATGTCCTTGAAGCCATTTTTTCCCTAATGAAATTCTTTCCAAACCCTCAAAAGTTTTGTTTTCTAAATCTGTGAATGGTTTGTCGTCTGATAAAATAAATCCTACAGAATCGCCCGAATGTAATTTAGGATCAAAGAGTGTACCATCTGCATCTAAAACAAAAATCCGTATGCCCTCGCGATTCCATTCACTAATTGTTTGGTCAATCTGGCCCCCTGAATGTGATAATCCTGGATGTAATTCAACATGGTTACCTATAGATGGTACCGGATCCCTCAGTATCTTTCCGATATGACCTGCAATTGCTCTCTCGTCAGGATGAACTCCACGTAATTTCTCACCGTGAAATGTTATTCTCCTTACAGGACCAGGTCCACCGAGTAGGTGAAGAGTGACCTGAGAGTCGTCACGAATACCATGAGATAGGAATAAACTAGTATTGACTGATCTCGCTAAGACATCCATTCTACCAGCTGAACCTGCTAAATCATTCAAATTGAGTTTGCCATTAGATTGAGCACGATGGCCAATAATTGCAAATCGTCGTTCCATTAACTCACATCGGCATATCCATGTCGTCCATGTCGCCCATCATTGACTTCATTTGTTTTCGAAGTTGTCTGTTTCCTCTGATTCCTTTCATCATCTTACGACTACGGTTCCATTGCGCTATTAATTCACGTACATCCTTTTCATTTACACCTGCGCCGCGGGAAATTCGACGAATTCGTTCAGCTTTCAGAATCGTAGGTTCATCTTTTTCCTTTGATGTCATTGAATCCATGATGACTCTAAAACGTTCTAAATTGGATTGCATTTGTTCTTTCTGTGCCTTACCCATGGCACCTATACCTCCGAACATCCCTGAAGGAAGGTGTGAAAGTATACGATCGACTGTACCAATTTTTGACATCATTTCCATTTGCTGAGACATATCATTAATTGAAAAACGACCCGACATCAGTCGTTCAGTCAATCTCATTGCTTCTTCTTGATCAAGATCCCCTGGAGCTAGATCAATCAGTCCTTGAATATCCCCCATTCCTAGTAATCGCGAAATAAATCGATCCCCTTCGAATTGTTCTAGATTTTCAACACGTTCACCTTCGCCAATGAAAACGATAGGAGATCCAGTTGCTGCGACTGCTGAGAGTGCACCACCTCCTCTTGCTGTACCGTCTAGTTTTGTTACAATTACTCCTGAAACACCCACGAGTTCATGGAATTTTGCAGCGACTGGTCCTGCAGCCTGTCCAACTTGTGCATCAATTACTAGTAGACTCTCAGTTGCCTGAACAATATCTGCAATTTTCAACAACTCATCTTGTAGTTCCTCATCTAATTGGTCTCGCCCTGCAGTATCAACAATGACTACATCCTTAGTGGACATCTTTTGCATACCATCTCGTACAATTGCAGTAGCATCGGTATTTTCTGGATCACCGTATACATCGATGTCGTGCGATTCTAGAAGTTGCTTTAATTGTGCATATGCACCAGGTCTGTGGACATCTGCCTCGATAACACCAATCTCTAATTTGTGCTTACGTTTCCACCATGCTGCAATTTTTGCCGTAGTAGTAGTTTTTCCTTGACCATATAGGCCGACCATAAGGATTCGTTGATTGAACGGTAGAATTTCCCTTGGTGCACCTAATAATCGCACGAGTTCTGCATATATGATATTCATGGCATGAGTCTGAAGAGTTAATCCTGGTCGTGGCTCATCATCTCTCATTCTGAGTTCAAGTCGATCTGTAATTTCCTTCGTTTGTCGAACATTGAAATCAGCAGCTAATAATGCCCTTCTCAGGTCCTTAACCATGGCACGTAATTCTTCTTCGTCAATGCTACGTTTACCTCTTAGCCGACTGAGGGCACCTTGTATCCCTCGCTTCAGACCTTCGAGTGCCATGGTACACGGTGTGGCTAGTCCTGTTTGAAGTCAACGGACAAATAACACGTTTTTTACTTGGGAATCAACACAGTCAATATGTCGTCATTAAGTTGAGCAGTAACTGAATCCGAATCAAATTGTCTACCAATGTTCAACCTCTTTTCTTTTTTATTTAGGCCAATATATAGCACACCATCTTCTCCTCTAAGTGTCATTTCTTCTTTATTTGCCCCAGGTAAGTGCAATTTATATTCAGTTTCATTTTCATGCTCGAATCTAACTTCTGATCTGATTATTTGATATTTCATTGGATTTCCAATATTCAGTTCTACTTCACTCGTCTCAAATGGCTCAATCGAACCCAACATATGACTGCCAACACGTCTCAAATGATCAATGCCATGAATATCTGATGATTCAAGAGGAATCTGATGTACCCCAATATCATCAAATCGATCACGCAGTTCGTCTAAGTATTCTTGTTCAGTATCTCTTCTACTCTTCAAAAATGGATGGTCAAGATTTGGAGTGCAACGGTTTACGATTACCCTATCGACCAGAATTTGATGCTCTGAAAGTGCACTCGATGCCCTAATAGATTCAGATACTGCCATTCGTTCTGGTATTGTCACCAATGAGAATGTGGTCACAGTGTCGTCTGCCATTATTCGCCTTACATGTCTAACTCTTCGTTGGAATCGTTGAATTTCTTCTCTTATTTCCTTTTCTTTTGAACCACCCATTAACATCATTCTGATCCCCCCAGTCATTCTCATAATACGTAGGATTCTATTAGTCCAGTCATCGAGAATCTCTGGCAGTCCTAGAAAACGAATAGTATGCCCTGTTGGTGCAGTATCGAAAACCACAACATCGTGACGAGGATTTTCCACATGTTTGAGTATGGTCTCAAAACCTAGTGCTTCATCCAATCCAGGAATCATCAAATCCTGAGCACTTAGTGAATCGGCTTGTTCAGAAATTTCACTTTGTGCATCGTTTCCTAGCAATGCGCCTATTCCAGAACCACCAATTGCCCCGCTCAACATCGGCATCAGTGTCTCAACACTTTTTTCGGGGTCTAATTCAAGTCCTTCGAGATTAGGCACTCCGTCAACTGGTGTTGGATCAGATCCTAGAGAAAATTCCAAAGAATCAGATGTGGAATGCGCAGGGTCGCTTGAAATTAACAGTGTCCGTAATCCTGAGTCTGCAAGCCAAACTGCTGTTGCTGCTGCCATTGTAGTCTTACCGACCCCACCCTTTCCGCCAAAGAGTAGTAACCGAACCATGATTGTCCGAGAAGAATCCCCTTCTTTGAATGAACGGCATGGGAGCATTATTTCATACATGTACTCTCGGAGATTCATGGAACCGACCAATCTTCCCCAATGGCAGTTCCAAATAGCCATGCTAATTGGTCTACTTACATTCACAATGGTCTGGGCTAGGGGCATGAGAAGATACTCTCCAATTCAGGATTTGTCTCAAGCATACAAGGCACTGATTATTGGATTCATAGTCGGTGCAATTTTGGCCTCAGCTCTCGATGTATGGGTATTCCAAACAATGTATTCAGATATTGGAGAAACGGGTGGGATATACATTCTAGATATCGTCCCAATAATATTACT
>Ga0066862_10001008_pt1 | contig 11504 bp, 9 predicted proteins | sample ETN02SmetaG_FD_66431 | JGI IMG/M metagenome (GOLD analysis project Ga0066862, IMG submission 66431) | Marine microbial and viral communities from oxygen minimum zone, Eastern Pacific Ocean - ETNP2014F10-02SV255 | ecosystem: Environmental > Aquatic > Marine > Oceanic ... | reverse complement strand
ACCTCAATCGAACAAACCATCACTGGATGGTTCAATCATCATGATAGCTACTAGAAGAACCCACCCAGTAAGCATTGATACACGGAATAGAGTAGTTTGGAAGTCCGCCAATCTCTCCCGAGCGATAATGACTGCAATATTCAGTGCGGACATCAGACCTGCTGCAGCAAGAAACCAAATTTCATCCATTGGGTTGGAAATTGCGAAGCAAGCAAACCAGAGTAAAGTGAGTTGTACAGAAGTCCTAGTTGTAGCGGCCTCACTAAATCGAGAAGGGAATGAATGGATGCCACTTTCTCGGTCACTCTCGACATCCATTCTTGCGTAATTGATGTCAAAGGCAGCAATCCAAAATGTCACTCCTAAAGATATGAAGAATATTGTCGGGTACCAAAGAAGATCGGTGTATCCATCGTGTATTCCTGTGATTGCGGCCCACCCATGTACGTCCGCTGTACTGCAAACCATGCTCCCGCTGGTCCAAGTGCGAGACAAAGACCCAACCAAAAGTGGCACAACCATGTGTAGCGCTTCGTGTAAGGGTAGATGACGAAAACTAGGACTGGGAGCCAAGCCATCATCAGTGCAACTTCGTTAAGTTGCCATGCACCAAATAATAGCATTCCGAGAAAGATTGCTGAAAGAGTCCAAGCGGTATTCATCGACATCGCCCCAGATACTAGATGGCGATTTTCTGTTCGAGGATTAGCAGCATCAATGTCTCGATCTATAATTCGATTCAGAGTCATTGCAAGACCTCGAGCTCCAACTGCTGCAATTAGAATCCACAGGATATCAATGCCAAACTTCTGTGAAGAAAGTTCGTGCATGAATTGGTTGTGTGCAAGAACATATCCAATGAAGACAAAAGGGAGAGAGAAAAGTGTGTGTTCAACTTTGACGAATGAAAGAATCTCTTTCATTCCCATCAAAGCCCCTCCTTATCCATCCATGCGTCTACTTTAGCCTCAACAATAGGATCGTGAAGCGTCACAGCAGGCCAACGTCTAACCGGAAGCGGTCCATTGTTGGATGGAATAGGTGCAGTGGCGTCCCAAGCGAGGCGAGTTTTATCATCATCAAAATGCAGGTCTCGAGCAACATCGAATCTACAGAATAACTGCCACAATAATCGTCTCTTCCAATCCTCATCTGATAAGTCCGCATCATCATCAGTGATGAATAACCAGCGTAGGTTTTCGCCTCCATCAAGTGACCAAATCTCATCACGTAATTTTGCTATATGCGCGCGTTGTGCAGCCGCAGCCTCCTCGTTGACACTCTCCATCGAAGCCTCAGGACGAGGACCTCCCTGAATGTGAGTGGTGACTACCATAATCGAAGGACGCAACATTCTGACTGAACTCACTCCATCAACTAGGCTTACCTTTTCAGCAAATAATTCACCGGGTCCTGAATTGAGTTCTAATCCAAACATAGGATCGTCTTTGGTCGGGGTCGATGCATCGATGATAATCTTCGAATGTATGTTCGCCCAAGGAGAATCGTGTGCTAGGGTGTCAGCCACTTGCCCCTCAAGTACCTGGATATCATGCTCAATGTGGACTTTGGAATCAAGAGCGTCTAGAAGTGCCTCCAAATCTTTCACAGAGTGATTTTGATCTGCAGCCACAATTGACTTCAGGAACATCATCTGACCTGCTCCTAAGAGCCCTAATGCAGTCTTACGAGCCTGTCTTGGATAGTTTTGTTTACTTGAAACAATAGCTAGATTGTGAAATCCAGTCTCAAGCGGTAAGAACAAATCGACTACATCTCGGTGTTGGAATTGGAGTACGGGTCTGAAAGCATCACCTACGGCCTCGCCGAGGTAACCATCTTCCATTGGAGGTAAACCAACGATAGTTGCTGGTAATACTGCATTTTTCCTGTGAGTTATTGCGGTAACGTGCATTACTGGATATTCATCTGCTAGAGAATAATATCCGAAATGGTCTCCAAATGGGCCTTCTGTTCTTGTTTCTCCTGGGATCATATATCCTTCAATGACAAAATCTACCTCGGCGGGCACCCACAAGTCATTGGTTCTACATTTACTCAGTCGCAGTCGCTTTCCACCTAACAGTCCTGCAAATTCATATTCAGAGAGATTGTCTGGTAGAGGTGACATGGCTGAGAAAATCAACTCAGGAGGTCCACCCATGCAAATTGCAACAGGCATCCTGCCATCACCTGCTTCTGCTGCATGTTCTGCACCATGCTTATGTCGCTGCCAGTGTAATCCAACTTCCTTTGGCCCGAATACTTGAGCTCGATACATTCCCATGTTGTGAACACCAGTAGATGGGTCGGCAGTGATTACCAATGGTAGAGTGATGAATGGTCCTCCATCATTCGGCCATGTTGTAGGAATGGGTAAACGAGTCATATCCGGTTCAGCCATCACAACTTGTTGGCAAGCACCTCTACCTACTTTCTTGGGTGCCATCGACATACCTTGTAGTGCCAAGCCTAGACCTTTCCATGGTGCTCGAAGAATAGAACCAATGTCGGGTTTCATCAGTCCGACCATTCGCTGACCAATTTCACTAGGCTCCTCAACCCCGAGTGCGACATTGGTTCGCTGCCTTGTTCCAAAGAGATTCATCGCTAATGGGAATTGACTAATCGAGCCGTCAGCCAGTCGGGGTTGTTCAAAGATTACAGCAGGACCTCCGCGTTTGACCAATTTGTCAGCGATACATCCCGCTTCAAGGGCGCAGTCGATTGGTTCATTGATGTGAAGCAGTTCGCCAGAACCCTCCAAGACCTTGAGAAACCGACCTAGGCTACGCCTCGACATATATTGCGCGTGGCGATTCATCGTTCAATATGTTCCCCACGCTATCGTAGATAGCGGAGCGACGGATTCATGGCCTACTTAATGACGCATAGCATCGTGGCAGAGGGAATCACGTCTTGTGATGTGCTCGTAGTTGGTGCTGGACCGGGTGGTGGAAACGCTGCTCTACACAGTGCCCGAGCAGGCTTGGATGTCATTCTAATTGAGGATCATCCAGCAATTGGAACTCCAGTTCATTGCGGCGAATGTATTTCTGATGTCGCCTGTGATAATTTGAATCTCGAATTACCTCCACATGTGATTAGTAAAAGAGTCCATGGCATTAGAGTCATATTTCCAGATGGTACTGCGAAAAAATTGACAGAAGAGGGATATGTCCTTGAGAAGCATCTTTTCGAGCGTTGGATTGCTGAAGAAGCGGCCTCCGAAGGCGTTCAAGTACACCTTTCTCACAAATTGCGTAGTATGGAAAAGCAGTATGATGGCGACCAGTTCACAGGTTGGTTGTGTGAAGGAAATGGCGACCAATTTCCGATTCAGGCCAAGGTCGTCATTGATGCTTCAGGTGTTGCGGGCGCTTGTTCTAGAATTCTTGATTTGAATCCCCGAGGCAAGGTCATTGCGGGAATGCAGTACGAAATGCTTGAGGTTCCAAACGATGATTATCTAGACTTTTACATCTGGCCACAGTATGTAGACAAAGGATATCTTTGGATGATCCCTAAGTCTGATGGCCGCGCTAATGTTGGTTTAGTTACAGAAGACAAAAGCCGAGCCAAGAAAGCTCTTGATGAATTCATTGAAGATACAGAATTCAAGAATCTGCAACAGGTTGCACCTCCATGGAAAGAGAAAGGCAATCCCGCCTTTGGAGGTACAATTCCAATCTCAGGGCCTTACGAATTTACCTATGATGATGGATTGATGTTGGTCGGTGATGCTGCAGGCTTCACTTCACCTCTCTTTGAGGGTGGCTCACATCTAGCTTTGAAGTCGGCCACCTTCGCTGCTAAGGTGGCCTCGGAGCAAATTTCAGAAGGAGATTATAGCGCTGAAAAGATGGCTAGATACCAAAAACTCTGGACTGACGAGTTTCCTCCTTATGGAAAAATTCTCAAGGGTAAATCAGCCCTCTTTGAATTGTCAGATGACGACATGTCATTGATGGCCCAATGCTTCCCTGATGAAATGAGTAACATGGGTCCACATGGTAAATTGGCCGTTTGTCTGAGAATACTCATGCGAAGGCCGAGTCTCTATGGAAAGAAGATAATTCCAGCCATGCTGTCTTTCGGATACTCACGAGCCAAGTACTACGGATGGTGATTCCATTCTACCCCTTTTGGGAAATATTCTGACAGGACTTGCAATTACAGTCAGTCTATTGTGGTCTTTGGGCAAAATTCCTGCAGACAAATTGTTGTTCAGACATGTCACATTAGTGGCGCAGATTTTTCCCTTAATGTTCTTGATTTGGGCTTTTGTAGTCGATGCCGATAGTCTAGATTTAGTCTCTAGATATGGAGGGGGCGATCTTCCCTTATTGTACCGCATTTCTGCAGTTTGGGGAGGTAGGGCTGGCCCTCTGCTTCTGTGGGCTGCATTGTTAGGAGTCATTGGTTGGTTTATGTTTGATAACACAGAATCAAATTTACTTCAAGTTCGTTTGATGCATTCTACTACTGCTGTAGTTCTCGCAATTTCTTGGCTACTCCAACCATTTGCAGAATCTACAGGTGCTGTTGGAATATTACATCCACTTCTTCAAACAAATTTGATGGTAATCCATCCTCCAATCGTCTTCTCATTTTACTCCCTCTGCATTGCTGTGGCTTGTGTCTCTCTAGCCGGACTCATTGAAGGGCGCGATGCAGCCTCGGTTCACAAGGCCCAATTACACTGGGCTAGAGCAGGCTTCCTTGTTGGCATAATTGGAATCGGACTAGGAGGTCTTTGGGCCTACACAGTTCTCGACTGGGGTGGATATTGGGCCTGGGATCCTGTCGAGACTGCGTCCATCTTACCTTGGTTCGCTCTGCTAATGATTGTGCATGCGCGCGCACGAACAGATTCCCGAAGTTCTGGAGCAATTACAGCATCTCCCGCTATTGGAATGTTGTCTGGTGCTCTAGCAATCCATGCGACCCTCGTTACTCGTGCCAATGGAGTATGGGCTTCCGTACATTCCTTTGTTGGCAATGAAGATGGTCAGGCTTCGAATGACCCTTACATCCGCATCTTCGAATTATTTGGTGAAGGTGCAATAGGCCTTGAGGTGCTTAGTTACACGATTCTAATTCTAATTTTTTCAATTGCGGCTGTATGGTGGGTGGCATGTCAACAGAAGCAGGCCATGATTTCAGCAGGTCAAACATCCATGTTAGAGAATAATTTCACTTTAGCAGCTGCACTCCTCGCAGGTTCTGTTGCAGTTGGTATCTGGATAGAATCAACTTCAGTAACTCTAGTTGGTTTCTCTTTGATGCTTCTTCTAGTTCGTGGCGACACAGAAAATCCTCCTGTTCAATGGGTATTTGGTGGAGTATTCTTGATGTTATTTGCTAGTTGGACATGGACGGCAACTCTGATTCAAGCAGTAGCCGGAATGCTTCTCTTCCTCACCCCATGGTTATTGTCGGCAGATGAGGAAGAGATTGCCATAATGGCAATGTTCTCTGACACCCGCGTACGTACGAGGGTTGCACGCGCAATACCGTGGTATGGTGCAGTAGCCTTTCTTGGATTGACTTGGCTTCTTCTGACAGCTGAAATTGATGGGACAAGCCTCGCTGCTCACGAGTTCTATGGTGCTCCAATAATTGCTATTGGTATCCTGGCCCTAACGATATATTCGTGGGGTAAGGCAGTAGACTCCAAAAAAGGCAATATTTTGATGATTCTAACTTTGTTTACTTCTCTAGCATTAGCTTTCAATGCTGATAAATTCAGTATTCCAGGTGACCCTAATCTTATGCTGACCTCCAATATTTCTAGGGGCGCACTTAGTTTGTTCATGCTTACTTGGTTATTCTTTGCTCTACCTCCTGCAATCCAAGCCACCTACTCGACATTGAAGAGAATCGCCCCCGCAATCAAGGCGAATGGGATTACAGCTAGAACCAATGGAGCAAGATTGCGGCTATTCGGCTCACATCTTGCTCATCTTGGAATCATTTTGTTACTCATGGGTCACGTAATGACCACAACGCTAGTTGATCGTTCAGATCCAGAACATCTGATTACACTTGAGAAAGATGTGCCATTAGAATTCAACGGCTACGAATTGACATTTACTGAAACGGTATTAATTGAAGAAGAGGATTCCGAATACCCTTACAGTGTTGGTGAAGGTTTTGCAGGCTTCACTGTCGAGATTCGTGAAGACGGAGAATTAGTGGATGAAGTGACTCCCGGAATAATCCGTTTCGACTTCAATCGACAACGCTCGGAAGTAGACCGAATGGTGAGGCCTAGTGGTGATGTGATTTTCATTCTTGATTCAAATCAGGCAGCAGTCAATCTTGGTGCTATGATGTCCGGAGATATTGATGAAATTACAGAAATTAGGGTTACAGTACACGATTTGAAGGGTTCACATTTAGTCTGGGCAGGCTGGGTATTCATTATGTTAGGAGGATTTTCAACTCTTCTGACTAGTCAACGAAACTCTTCAGAAGCAGAAGAATGATGCTGATTTCACCATAGATTTCCCCCAAGGGGGGAACCGTTTGAATCAAAAGGGGGAGATAGGTCGGCGGGTCGCTCTTAGGAGGCCTAACCATGGATAACGGTGCAATTATTCACATCGATTACGACCTGTATAATGCCAATAGTGATGACATTATCGAGACAACTCGAGAAGAAGTCGCAAAGGAGCATGAAGTGTTTGACGAGCAGAGAACCTATGAACCAATGATTACTGTTATTGGAGATGGTCGCCTGATTGGTGGCTTTGAAGCACACCTAGCTGAAGCAGAGGCAGAAACCGAATACACATTCGATATCGAGCCAGTAGATGCTTATGGTGAGCGTGATGCTTCACTGGTTGAGACCATTTCACAAAACGTGCTTCTACGTAGTGTACGCGACCCGAACATGCTTGCAATAGGCGCACCTGTGGAAATAGGTGGTCGGCAAGGCGTTCTTCAGATGCTCCGTGCAGGTCGCGCGCGAATTGACTACAATCATCCTCTAGCGGGAGTGACATTGCGTTACACATACACAATCGTCAAGGTAGTCGAAGACCGCTCCGAGCGTGTTGCAACTCTTCTTCAGATGAATACAGGACGTTCTGATTTCGAGGTTGAGTTCGACGGTGATGATGTAACTATTACATTGCCCGACTCAATTGCATATGATCAGAACTGGGCCTACGCAAAGTTCTCTCTCGTTCGCTCACTTCGTGAACATCTTGAGGTTGGCACAGTGGTATTCCGCGAAGTCCACGAGCCTCGTGTTGCTTCCGAAGAAGAATGAATTTGTGCCTCTCGGTACTCACAGGGCACGTCAACGCCTTTCGGCTCAGTTACCCTTTTGTCGTCATCGAGGCAATTAACCGAAGCGTGACGCATTCAAGAATCTGCTTGAAATCAAATATAGCACAAAAACCCCAATCATTAGCAATCTTAGAGGGGTTCGGTTGAAGTTAAGCAGTTCTTCCCGAGAAATGATGAGGAGTCAGTCGGCAGCCATTGGTATGCTTCTGATGCTTGTCATTTCAACATCAAGTGCGGGCTGCCTTGGCCTTGTTATGCAGCGCGAAATAATGGAAGGAATAAGGGAAGAACCCGAACCTATTGACAAACCGGAACAATATTCCTGGGATTACACCTTTGAATCAGATTCCTTTGAAGCAATTCAATATCATAATGAGACTTCAATTTTCATTGATGAGACAGTCAAGAATTTGGTAATTACATTCGTAGCTCAGTTTCCTTACTCTACATTATTGGAAGAAGTAATCGGAAATGAAACAAACGAATATCGCTACGTTGAGGTTAATGTCTGGGAACCCGGTGTGAAGGAAGCGGGAGGAGATCCGTTTTGGTTTGTCCGAGCAACAGAGGAATATCCAATTGAACGGTTTGAATTCAACAATGTCGTTGAAGGTAATTGGCTAGTAGAGGTCGATGCCCGTGGTTATGGTTGGGATGCACCTCTTGACCCAGCAGATTTTCATGACCATTTCGTTTTGACATTAACCATTATCAAGCCCTGTATTTACTTTGCTGAGGTGCATGACGAAGATGAATGTACGTGGGAATCTGAACTCTAATCCTCTTGAGCGCCCCTTTGGGGCGTAGCGCAGCGCTTATGAGGGGAGGGCAGGTCGCCGCGCTGCTGAGGAAGTCCAATGAGCGAGATAGAGTCACCCCTCGTAACGTATGATGTCTATGAGACACATGCTGTACACATCGGAACTAACCAGAAATCTTCAGATATGCAGCGATTCATTGACACCGATCGTGCAGATGGTTCAGGACTCCATATTCTTGATTTGAATCAGACTGATGAGCGTATCCGCAAGGTAGCTAAATTCCTTGCTCAATATGACCCAGAGCGTATTCTAATCGTCAGCGCACGTCAGTACGGACAGCGCCCTGCTCGCAAGTTCGCACAATCAATTGGCGCTAAGAGAATCGTTGGCCGTTTTATTCCAGGAACTCTGACAAACCCTCAACTCCGAACTTACATGGAGCCAGAGGTCCTTTTCGTCACCGACCCAGCTGCTGATTCACAGGCTCTGTCTGAGGCTGTCTCAACAGGCCTTCCAATCGTTGGCATTGTCGATGCTAACAACACACTTCGCAATGTGGACTTGGCTTTACCCGCTAACAACAAGGGCCGACGCTCACTTGCACTCATCTACTGGCTGCTATCTCGTGAGATTCTTACTCTACGTGGAAGTACAGACTATGCAAACTGGGAGAGAGCCCAGCAAGTCGAAGATTGGGAATCAACTTTCTGAAGTTTAATTCCACCAGTCTTCATCGTTGTTGATGTTGTTGAGAGCTTCCTTTAGGAAGGAAGAAATCCTTCCCATGTTCTTCTCAACATTGATTTCTTCAGTTCGAATTTCTTCATTTCCTACAGATTCGATTATCTGAAGATAATCGTCTCCACCTCTGTCCCCGAGGAAATTAAATTCCAGTTGCTTCCCTTTTGATTTTGAGTCCTCAAGATATAGGATGAACGAATCGGAGTCGATATTCGATATCCTCTGAAGTAACTCGCCTTCTGATCTTACTTGGATTTCCATTTCCTTCCTTCCATCCAATAGGAGAGTAAATTTGTTTTGACCGTCTGCAATTTCTTTTGATTCAGCATCCATAAATTCAGAAATTGATGCGAGTTCTTCCCATTCTTCTTCACTAAGGTTGCCTTGCTTTTTCTTTAGCCATGCACTCCTTGCTTCAGCTTGAAGTTCCTTTGCTTCAATAGGTGCATTCCAAGAGTTATTTCCATCCTGATGCAATTTGTACCTCTTCCTTCGTTCCTTTGGTACATAACTTTCAAATCTTCGAGCCAAGACAAAGACTAGAATTGGAATTCCATTGCAAAATAAACAAGGTAAGGACAAAAATGCATTTCCATTTTCCCAGAAAATCTCCAACCATGATTGTTTCACCAAAACAGCCTCTGAATTATCATCCGGGTTAACAAATCCAGTTACATTTGCACCAGGCGTAAATCCTCTATTATCTAGCCATTTATTTGCACTACTTTTGCTGCTTAGATTAGGTGGAAATAGAATATAATCCCAACTATCATAGGCAATACCATCCATTTCCCAAGAAAAATGAACTTCTGGATAATTTCCACTGCCTTCACATCCCCCCTCGAAGAAACCCACTTCATCACACCAACAACAACTTACTCCAGTTTCAATTACTGTGACCTCAACAGGTTCCCAATCGCTATTTTCCATAAGTAGCGGTTCGACGGTCAAACCTGAGATTCCAATAATCGATACTATAATTGAAAAAAATAGTAGATTTCTTGGCAAATTTGTGAAAGCAAATTGGGAACCTACCATCATGGAAATTTGAGCCAAATCATTGGATGAATCATCAGACATTGTTGTCAACACCGAACTCCGACTTGGCGTTCATAATGAACCCCTGTGAATTGAGTAATGAAGTTTGACCCGGCATAAGTAGAAATCAAAATTTCAGAATGGCCACAACGCGTCTAACCAACCTGACCAGTAGGCGGCGACGATACCAATTATCGCCATTAATTCCCAAAGTCCGGGCTGCCATTCATCATCATCATCCGAAGGCGGGAGCAGTGATGGGGGTGAGATATGCACATTATCGCTAGAGGGGTGCCAGCCTTGAACGATACGTTGCTAACGTCCATACAAAGGGTACCCTTTGATTCAGAAATCATCTGTAGGCAAATTCCCAATCATCCGCATGCCTAGGTTTCAATTTTCTTCCTCGGAATTTGCTATTGGATAGTGCAGATACCAATCCATTAATTTCTGATGAAGGAACTTCAATGACACTGATTTTATCGAGAAGGTCGATTCTACCAATCTTATTTCCATTCAACCCGCCATCATTACAAATCGCTGCAACCAAATCCTTCGGGCGAACACGATCCATCTTACCAACAGCAAGAGCGAGAGCAGTTGAACCATTCTTGTTTGAATCATTATTATTTTCATCAGTATCATGTACTAACATTTCAATAGCCGCTAAGGCGATTTCTTCTGCACTTAGATTTGTTTCTAGTGCGGCTTGATATGCTGTTTTTGCCAATTTACTTGGTTCATTTCCAAGCATATCTTCTACTAAACGAAGGGTTTGCAATTCTTCTGCCTCAGCAGCAGTAGGAAGCGGTTCCTTGTCTAATTGACCTGCCACTTTCTTTAGCATTCCAATACGGCGACTAACACCCTTTGAGACCAATAGGATGCTCTTACCATGACGACCGGCTCTTCCAGTACGTCCAACTCTGTGCACATAAACTTCAGAATTCTGCGGCATATCGTCTTGAATTATCAATTCCACAGCCTCGACATCAAGCCCTCTTGCTGCAACATCTGTTGCAACCAGTAGATTGCTCCTTCCTTGCCTGAATCTTCCCATTACATTGTCTCGATGCTTTTGTTGGTACCCACCATGCAGTGGTTCTGCGCCCATATGGGACAATTCTTTGGCCAACTCTTCGGTTCTGGTTCGAGTTTTACAGAATACAATACAGGCTTCTGGGTCATACCTAATCAATAGCCTCTCAATGGCTTGAGCACGACTTCTTTTGGGTATAATCAATACAGATTGTTCGACGGTATCTGCTACCTTCGAACGTCCTCCACCCACGCTTACTTGTACTGGGTCTTGGAGGGCGGCTTTAGCCAATCTTTCAACCCCTTTCGGCATTGTAGCAGCTAGAAGCAAAGTTTGACGGTCTCTAGGCATAACTTTGGTAATTCGGTTCAAGTCCTCTGAGAATCCCATACTAAGCATTTCATCGGCTTCATCAAGAACGAACATTTCGATATCATCTAGATGTACTGTTCCTTGGTCGATGTGGTCGCATAATCTACCCGGTGTTGCAACAACATTCGATTCAGGGCGTCTCTTCAAGGCTCTCTTTTGATCTCTGAATGGAGCACCTCCAATCAAACAAACAGAAGGTGTGGTTCCACCACACATCCGATCTAAATCAGATTGTACCTGTAATGCTAGTTCTC
>Ga0066862_10001007_pt1 | contig 11506 bp, 7 predicted proteins | sample ETN02SmetaG_FD_66431 | JGI IMG/M metagenome (GOLD analysis project Ga0066862, IMG submission 66431) | Marine microbial and viral communities from oxygen minimum zone, Eastern Pacific Ocean - ETNP2014F10-02SV255 | ecosystem: Environmental > Aquatic > Marine > Oceanic ... | reverse complement strand
CAGAATCTCCAGAAGAACATGTAGATTATTCAAAATGGACTGATGAAGAATTAGTTGATTCTGGATGGACAGCACAACAAGTTGTAGATTTAAGATTAGGAAATTCAGAAGAAGAACCTGCAGCAGAAGAAGAACCTGCAGCAGAAGAAGCAGAAGAAGCAGAAGAAGCAGCAGAAGAAGAACCTGCAGCAGAAGAAGCAGAAGAAGCAGAAGAAGCAGAAGAAGCAGCAGAAGAAGAACCTGCAGCAGAAGAAGTAGAAGAAGTAGAAGAAGCAGAAGATGCTTTTGAAGTTAGATTAGTTGGTGGTTTATCAGTACTTCGAGATAGTCATGATCCATTATATGTTATGCAAGCAATAACAAATTTAGCATCTACAGCAGTTATAGCTTGGACAATGATTTCATTAATACTTGGTTGGAAAAATAATGAGCCAGCAAATAATGGATGGTGGGTTTTAATTGCATTAGTTTTGGGTATAGCAGTATTATTAGTTGTTATTCTTGAAGCATTTTTAGGCCATGATAGAGAATTAAAACAGAAACTTTCTCGGTTTTCACGTTGGACACAATATTTTATGACAGGTTGGTTAGTTGGCTTATTTATTTGGGTCTCAGGAGAGAATGGACCAGATTTAAGAGGTGCAGAACCATTACTTGAAATGGCAGTAATTTGGGTATCATTATTTGTTATTATTGAATTTGTAAATAGATTTAGATTAGGAAAAATGGAGTGGAAAGGTGGAAGAGATCTGTTAACATTGATGCAATCAAGTGTTAGTGGATTGACAAGTGTAGTCACTGGTGCAGAAATGAATCAAATGAAAGCAACAAGTCATTCAGTAATGGAAGGAATCCGCTGGGTTTTAGATTTCTTTAGTTTACTATTTTTCATGACAATTGTAATTTTGACAACAGCATCTGCGGTTACAACAATGGAAGAAGCATTAAGTTACCTTCCTCTAGGTTTGGATTCTTATGGATTGAATGTAATTGTAAAACCTGCATTATGGCTTGGTTCAATTTATTTATTGATATTCTTAGCACAAACGTGGTTAAGAATTAGACCTGAGGAATTAGAATCATAAAATCACTTGGTGCTTTAATGGTTGGAATAAAATTCGTTAAAAAAAGAATTACTAAAATAATCCTTAGAGTCTTTGCTTTATGGGTTGTAGCTGTATTTTTAATTCAAATAGCAGCACCTAATCCTGTTGTGGAAAGTATGCCAGATAATTGTACCATAAATAGTGGAAATTGTGTTAGAGTTGATGCTTTAGGAACTTCTTATAGGCATAATAATCTAGAGTCTCCTATGATTTCTGCTTCAGTATCAGAAGTAGAAGAAGTAATTTCTAATTGGTTTTCTAATGAAAAAAGTGGAAAAGTATTATTCAGTGAATATGATGAAAACACAGAAAAACATTTTTTACACATTAAAGATAACACGGAATATTTATTTTTCCCAGATGATATTTTTGTAAATATGGGTTGTTTAGAAGACAGTAATGTTACAGTAGTTACATTACAGAGTCAAAGTAGATTGGGTATGGGTGATTTAGGAGTTAATTTTGAAAGGTTATCAGAGTTAATTTCTTATTTAGATGCATATTCTTGGTCGGGAAATAATTGTCATTCTAATAACTAGTTATTTCAACCGAGTAATCAGACGAGATTTTGTGAAGACAGATTCCAACATGGCTGCTAAATTAGCAGGGTTAGTGATTAGTGATAGAACTGTAGCGGGAATAACTCGTAAAAAAGTACTTGTTCCACCAAAAGAAGAAGGCGAAAAAGAAACAATGTATTGGAATTATTTTTTACCTTCGGGGGAAAAATTAGAAGATGACGAGAGAATAAATTTTTTCAATTCATTAGTAGTACCTCCAGCATGGACTGATGTATGGTTTGATCCAAATGAGATAGGACATATTCAAGCGACAGGAAAAGATGCGAAAGGAAGACTCCAATATCGTTATCATCCAGAATGGAATGCAGTCAAAGCTGATATCAAATTTTCAGGAATTGATGAATTTGCTGCTGTTGGACTTGTTGAAATAAGATCTAGAGTTAAGGATGATTTAGCTGTAGAAGGAATGCCTAAATACAAATCTGCGGCATTAGTTATCAGATTGATGGATTTGTTCCATATTCGTGTAGGCTCTGATCAATATGCAAAAGAAAATGATTCTTACGGATTAACTACACTTAAGGAGGCTCATCTTGATTTGCTAATAGAAAACCCAATTGAAGGTGAGAAAGATGCAATTTTTGACTTCCCCGGTAAATCAGGTAAAAGATGGCGTTTGCTAATAATTGATGATGAACTTGTTTCAATGATTCAAGAATCACAAGAAGTTGGAGACATTGATGATGAACAGGATTTATTTATGTATCTTGATGAAAATGAAAAACCTAGGGATTTAAAGGCAGAACATATCAATGAATATCTTGATGGATGTACTGATGATGAAACGAAATATACTGCTAAAGATTTTCGTACATGGGCAGCATCTTGGAAAACAGCACATCGTTTGGCATTAATTTCTGAGGCAACAGAAGAGGAAATAAGTAAAATCCCTGATTTATTAGAGAAAGCAAAGTTGAAAAAAGAAGTTGTAGAGTTTGAAATGGATCCAATAATTCGTTGGAAGGGTGTAGATTTTAGAAGAGCAGAAGGGCTCTCCAAGTTAGTTAAAAATAATAAAATTCCAGGTTCTAATGAAAAGGAACGTTTAGCATCAATGTTAGCTGTAATTGATACTGTGGCTGGTGATCTTGGAAATACTAGAGCGGTTTGTCGTTCATCATATATTCGCCCCATGATAATGACGGATTGGGAAAATAAGGTATTTATGGAACGTTGGAATTCAATAAAAAAGATGAAAAGATTTCCAGGGCTTTCTAAAGATGAATCACATGTATTCAATTATATGCATAAATATGAATAATATTTTTACTTATTTTGGATGAGTGAACTTCCCTTCCAAATGTTTTCTAATCGCAAGTGAATAACCCTCTTGAGAATTTAATTCTGAAGCAATTTTATCGATTCTAGCAAGCTTCTTTGTGTTTTTATATCCGCCTAAATCTTGTACAACTCCAAATTTGATTGCTGGTTTAACACTATATCCTGGCATAATTTCTCCCATGCTGAAAGGAATTTTTCCAGGAGTCACAATATTTGCTTCTCTAATTAATGAGGTTGTACAAGATTTTGCTAATGTGTGATAAAATTCTGGCTTCTCTGCTAATTGATTTGATCTATTACATAGTTGTAATAGCATCGATTCTCTTTTTTCAGGTAAAGTTGCACAAGGGAAAAGATATGTTTCATTTTTTCTAAGGTTAGTTCTAAGCCATAGTAGATCATGTTCTGTTGCCCAAATTTGAATTAAGGTAAAACTTCTCCATAACCCCGTCCAAGGATGAAATCTTTGACCTTTTTTTCTACGTACTTCAAAAGAGCAAGTTAAAAATCGTTCATTTGTAAATTCAAAAGTGACCATTGTATGTGCAAGAGCACGAAATTTATGTATATGTTCAACAATGTAATATAGCCCTATTAAATCATCAAGATTGTATGTTTCTTCTTTCCATTTTACATCATGATCTTTAGAAGTTCTCCAAGTAAAATCTCTTACATTTTTTATTTTGAGAATACGACCATCGACAGTGACAGATGCTGTTTTTGCATTATCTGAAACCCAATCTCCTTCATTGGTTGGTTTTCTTGGTGCTACTTTGATATACCACATTGAGATTGGTAAACTAACCAAAAAAATACCTAATATGATTAGTAACCAATGCCACCACACCATAACCCGAGATTATTGGTATTGCAATTGAACCTTTGGTATGTAATTATGATTTAATCCAAAATATATGAAAATAAAATTGGTGCGACAATTGTAGCATCACTTTCAATGATAAACATTGGAGTTTCCGTAGAGAGTTTGCCCCAAGTGATTTTTTCACTAGGTAAGGCACCGGAATAACCCCCATAAGATGCACTGGATTCACTTATTTGCGCAAACCATCCCCATAATTGAACATCTTCTCCTAAATCTTGTCTTAACATAGGAACTACACAGATAGGAAAATCTCCTGCAATTCCTCCTCCAATCTGTAGAAAACCTACCGGAGATTTAGATTTTTTATACCAATTAGCAAGATGTAACATGTATTCAGTGCCGCCTTTTACCGCATTTATTTGACAATTCTTAGAAAGGCAATGTGCAGCAAAAATATTTCCAAGGGTAGAATCTTCCCATCCAGGAACATAAATTGGTATGTTTGCATTTTTTGCTGCAAGAACCCATGAGTCATCTGCAGGAATATCATTTTCTAAATCCTCAATAATAGCAAATATATGTTCATGAGGAAATGCAGTTTTATTTTTCCATTGTTCTAGAATTTTTGATTCAATAAATCTTATTGCTTCATTTTCAGGAATACAAACATCTGTAATCCGATTGAATCCTTTTTCATGTAATTCTTTTTCATCATCAAGTGATAAATTTCTCCAATTTGAAATTTGTTTGTAAGATTTTTGTGCTACAAGGTTGAATAGATCCTCTTCTATATTTGCACCAGTACAAGTTATTGCGTGGACCTTTCCAGCTCTAATCAATGGTGCTAAAGATTTACCAATTTCTGCTGTACTCATAGCACCACTTAATGTAATCATTAATTTTCCATTTGAATTAAGAAATTGTTTCAGACTAACAGCACATCTTCTAAGTTCACCAGCATTGAAGTGATTAAAATGAGTATCAACAAAATTTCGAACATTAGAATCACTAGGTATCGTTGTAAACCGAGATACTGAATGGCGATTATTTATTACAAGTTTTGGTAAAACTTTCATTAGCTCCATTTCTATTTTATCTGCAATAAGGTTTGGATTTGTATTTCCACAAGTAAAGATATCAATCGCTAATAATCCAATTTCGGAATAGCAATGTGCTGTAACATGACTTTCATCAATTAAAACAATGGCGGCAAATCCTAAAGGAGAAACAGTCCCATCAAAATTTTCAACGTGTGAATGAACTCTTCTAGCATTTGAATTGTCTACTATATGCTCTAAAATCTTGAGGACAGAGTCTCCATTTGCGTCAAATGCACCACTACAATCTAGAATGACGTGTTTCCCCCGAGGTAATGAATCCATATTTTCACCATTTAATCCATACTATTTATTTTAGCGGCAATAATTTTTGTTACTAGCATTGCAGCAGTAAATTGAGTAAGTTTAGAATCTTTTTGTGGCACAATTTCATTTACATCAGCACTTATTACTTTACAATTCATTAACAAAGTTTCAATTGTTTGAATTGCATGCCAATAAGATAAACCACCAGGAACTGGAGTTCCAGTTGCAGGGACTAATAATCCATCTAATCCATCAATATCTATTGTTAAATGAACAGGGCCTTCAATTTTTGAAATTTCAGAAAGCCATTCGTTCCAATATTTTTCTCCAGTACATGGACTCATAATATCTCTACAAAACCATGTTTTTATTCTATTATCTGAATTTATTTTTTCAAACTCTTCTTTAGAATAAGCCCTAATTCCTACTTGATAAAGTTGAACTGCTCCAGCATCTAATGCTCTTGAAGCAGCACAAGCATGTGAGAATGGCTCACCATCTAATTCATCTCTTAAATCTGCATGAGCATCTATTTGTACGATTGTAACAGGTTCATTTATTGCTTCAATGATAGCAGGAAGAATGCCATGTTCACCTCCAAGAAATATTGGAAATGCATTAGTAGAATATTGTTTCATTGCATATTTTTTAATTCCTTCTTGTTGTTCTTGTAACGTATTACCTAAACCGTTCCATGGGTTAACTGTGCGTAAGTTAGCACCAGCAGGCAAATCTTTTTTCAATAAATCATCATATAATTCAACTTGAGTGCTTGCTTCAATACATGCAGCAGGGCCATTTTCAGTACCTTGTCCATAAGAAGTTGTTAATTCATAAGGTATTGATGCAATAATAATATCTGGATCATCTTCATTTTCAGGAAGGCCCAAAAAATTCCCAAGAATTGCATCTTCATCCATACGCTCAAACATACTTGGTAAAGTTGACAAAATAAGACTCTCGGTTTATGATATTCGACACATTTTGATGAAAATAATACAATTGTTGATAAATCAGGTCCTTCACATACTATACTGTCGGACGATGAAATTTCGCCGTTAAGAGTGATTTAGATGGGACTTGCTATTAATGAATTAACAGAAGCTATACGTCAAAATATTGATGAGGAAATGGAACCACTTGTAGCTGAAGGTATGGCTGAACATGCATTAGGATTTTTTGGATATTACGATAGAATTATTGATAATGCATTGGAACCAACAGATAGGAATTTATTTTACATGTTTCAAGATTATGATTTATTAACAACTGAATCCGAAGAAACTACATTATGGGATGGTAGAGAATGGAGAATTCATTATTGGAAATTCAAAGAAGGACTTCGTGAAAAAGTACTTGCTAAGATGAATGAAGATGAGGAAGAAGAAGAAATAGATCCTTATGCAGATTTATATACGGATATAAGTGATAGAATTTGGAGACATGGTGAAGATAATTCTGCACCTAAAGGGGCCTTTTCCAAAATAATTTGAAGTATATACATTAAGCCGTAGGCATTGTATAGTTCATTACACATGGTCATAATATGGAAAGACATAATCAGCCCAAAATTGCTATTTTTGTGGTATTTTGTTTTTTAATAACATCAATGTCCACAATAGTTCATGCGGATCAAGAAGAATCTCTAACATCTACAATTCATACTAATTGGTTAGGTGATGAAAATCATGGATATCTCATAAAATTCAATAGAGCTCCAACTGCTGAAGAATTAGGAGGAATTGTTGTAACTTCTTATCATCAAATTTCTAATCAAGGTAATGGAAACCAAACAAATTATTCATGGGGTGAGGGATTAGGGATAGTAGAAATAAATGAATATTCTATTACTTTAGAAAATCAGATTTCTTATGGTGATCAAATTGACATAAATGTATATGTAAATGGCACAATTATTGCATCTAGAACATTTAAACCGGTGATTTGGACACAGCCTTTAGCAGATCATGAAGTCACATTGTCAACACATTGGGAATTAGATCAAACAACATCATCACCACAAGGCGAAGATAATTATTTATTAATTTTTGATGGTCAGGGGTGGCAAAAAAGAACAGCATCAATTTTGGAAGCTAATGAATTAGGAAATGGTTCACTTCTTCTTAATGAATCTACAAATGAAGGTAATGTACTTTTTAATTTAAATTTAGATTCAGTATGGAGAAATGAGACAACAATAGACGGAATATTGACAGATAGCGAATTTGAAATGAGAGGTGATGGAAGTGTTAGCGTTTATGATAATACAGATGGCGATATGTATGTCAACATTACAGTTTTAAATGCATTAATTAATCGTTCAATGTCTCAGGAAATAATTTCAGAAGAGTTCCTTATTGAAGGATTTGGCCAATTAAATATGCATCAAGAAGAAGAAGATTCATCAACAGAGATGGTAGGCTCAATATCTTATTTTAAATTAGAATATTATGATGAAAACGGAATTAGAATTAAAAATTATAATGACATTGTTGCAACTGGAGAAATGGAACAATATGATGGAGACGACCATATTTATCTTGAAGTGAATGAATTACGTTTCTTTGAAAGTTGGTTAGATGGAGAACGTATTGGAGAACATAATTTAATTAGTGCACATGGAACTTTTGATGTTTCAGATAAAGATGATGAGTCACGTGACAATGAAACAGAAGAGGATCAAGAAAGTAGTGAAGGAACTACGATTAATGGTACAATAGTTCATTTTGAAACAGAAAGCATCGATGGGGTTACTGTAGAAGATTATATGCATGTTTATGGAACTATTAGTGGGGATACCGAAGGAACTTGGGGATTATTGCGAGAAATAGAAGAAGTTGCCCCAATTGGAAATAGTACTGGTGATGTATTTACCGTAAATGTAATTCATAACCAAATTTGGTATAACATTACAGGTGCTGCAGGATTTTTTGCTGATGAAATAGGAGTGGGAGCATACCACAATCAAACATGGGATTATCAAACAATACCAATTGACTGGGACAATAGAACAATTCGTTATGCTTGGAGAACAACAGGTGCTACAGCTGATGAGGGCGAGGAATATCCTGAGCGTTCCCCAATTCAACTTGAACCGGAAGCACCACCTGCAGAATCCCAGTTAGGAAATATCACCGTTGGTCGTGAATCTGGTTTTGCTCCTGAATTTTTATTGCCAGGAGATATTTTAAGATTAGATCAGGGAGATATATTCAGCCTTGATATCGAGGCTTCACATTCTGGTCAAATCACTAGAGATGGACATGTTATGCCAGTAACTCATTGGTCAAGTATTGACAAACCCAACTCCGAAGGTAGCGCTTCTGGTTCTGTGATAAATAATGGAATTTTAGCAGGATTGTTAGCTGAAGTAACTAGGGAATTAGTGATTGAAACAGATTTAGGTAGTGCAATATTTACAGAATATCAAACATTAGAACGAATACTTTCACCTAGTATTGTTACAGAAGAAGAAAATAACCTTCCTGAGATTTTGGATGTATCATTTAGAGAAATAATCTTGCTAAATGATGCAGGAAATCAAGCACATCTTGAGGTAAAAGTAGAAGATTTAGATTGGAATATTCAATATGTAAAAGCAAGCATTTCTCTCGGTGATGATGTTCTAAATAATTTAGAATTGAATGATCGTGGTTTAGACGGCGATTTGGCAATTCAAGATGATATTTGGACAATTCCAATTACCTGGATTCCAGCCTCTCATGGAGAGTTAGTTGTAGATGTAGAAGTAAGTGATTTATTTGGTATTGTTACAGAAACTTGGAGTTTAAATGTTTCAAACATGCCACCTGCATTAATCGAATCTTCACTTGACGTAACACAATCTGCACGTTCATCTAATGTGAGTATTAGTGCTAAAGCAACCGATGCAAATGGTATGGCATTGATTTCAGTAGATTTAAGGTTAGATGGTGGAGAGTTATTTGAATTAACTAAAGATACAGATTCGGAATATTGGCGAGGCGATTTTATAATTCCAAATACAGTAGTTCCTGGTACTTTTGTAATACCATTATTATTAGAAGATTTAGATGGTGCTGATGTTGTTGTTAATGGCCCTAGTATCTTGATTACTAACGAAGGTCCAATTTTAACAAATTCTAAATTAACGCCTGAAGTAATTGTTGCGCCTGAATTAGGACAAATGTCTGAAGAATTCTATACAGTTAGTGTAGATGTAGAGGATTCAGATGGATTAAGCGCAGTACAAATTAAGTTTCATGAATTAATTCCGGCAGATGAAGGGGAATCTTGGAAATTAATGTATGATGATGGTTCAAATGGAGACTTAGTTGCAGGAGATGGAGTATATTCTATTTCATTTCAAGCACGCCATATTCCAGCAGGGTTTGTTGAAATTGAAATTAGAGGTTTAGATGTTTATGGACAGGCTACAATAATCAAGCATAATGTGATTATAGAGTCTGAGGGTACTAATATTGGAACAGATCCATCAGAAGGAATAATTGAATTATTAAGCAATCCAGCAGTAATCTTTTCACTATTAGTTGTGCTAGTAGGGATTGTTGTAGCTGTGGTAATAGTATTAAGAAAAAATGGTATTAATTTCGGTAATTTCGGTGAAGATTAGTCGTGTTTAGCAGCCCAAGAATCTTCAACTGAGAGAGCTTTATTCTTTAAGGGAATAATTTTACGATAGATATTTTCAGGTGCTAAAAGTTCACCTTCAACGGTTAATAAACTCGCTAAAGTAATTCCAAAGTGTTCTTCATTTTCCATTAGTAATGGTTCAAGAATATTCCAATCTTCAGCAGTTAAATTAGTAAAATCACCACCATTTAATTGACTTGAACTTAATCTAGAATATGGGTCTCGAACATAAATTGCACCCCCAGATGAAAGACTGAAGAGATTACAGCCAGGATATGGTGTTTCCATAGCGATGATTTGGCCGGATTCATCAAATTCGATACCATTAACAATCACAAAACCTCCACCTTCAAGTGGGTCTCCAGCCATGAAGGATTCTGCAAGATAATCTAGAGCAGTTCCATTTATCACAAGTTTTGGACTGCCAACACTGTTTATCATCGGTCGACCTGCTGCATTTCCTCTTATGAACAATTTTCCACCTTTTGCACCGTATCCATAACACTGACCTACATCTCCATGAACTACAGTAGTTCCACGCTTGTGAATTTGACCAATTTGATCTTGACCATTGCCATGCATATGTATTGTCATTCCATCATTTCCACTGCCTAGGTAGTCTCCAACACTCCCGTATATGTCGATTCTTACATCATCTGTATCCATGCCAAATCCATTACCAATGAATCTATGACCTTGGCAAAGAACAACATGAAAATTCTTCCAACCTAAATTATGCAAAGCAATTAATTCACGAGCTAAACTTTCTCCTCCCTCAATTGGATAAGGGCGTGCATCAACAACAATTGCTTGATTTGTATTTTCAGGTTCTGGCCGATGACCAAGTTCTTTTTGTCCAATAAAATTAGAACACGGTTTTGATGCACTCCTCATTAAGATTTCAATTAATGCGTCTTCTACATGATCTAACCATAAACTTCTACGTAAATTACCTGTTGAATAACAACGATCCAAAAGCAATTGCAGGCATTGAATGACTTCAAGTCTACCTTCTTGTTGAGAGAATGAATTAAGTTCTGAAATCATAGTTTTTGCTGCACCCCAATCCATTTCTTGTAAGGCTTCCACACACACATTGAATCTAGTTCGAGGGTCGTTTGAATCGGGCCATTCAACATCAGAAGTCATTGCAGAGGCCCCCACATCAATATCTCCATTTGGATGGGTATCTACTACTCCTCCAAATTTATCAGTCATAATTAATTCAAAACCACCATCATTTTTCTTAGTAATATCAAATAAGAAAGCACCACCATCAGTGTATGAACCTCCTCTAGCATTCCAATAACGATCACATCTTCGCCAGAACCTTTTATCCTCAGCAGAGATACTTTCCATGACGGCATCAATTACTTGCTTTTCACTTCCACAAAACGCAATTGCAACTTCACCTCTTTGATATGAAAACACTTGTGGACGAAGCATACTTGTGTCAGTAATTCCAATTAATCTGTGATGCCCTTTTCCAGCACCTTGAGCGATAATGAAGAACCATGGACCATCCGGAGAACCATGGATGTGTGTTTTTTGAATTGCTTCGTATATCTTTTGTTTTTCTTCAGGTAGCATTACAAAATCTAATTCGCTTGTAGGTGCTAATGACTCAATTAAATATTCTATTGGATATCCATAAACACGATGGTGAAGATCGAAACCTAATGCTGCAACTTCAGTATCAGTAAAGAAAAGTGGTTCCAT
>Ga0066862_10001001_pt1 | contig 11568 bp, 8 predicted proteins | sample ETN02SmetaG_FD_66431 | JGI IMG/M metagenome (GOLD analysis project Ga0066862, IMG submission 66431) | Marine microbial and viral communities from oxygen minimum zone, Eastern Pacific Ocean - ETNP2014F10-02SV255 | ecosystem: Environmental > Aquatic > Marine > Oceanic ... | reverse complement strand
ATTTTAACGCAACGGTTTAGATGGATACATTATTTTTGTTGGTTAAGCCACTGTTGACCATAATGTTGCCATTGTTCCATTGTCCATCCCTCGGGCAATCCGGATTCAGGCAAGGGGGGGGATTGTATCACTTCAGGTGCTGCTATAGGTTCACTTTCCTGAGGTAATTCCGGTGCTATTTTTTGTACTTCCATAGAGTTAACTTCACCCAATAACATACTTGCGGAAGGAACGGAGCGGCCATCTTCACCGACTTGAGTTGTGATTCCAGAATCATAATTATACAATTCTTCTTCATCTTCCTTAGAAAACTCTCTCCAAAGAACAAATAATAATCCTCCAAGAATTGCTAATAGCCCCACAATAGATAATCCATTTACTAACATACTACCAAATCCACCTGAACCTTCTTCCGTTTCTGGGTTTAGAGACTCACGCATTAATTCCACCCTCAAAACTAAGGGAGACACATCAAGATCAGATTCAACCCATATTGTCAAATTAACCATATATGATTCACTAGGTAATGAAAGAAGTGTAGAACGTGGCACACTAATTTTCAATGCAATATTTTCATTATCATTATCTCTAACATTAAACGCACTTGTATATTCATCTACTTGAATTCCAAAATAACTAGCTGAAACCTTGTCATCAAAATCAATTCTAATTTCTTGTTCAGTATAGTGTTTATTGAATACCTGTAATGTTAGATAATAATCTCCATCTTCATTAACATGTAACACATATGCTTTACCAGGTTCTTCTGTATCAAGGTCTATGTCTAAATCCTCAGAAGACAATAATAATTTTATCCAACCTAAATTACCAGCAATAAACTTGGCATTTCCCATTGATTGAACATTTTCATTAGAACTACTTTTAGCAATGACTCCTAAATTAAAATCTCCTTCTGCTAAGGTATCAAAAGTAAATGATATTGTCACATTAAATGAGGCTCCTGGCAGAATGAAGGGGGTCTTATCACCATCCATACCAATAGAGTCTACATAAGCATACATTCCAACTGGCACTTCTAATTCAACTAGGTACTGATCTTCAACATTTCCTGTATTATTAATTTGGAAGGTGATAGATTCTACTTGTTGGCCACCGCGATAACTCTGTTCTCTTAAATCTCTACTTTCAACTTCTACTTTTCTTGTATCTTCAACTGTAATTGTGAAATACAATTCACCCTTATACTCTTGATCATTAATTGATGTTGCAGTTAATATCAAAGTGTAATCCCCTGGAGTAATTCCTTCAGACATAGGCAAAATTAAATTCACTCCAGAAGTCTCCAAACCATAGGCTGCAAGTGGTTGAGTTTGAGATGAAGATAACGTTGCACCTAAAAGCCAAGCATCCCCAAGCAATTGTAAATCGAAAGTCTCTAATGTATTTCCATAATTAATCAAAGTTACAGGGATTAACTCTTGTACTCCATCTGCAGGGGTGCTTAATGTTTGAGAATCTGTACTCATCTGTAAATTATATTGCGTTTGTACTTGAATGCCTAATGGGAAAGTTGCTTGAGTTGAAGTTCCTTCAATTCCATTAACTTGTAATTCAAGATCAAAAAGACCAGGGAATGTTTCCAAAGGCGCTACTAATTCTAAGGATAAATCCATGGATTCCCCCTTACTTAATTCAATTGATTGAAAGCCATTATTGTCTCTTGGAATATCATTTCCAAATTGATCCTTGTAAGATAGGGATAACCATGGAAGCCACTGAGGCCTATCATTTGGGAAAGCTCCGGTTAAAGCAAATTTTCCATTTTTATTTCCTGTATTCGTTACTTGTATATCTACACTTCCTGACTCTCCTGGATAAAGTGAAAATGCAGGGTTAGATGCATCAGACCAAATACGAGCATTGTCATGATAACCTACAGAAATTGGTATGGACGTAAAATAATGGCCTTCTCCATCGAATGACCCTACAACTGAAATATTCATGAGAGTTATATCATTTGGATTTGTAACTTCTGCGGCTGGAATGATTGATTGATTAATCCAAAACGTTGCCGTCTCATCTGGTGGAATAATTACAAACACTTGAGCTCCATATGTTAATGAAAGGCTATGGTCAATTCTTGGATCAAACCATGTGTCGTTATTGTTGTTGCTCAAAACACTAACATGTGCATCTCTATATCCATTATTATGTATTAGGCATTCCATCCATGGAGGGTTTGGATCATCGGGTATTACACTAAAACCTAAATCGGGATATTGTCCAGAGTTTGCATCATAACAATCTACATCAAGGGTGAATCTTGAGACGTTTTCTATAGCAAAAATTACAAAATCATCCACATGATATCCTGCTGTTGCTACTGAATTATCACTTTCAAAAATAAAGCCAACATGCCATTCTAATTTGTTCATTTCTTCATCAGAAACTCTCCAATACATTTGAGACCATTGAGAATTAGAACTACTTACTCCTTCAATCTCTTTTACCAATGTTTGTACATTTCCGCCACCCGCTTGCCATAATTCAAGACCGACTTTGTCTCCAGTGCCAATGTTACCCCAAGCCTGAGTTGCTATATCTAAAGAAACAAATTGGCTTCCATCTAATTTTGCCCTACACCATGGCCAAAAATAAGAACCATCTCCGTCCCATCCAAATTCATTAGAACTTCTAACACCTAATACTTCGCCACAACCTGATTGTCCATCAGTAGGAAAACCCCACACAAGTCTATCATATGCATTACCTGGATAATTGTTTCCAGGTGTAGAATGACGATAACTATCTGAACCAACAATACCTGTATTTTCCTCTATTTGCCATGAACCCTTTCCTATTGCATCTGGTCCATCAGCAGTATCTTTCGAATATTTGTAAGCACGCATTGCAAAATATGATGCTGTCTCACTTGTATCGTCAAGTTGATCTCTCCAAATTGCTACTGGCATTTCAACTTCCATAATATTATTTGAAGGGTCTGAGTCAGTATCTATGAGGTCATTAGAAATGGTAACTATTATTGTATAACCTCCAGATAATGAACCATTTTCTAAATAACTATGCGCAGCTTCTGGAGTCCATTTAACTGCAGTAGTATTACGCATACCTCTTGTCATAGTTTCTGTATAAGAATCACTCCATTCAAGATAGCCTATTGGATGATATGCTTCAACAAGTACATATGCAGTAGAAAATTGCCCTAAAGACCCAGCACTTTGAAAAATTGTTACATCAATATTAACTTCAACACCTCTAATTAAAAAGTTCACAACAGATTTATCTGGTTCTGTCCAATTTTCCATAGGGCTTGATGCATTTCCGAATGATATTGATTCAACAAGATAATCTACTGTAACACGCCCACTTACTTCAGAATCTGAGTAAGTAATTTCTAATTCTTCGGATATAATGACAAGAGGGCTTGAAGCCATTAACAATGTGATTACAAGGATGGCAATCACACGGCTATCTATCACTGTCATGTACCTGCCAATAGGAGGAAGGTAAAAAGTTTGATTAGTATCTAATTCAAAAAACCCTCCGCAAAATATAACTTTTCCCAAATATACGTTTCTTTGAAACATTTAGGTAAAAAGCAAATATGTATGACTATCATTAAGGTCTTGTGGGAACAAAAAATCTACTACCACGTATCTGGTTAACACTTGTGGCTATTGGCCAAATTGTATTCACTCCAATTGCTGCTTTTACGATTACCTATATGTTCGATTTCACAATAGCATTCGAACCATTTGTATTTTCTGTTGAAATTCGTGAGGAATTATTTCGTTGGATTATAGGTGCATCATTTTATTCTGGATTAACCGCTCTTACATTAGCTCTTATCGTAGGTGGTTTCTCTCCTAATTTAATCGTAAAACGAGGAGGGTGGCTTTCTTCGTTAAAATTATCCAATAAACCGCGTGATGCTGATATTATTTCCAGAGCAAAATTAAGGCATAAAAATTCCCCATATGGTCAAATGATAAAATTGATTGCTGATCAACACGGTGACGGAAAAAGTATCATGGCAATATTTGGGGGACTTCAAATGCTTGCAATTCCATTTCAATTTATTGTAGTAGTAATACCTTGGATAATTCTAATGTTTGTATTACCTTGGGCTGAAGAGGGACAATTATTAGAAATGGTAATTGTTTCTTATCTTGCGGTTTTGATTATATCACTAAGGGTTTTTCCAAAAATGGCAACACGATTTATTGGATTTGCTACTTTTGCAAGAAGGTGGTTAGTCTCTATGACAAAATTATCAATATTTTTCCCAATTCTTGTATTGTGGATGTTAGGAAGATTAGCCACTGTACTTGTAGTTGGAATGCTTGGAAGTAGTATCGATATTACCACAGAACAAGATTTCATCATTGGATTAATGGGTGGGGCTACTGTACCTCAAAATTCATTTTTAGATCTAATGACTGCTTTATCTGTACTTCCTCTTGCTGCTTTTACAACTCTTACAGTACTTGGAGGAGCAAATAAAGGGTTACCTCAATGGCTCAAAGTAGATGATGATTGGATAAGACCCGATAAACCAGAACCAATTCCAGAAGTTAGAGACTTGTTAGATGAATGGTAGCGTAGTCACTGAAGAATCAATCACCACAAAAATGGGCTTGCAACCAGAAATACTCCAATCAAATGTCCACCAATTATATTCATTCGAAATATCTTAGGATATTCCTCTCTCGTTCCCCACGAAAATGTCTTACGTATCCATACTTTCTGTTTGATTAAACAATAGTCAGCATAGAGTAATATTACTACGCCAATAGCAATACGGAGATAATCTAATGTTGTTAGGTCCATATTCTTGCCACATCACACATACAATAAATATAGAGGTTGCTAATTAAGTCAACCAAGTCATTCACTATCTTTTAATGACAATAATGGACGGCCATCTAACAACAATACTCTAACTCCTCCTTTCACCAATCCATCAATTCTTACTCTCCCTAAATCTGGCCTTGGATGGTTTAAAAGTAATCTATTACAATTTGAACACTTTACACTAGATACTTCCCATTGGGGGCTAATATAATCACAACAAATTAAGGTATTATCTATTTCCATTCCTTCATCAATTAATACATCTTTCAATTTAGAACTATTAATTAATAGATTTAAATCAAAAATCAAATTTAAAGAATAAGGATATTTGTACATATTCCCCATACTATCTGGCAATAACCTAGATATAATCGTCCAACCACTGGCCAAAAACAACCCAAACCCCATAGGTGAATCAGCCCAAGATATCATTATCCATCCAAAAATTAGTGAGGGAAGTGTGAAAAATATTGACATCCAGTATAATCTCCTCATGTTAACAATCCTTACTAATAATTCAGAATTAATCGGAATTGGTTCAGGATGGGAAGGAAAGATTAAATTTTGCGACTTAGATCTGGTAAAAAATAAAATCGGCACTCGTGGAATTATGTGCCCAATCAATCCTCCTAAGATTAACCAAAGAAGGCCTGAAACTAACGTACTCATATTGAGTCCTCCTATTTAGCTAGATTATTGAGTACAGCCTCTACTTTATCCATTCCTTTCGAGATGTCTTCTTTGGAGATTGTATAAGCAAATCGAAGATGGCCCTCTCCTGAGTGTCCAAAAGCAGACCCAGGAGAACAAAGAACTCCTCCCTTCAACAATTCCATAGCTAATTCTTCAGAATTCATGCCCCCTACTGAAACTTTTGGAAATACGTAAAATGCACCTTTAGGTATGTGGCATGAAACTCCAGGCATTTTGTTAAGTCTATCACAAATTAAGTCTCTTCTTTCCTTAAACTCACGAGCCATCTCTTCAGGATATTCGCTTGCATGTTCAAATGCTGCTAACACCGCATATTGCATTCCATCATTAGAACAAGCAGCGAGATAATATTGTAATTTGATTACTTGTTCCATTGCTGCAAGGTTTGGTGATAAAATATAACCTATTCTCCATCCTGTCATAGCAAATGTTTTTGAAAATGAATTTATCAACAAAATTTTATCATAATCTGTTCCAATAAATGAAATATGTTCTCCTTCGTATATAATTCGATCATATACTTCATCAGTAATGATCCATAAGTCATGTTTTTTTGCAAAATTAAGAAGTATGTCTCTCTGTTCTAGTGTAAGCATAGCTCCTGTTGGGTTTGATGGGAAATTATATAGAATTGCCTTTGTATTTTCATCTACTAATTCTTCTAATGATTCTATTGTTGGAATAAACTCATTTTCAAATAAACAAGGATAGTATCTAGCCTCACCACCTGTTAAGGTCACATCGGGCCCATACAGGGGAAAATATGGCTCAGGGAGTAATACATTTTTTCCTGATTCTACTAATGCCATAAAACAATTAAAAAGAGCGTTTGTACCTGACATAGTCATACAAACATTTTGTTCATTCAAATTAGAATCATAACCTGACCAAGACTCTGCAATCTTTTTCCTAAGTTCTGGTAACCCCGCTGTTGTAGTGTATTTATTACGTCCATCTAACATCGCTTTGTGAAATTCTTCAATTGCTAAGGGAGGTGGTTGAAAATCTGGTTCTCCCAATCCAAATGAAATGACGTCGTCTCCAGCCATATCAAACATTTTACGAACGCCAGTAGGCTGAATTGCTAAAACTCTTTTCGTAAAATCCCGACTCAAAAATACTCACCGCCGAAACGCATCCGTACTATCGGAGGTGGCTTCTACACTTGAAACTCTCGCGCGGAAATAATTCAAAAGTATTCATTAACTCGGGTGATTCTTCTCAAAATCTTCTACTACATCCAACAATTCAGCATCTAACACATTTTCTCCTGAAACCTCTACTTGACTCATTGACATTTCAAAAGAAGGTAATAATTCAGGCTGTTTAATTCGTGCCATAAAGATTACAAATAATAATAAAATAATTATAACAAGAACTACTACTGTAAAAATATTTATTTTACTGTCTGATTCTTCAGATTCTCCTGTTCCTTGAACTGTTATAATACTTAGAAGAGAATATTGATTAAGAGTATCTCCAGCACCTACGCCTCTTATTTGGATTGTATGATTCTTATTTGATAATTCATTAGGATCTAATTGTATTGACCAATTAAATGGTGTTGCTACAGATGATTCATTTAATTGTTCATAAGTTGCTTCATACCAGATACCTCCATCAATATTATACTCAATTGCAGTAATTTCTCCTTGTTGTGCCCAAGCAATCCCATCAATTTTTGTTGTAGAGTTTTGGATGTCTTCACTAAATGAAGTTATGTGTACTTGCAAATAAGGAGAATAATTTTGCATCTCCATTCCAGAATTTTGAAGATTAAATGCCAACTGAACTGCTGCATAAGCATCTACCATGCCCCATCCAAAGTCCTTATTCCAAAATGGGTCGATAGTAGAGTCATATGGTTCTCCTCTTCTTTCTGCAGTTTGTTTTAAAATCTCTTTAATTTGTAAAGGGTCTAAATCTGGGTTTGCTTCCATAATTAAAGCAATAACTCCCGTTACTGCTGGAGTAGCATAAGATGTTCCACTACCCCTGCCAGTATAGGTATTCTGAGATGCATCATCTATAATATTGGAGCAACCTCCACTAGTGACACAACCTTCTGCTTGAATAATATTAGTTCCAGGGGCACTCACTTCAGGTTTGAATTCATCAAGAAGGTTGTTATTTCCATTATCTCTTCTTGGACCTCTGCTTGAATAACTTGCAATTGTATCATCATCTCTATCAATTGTATTCTTGTCATCTGTAGCTCCTACTGTAATTGATAAACTACTGGACCCCATTCCAGATAACCCATCATTATCTGGGCCATCGTTTCCTGCGGCAACTGAAGGTGTTACTCCAGCCAATACTGCCTCATCTAGTATACGACTATGCATATCTTGACCATCGCTGCCTCCTGATTCATGACTAGTAATTCCCCATGACAAAGAAATAATATCTATTCCATACAAGGATTCATCTACGCCTTGCCAAGCAGTATCTTTGTTGTCTATAATCCATTGAACTCCATTCATTGCTGATTCATAAAATTCTTGCTCTAGAGCATAGTTTTCAAAAGGGCCTGCTCCTAAATCAGTACCTATTCTAACATCGACAAGAGTGGCATTAGGTGCTGAACCATAAAAATCACTTTGTGAGCCATCAGCTTCAATACCAGTTGCTGCAGCCATTCCCATACATGCTGTTCCATGTTGATTTCCATCATCAGGATCAAAAGTTCCATCGGTAGGCCTTATTCCAAAACCTGCCAAAATACAATTTGGATCTGAGGGATTATAACATACTGCATCATAACCTGCTACAAATTTACCTGATAATCCAGGATGCTCATTATCCACTCCTGTATCTGTTAATGCTATGTTGACTCCTTTTCCACTAACTCCAAGATCCCAAGCACCCACTGGATATATCGATGAATTTCTTGCTTTGACGGCTGGTGTTTGTATGTCTCCATAATACACTACCTTACCATATCTTTCAACCATAACAACTCCATCAAGCATTGACAACTCTTGAATATCATTTGCATCAACGGTTCCAATTAATAATGCATCTACTTCTGGAACCTCTAAATTTACTGTATAGCCCAGATCCTCGATTAATTGTATATCTTTACTTACTGGTGTATGATCATAAGAAAGCCCTACATTTATAGGTCCAGAAACCGTTTCCAAAGAATCATGAACTTTATTTCTATTACTATCTAAACTAGTTGTTAACCACCATGGAGTTTTATCAAATTTTTCATTAGCAATTTGAAAAGGAACTTCTAATGTTTGGTCTTCTGGGATTGTTTGCCATTTTGGGACTTCTGAATTTGCTGGTAATGCTGCTGCAAATGATGGAATCAACAACATGAATAAGATATTCACCGCAATAATACTACGTCCCATATGTTAAATCGAAGAGTTACATAACTTCAAATTGACGGGTAGATGTTAACGCTTGTTATACATCGTTATAAGACCGTCATTACCCGACAGAGTTTGGGCGCATAGTGTAGTGGATATCACGCTGGCCTTCTAAGCCGGCAACCGGGGTTCGAATCCCCGTGTGCCCGTATTGTCAAAATAGTGGCGAAATTTACGTCATTTTTGAGTGAGCACACTCATATATAGGAAGTAAGTCGGCCACTCGTTACCATGAAGAGAGGTTCTCGTGCTTGGAAGAAAACTGGGAATCAAAGATGGAAATGGCGTAAAAAAAAGCTACGCCGACGTAAAAGAGCACGAAGAGAAGCAAAAGTTTGAATTTGATGTTTTTTTCATTTTCTAAAATATCATACAGACGTTGTGTTGATAAGCCGAGATGAATTCGGGTGGTTACCAATGGGGGTATAGTATAACCTGGTAGTATCGCGGGCTCCAGTTGCACGGGATTCGAACAGGAATGAAGACAGGAGGAACGCTGCTTTGCTGATGACCAACTGGAGCGCTGACCTGTTTGATGACTGATTACGTAGAAGATATCCGCTGGTCTGGGTTCAAATCCCAGTGCCCCCACCATTTTTATCTCAAGGAAGTTGAACATTTTGGACAATTATTCGGTTTTATAAATGTATTTCTAGTCCAAATAAAATTACAGTTTTCACACTCCCAACTAAGTACATTGGTAGTTGAAATCATGATTGCTTGTAAATATCTTAACACAATTGATTCAGATAAAGAGGGAGCAGGAGCTATTTTATTTGTCAATTTGTGATGTTTTTCACTATGTTCAAGCATTCCTGACGCATGTAAAATTTCATGTACTAAAGTGTGATTAAATAATTTTTCATCATCTGCAAGAACAGGGTGTATACCTATTTTAATGGAACCAAAGGGCAAATTTAAGCGCTTCTTCCTGTATAGTTCATTATAATCATCATCAAATGTAGTCACTCCTAATCGATCATCATTGGATGACAACCAACTTAATTCTAAATTTTCAATTATAATAGAAATATTAGGTATTTCCTCATTAGTTAAATTTTCTATATTGTTCCTTAAATCTGTGGAAATTAATGGTTTATCTTCTGGAATAGGAATATTTTTCATGTAATCTGTAAACTTTTCAAGATTTATTTTTTTAGAATTATCCATTAATTCATCCCCGTATCAATCCTTGTCCAAATTCCTTTTTCATCAATATTCCAGTAAACTAAATTTCCTTCCCTATCATGATACCAGCCTGTTTGTCCTTGTATTGTTCCCTCAGCAGCCAACATAACTCCTGTATCATTGGCAAAAACCTCGGCAGCTTCTGTTGCATTATTTTCAGAATCTAAAAGTTCCTGTATTGAATCTAAATCCGTTGGAGGGGATTTGTTATTTTCAGAATCTATTAACTGATCTAAATGTTGATCTTCTGCATAAATTTCTTCATTTTCAATTGATTCTGGTTCTACTTCCTGATTATTCTTGGAATTTAATTCCTCTAAAGATAAATCACTTTCTTCAAACATCATATCTGGATTTATAGAAGGTGATTCACTAAATCCTTCTAATGAGATATTATCACGTTTTTTAATTATTATTAAAGTAAATAACATAAACATCATAATTACAATAATTATCAAATTAAGGCTTGATCCAATCTTTGTTGCGTGTTGTAATCCCGAATAACTTTCACTTGTTAAATTAAAAACTTGATTTGTTTCAAAAATATTTCCAGCATCATCAATAGCCCAAACAGTAAATGTCCAAGAACCACTCTTCGTTGTGTCAGGAATTTGAAGTGTGATCTCAGTTCCATCTTCCAAATTGAATCCACCAATTCTATCCTCTTCAATTCCTTCATAATATGCCACAAAGCCCCATTCAACAACGTCATCTCCTGAAAATTTGGCTGTCGCTTCCAATATGCATGATGGTTGCTCATTATTATCAAAAATTGTAGGTATTGGCATTTCGGTACAATTTCCATTAACTTGAACAATTATAATAGAAGGAGAGATTGTGTCCAATGTAATTTCCAAAATTATTTCTACAACATTACCTGCTAAATCTTCTGAACTGAGATATACTTTTTTATTTCCTTCCGGGCCTGATAATGGCATGGTTAACAAATACCTACCTATTGAATTACATTCAACTTCTATATATTCTGATTGTAATATGGCGTTAACAAATAAACCTGGCTCACAATCACCCGTGATATCCAGTATTTCCTCTGAAACCGAAATGTTTTTCAGAGAAATGTCCGTATTTAATTTAGGAGACTCAGTATCAAGAATTACTGATAATTCATGTATAACATACCCATCTAAAGTTGAAATATATATTCTTAAATTGTTTATTCCTTCTTCTAAATCAAAACTAACAGTTGTAAATCCATCAAATGTTTGTTCTTGCTGTTGAACAACCCATGTATTAGAATATAATTTTGCCCAACTAAACGTTTGATTAGGTCCAGAATTAATTTCGGCGCTAACCAAATTTGTATTAACCGTTTTTCCATCCCAGGGAGCATAAACATCAGTAGAATAAATCTCTGGTGATAAATACGGAGTTATACAATATTCAGCAAAATTTTGAGCTATGTCAATTGCAAATATGCAAAATTCGTGAT